>ERZ1740065.2663-NODE-2663-length-11129-cov-5.503702_pt1 | contig 11129 bp, 10 predicted proteins | sample MGYA00581738_ERZ1740065 | MGnify/ENA primary metagenome ERZ1740065 (study PRJEB43018, sample SAMN04849749) | marine metagenome | isolation source: floating plastic debris | place: Pacific Ocean | collected 2008-09-01 | study: EMG produced TPA metagenomics...
GCTGCGCGGGAATTATGTCGACACCAGCCTCGACATCTTCCTCATGACGATGAACATTTCCGCCTATTCGCTCGTGGCTGTGACCCAGCGCGCCGCGGCGATGATGCCCGAAAGCGGTGGGTCGATCCTGACGCTGACCTATTACGGCGCTGAAAAAGTCATCCCGCACTACAATGTCATGGGGGTCGCCAAAGCCGCGCTGGAAACAAGCGTGCGCTATCTCGCCAACGATCTGGGGCCGCGCAATATCCGCGTCAACGCGATCAGCGCAGGCCCGGTGAAGACGCTCGCGGCGAGCGGGATCGGCGACTTTCGCTACATCCTCAAATGGAACGAGTTGAACGCACCCTTGCGGCGCAACATCACAACGGACGATGTCGGCGGCTCGGGCCTGTACTTTCTCTCCGACTTGTCCTCAGGCGTCACCGGCGAAGTGCACCATGTCGATGGGGGTTACCACATCGTTGGTATGAAGCAGGAAGACGCGCCGGACATCACGCTCGACACATAGAGCAGGCGCTGACCCGCGCGGCGGCCGCGCCGAAGAGCCCTCTTAAGCCCTTACTTGGCACCCAGTTTGAGCAGCATCACCTTGATCGTCTTGAGTACGATCACAACGTCAAGCCACAGCGAGAAGTTCTTGATATAGTAAAAATCGTATTGGAGCTTTCGCATCACGTCTTCTTGCGAGGCCACGTGGCCCTGCTTGACCTGCGCCCAGCCCGTAATGCCCGGCAGCACAATGTGGCGATAGGCGTAGAAATCGATGCTCTCCGCATACCAGTGCGACAAGCGTTCGGTTTCCGGGCGCGGTCCGATCAGGCTCATCTCTCCGCGCACAACGTTGATCAGCTGGGGGATCTCATCAAGCCGCGAGGAGCGCAGGAACTTGCCCAGGCGCGTGATGCGTGGATCGTTGTCGAGGGTCACATCGTCCTCGCGCGTGCGCGGCCCTTTGGCGTGGGACATGGTGCGCAGCTTGCAGATGGTAAACGGCTTGCCGCGATATCCGATGCGGGTCTGGCGAAAGAGGCTTGGGCCGGGGCTGTCGATCCGAATGGCGATCGCGGCCAGCAACAGGATCGGGGCGCTGATGATCAGCACGATCAGAGCTAGCGTGCGCTCAACCACTTCCTTTGAAAAAGCGTAGGACGAATCCGGCGCCAGCGAACCCAGCGAGTTTTCGCTCAAATGCTCAATCTGCACACGTCCGGTAAGCGACTCGCCCACCTGCTTTACATGATAGATCGGGTTCCCCCGCAGCGCGGCCTGCGCCAAAGCGTTTTCCCACTCGGCCGGAAGATCGGCGTGCAGGTCCGCAACAATCGCCGACTGCGCCGCGTCGATATCCTTGACGCTGCGACAATATTTGTAATGCAGGTCGGGCAGTTCTGCGAGAATGGTGTTCACCCGCTTCGAAGGCACCACCAGAAACGGCGCCATATCGGGTCGGCGGTTCCACGCGTTCAACAGCAACGCCAAGCCCAGCGCGCTCGCAAAGCCGACTCCAAGCTGCACCGAGCTGTAAGGGATGCGCGCGGCCACGATCACCGCAAAGGCCAGCGACCAGGACAAGGCAAAGGACGGGAGAATGAACGCCAGCCGCCGTGTGCCGGGATACAGCCTCAACCGGCGGTACGACAACAGCCCGAGAACGTTCGCCACCAAGGCGACCAAAATGGAATTCTGCACGTTGATCGGCAACGGCCATTCGCCGTAAACGGGAAGAGAAATCGCCGATTGCACCGCCATCGTAACCAACAAGATAAGCGGAACCTGAGCCCGGTACTTTTCGAGGACACCCTGCCGACCAATTCCCTTCTGGTCCGCGTAATCAATTATTTCGAGACTTTTATACACGCAACGCTTCCTGACCGACTCGCGTCAACCGACAATAGACCCCCGTTAGGTTGCAGTGCAACAAATTGAATCGCAGGTGCAAGGCGAACAACCGCCAATCTGGAACGTTTGGGCGGTTATAGCGACGGCTAACGCCTCCTAAACCCACCGCGCTGGCTGCCCGAGCGCTTTTTTTCTGGTGGGCTGGCCGCGAACCACTCGCCGGACTGCACGGGCGCGTCGTCATCCTGCTCGAGCACCAGCAACAACCAGATGAACGCGAACTGGAAGATCGGTGTGCGGATCGGATAATCGATCAGCGAAGCGGCCGCGAGGATCGCGATCACCGAAAGCCAGAAAACCAGGGTCGGCAGGCTCGCCTCGCCGCGCGTCATCAGCGCTTTCAACTTGCGCACGATCCAAACAGCGAGAGCTAGCGAAACCGCAACAATCGGCAGCCCTCCTTCAAGGATCAACTGGCCCCAATCGTTGTGCGCCTGATTGATGAACAGCGGAAGCAGCAGTTCGGTTGGTTCGTAGATGTGGTAATATTCTTCAAACGCGCCAAAGCCGATACCGAACAACCAGTTTGTCAGGATCATCTCCAGCAAAATCGGCGCCAGCTCCCAGCGCAGATCCTCAAAGGTGTTTTCTGAAAGAATGCCGTCAAAGCTGGGGCTGCGCTCAAGCCAGAAAAACAGGCCGGCTAGCGCGGCGAACAGCGCGCCGCCCGCAAGCAGCAGCGCCCAGCGCCCCCGCTGTCCGGTAAGCCGACCGATCGGAGCCGTCGGCGCGCGCGCGGCCCGAACGGTAAGAAACAGAACCGCGCCAGTGCTCAGCAACGCGCCCAACCCCGCGACAAGCGCCGCGCGCGAGCCGCCGACAAGCACCGCAAGAAACAGGAACAGGTACGCCGCGCCATAGGCAATATTCTGCCAGGCCTGGGCCTTTGGCTTGGGCATCACAAACAACCGCATCGCCACCAAAAGCCCGAGAGCGGAAAAAACGCCCGAGTGGTTTTCAATTATGAAAATTAATCCGAGTTTGTTTCTATGGCAATGGTGCTCATTACGGCCCTAAACGTAGGCCTTCCCGACTGAGCTCTCGCGTTGATTGCCAAGATGATCTGGTCGCAGTTGGCCGACAGAGACTTGAGAAGTACGTGATTTCTTCCAGGTCGGATATCGAAACTCTGTATCAGTTCGCCCGAAATCGCGCAGCTTATCCGTAGTTCGAGTTTCCCCGATGCCCCGAGCGTGCCCCCGTAGGCTTCGAATGCCAGCGCCTCCCCAGCTTCGGACAACTGAAGTAATCGTTGCGCTACAACGCCGCCTTCGCCCGATCGCGCAAAGATCTCCAATTGACGGCCATCTCGACTGGGTTGTGCCCGAAGATGGCGACCGTCGGTCATCGACCAGTCGAAGGGAGGGTAATCGGCCTTCCAGGATAGCCTCCCGGCCTGCTTATCTGACGCAGCATCGGGCACTTGAGACAAGAAGACATAAAGCTTATTAGCTGCCGCAAACTTCTGTTGATTTACGAGGCTGCGGATCAGACGTCGATCAAGACCTTTGTCATCTACAACTATCGATCGCCGGACTTGCGCAAGGTTTACTTGTGCTTCCGGTTTTGTTACAGCAAAGGCTAAGAAATAATGATGCCAAGGAGCGGTATCCTTCAGAAGATCTATGAAAGCGGGTATTGTCTCTGGGTCCGCCATGGCCTCGGCAAGGGGTAAGAAAAACCGCTCCGCATATTCGGGATGAACGCGCAAAATACGATCGAGTATCAAAACGCTCTCGCTGTAATTGCCACGCTCTAAGGCTCTTTCTAGGAGTAGGCTCTGTAGCGGCAAATCGCGCTTGTTAATCTGTGCCCCTACATCCAGAATGGCATCGCGCTTCTTATCGTTCGCTTCCGCTATAGCAAGAATAGCAAGGGCCCGGGGGGCAAGCGGGGTGGACATGAGGGCCTCTCGCGCCATGGGCGCGTTGGCTCGGGCCGCGTCTTCAGCGGAGACACCCGCCTTCACCTTATCTTGAAAACTGTCGAAAGCCACTTGCTCCTTGGCTAGGCCATTCGCTGGAAAGAGGGTCACGGCGAGCCCAGGTGCACGCTTCGTCAAACCAATGCTCAAGGCTTGCATCGCCAAAATAACCGCAAACGGCACCCCGATCAGGGTGGCTAAGCTCAATTTTGCCCACCTTATACCCTTGCCGGTCGATCTGCGAGTGCCCAATGAACGATCCACGCTATTTCGCCCGGCTGTCGGAGCCATAGCCATAGCCGTAGCCGTAGCCGTAGCCGTAGCCGTAGCCCGCGCCGCGCTCATCAACCTTCGTCACAATAGCCCCATACACTTGGGCACGAGACTTCTTGAGGCGACTGAGAGACGCTTCGATCGCTCGCATTTTCAGTCGGTCATGCTCAATCGTGAAAATCACCCCATCTGCCGGTCTCGCAATCTCAACGGCGTCAGCGAGATACAGCATCGGTGTGCCATCAATAAGGACTTGGTCGTATCGCGCTCGCGCTTCCTTAAGCAGATCAGCAAACAGCGCGCCTGCAAGCAGCTCAACGGGGTTGGGCGGACTATGGCCGATAGGGATATAATCGAAGCCGTACTCATCGAGCGTGATTGTTTCGGACGAAAGGTCGGATTGGCCCGTGAGAAGAGCGGCCATACCGCCTCTCTTGTGACCTTCGACCTGAAGCGTCTTATCGAGTTTAGAATCGCGCAAGTCTGCGTCGATGAGAAGAACGCTTTTGCCCAATTGCGCAAAGCTAGTCGCCAGAGCAAACGCGGATGTGCTCTTACCCTCAGCAGCCACTGATGACGTCAAGAGCAAAGCCTTTGGAGCTCCCGTCGGCGTAAGTAGCGACAGATTGGAACGAACCGTGCGGTACGCCTCGTTAATCTCCGACGATCGCTCAGACATCTCGGAAGGGATATTCTTCTTTTCGACATCCGGGATCACTCCCAAGGTGGGGAGCCCTAGAACACGTTGGACGTCCTGGGGATCCTTCAATGTCTGGCTCAACACTACACGCAGATACACGAGACCAGCGGCAAGCACCCCGCCCAATACTCCAGCAATAAAGATGTTCTGAATCAGCGACGGGCTGTATGGCAGCTTCGGGGGCTGAGCTGCGTCGATCAACTTGATGTTGTTCTGTCCGGCGCCGGAAGCCTCCAACTCCTTATACCGTTGCAGCAGCGCGTCATAAAGCTGGCGGTTAGTGTCCACTTCCCTCTTCAGAATCCCGTATTGGATGCTTTCATTCTGCTGGCCAAGGAAGCGCGCCTTCGCCCTCTCAAGCCGCTCTCGCAGATCCCGCTCGCGCATCGCAGCAGCGTCCAGTGCGGACTGGACTCCTCCGGAAAGCGAGGCTCTCAATGCATCTACTTCTGCTGCCTTTTGCTTAAGCGGCGGATATTCGGGCCCGAAGTTCGTACGCAATTGCTCCAGCTCGGCCTCGGCAGCAGCAAGCAAGCCGACAGTTTGAGCGGAGATGTTTTGCTCGCTAAGGTCGCCCGAAGACAAAGCGGCTTGAGCGGTAATCCTGTCCGTAATAGCTTGCGCCAACGCAGTGTTCAGGATCGTAAGGTCTTCAGAGGCCAGAGTTTGGCTGGACATGTCTGAGCCATTGGCCCTCCCAAGACTATCAATAACAAGGATCTCATTGGCATTTGCGTAATCAACAAGCTCTTTTTCGGAGCGCGCCAGCGCGTCACGCAACTCTTCGACTTGCCCGATGAGAAAATCACGCGCTTCGATATTGGCTCCAAATCGCTTTTCATAGTTGGCTGCAATAAACTCATCAGCCCAAAGATTGGCAATCTGAGCTGACATGCCCGGAGAAGAGCTGGAAAACCACACATCGATCAGGCTGGACTGGTTGATCGGAGCAACCGCCAGATTTTCTAACAAGAGCTCTTCGAGATCAGCTTCAGTGAAGTCTTCGCGTTCATCGATTCGGAAGGCCTCGATGAACGCGTCATCGCGCATCAGGTTGCCGGCTTCCGCCACTCGGATCGCCATAAACCGAGATTCGAGTAGTTCATATTGCGTGTTCAGATACTGGAGTTCGGACACCCGTGCATCGTTCTCGAGTGGATCAATATCCGTTACATTGGCCGCCACTTGTGAGACCTCTATGCGCGCGTTTGCCCGGAATAGGGCTGTCTGCAACAGAGTGATCGCAAGACCGCCAAACACGCAGGCCGCGATTATCCCAACCAGCCAAACGCGCATGCGCCTCGCCTCAATAAGGTAGCGCTCAAGTTCGATCGACAAGGTGTCATCCCGACCAGAAACTGAAGCCTGCACATCGTCGCGATCAGAAGGTCTAAGTGGCACCGCAGGCAATGAGGTTTCCGAATTCATGACCCAAGCCTATCAATCAGAATCGCAACTGGAGTCAGTATGGGTGACAGCCCGATGATGTTGTCAAGCCTACGGCGAGCTGGCGAATCACCGACAACAACGAGGTCGTTGGCATACAAAACAGGGTCAGGCGCGTTGCCCCGGCCAATGGCACGAATATCATAGACGCCGATGTACTGTCGCCCCTCCACCGTTCGAAAAACTAGGACGTCATCCTCCTTTGCGAACTGGTCCAAGCCTTCAGCTTGGCTGACCAGCTGCAGCAAAGTAACCCGACCTGCCGCCGGATACGCGCCTGGCTTTGTAATCTCACCACCAATCGTGATCGAAGGAGGAGGCAACTCCTCGGGAATAACTCGAACTTGCGGGTCCAGAATGTAGTCTTCACGCAGTCCACTCGCGATCATTTCAGCCGCATCACCAGGCGACCCCCCCCCACCTTGACTAGACCAAGATAGGGGAAACCGATATGCCCGTCTACATCTGTCAGATAGGCACCGCTAATCTCTTCTGCACCGACCACTTCGATCTCAAGCTTCTCTTGAGGGCCGATAGTATAGAAGAACTCACCAGTTGGTGCTGGTAACTTAGCAAGATCGGTAAGCTCGATCGAGGAATCGGCAGCAACGGTGCGATCTGTGGCGCAGGCAGATAGAGCCGCCACCGACAATGCAGCCACAAAAAAAGTCACTGTGTTATTCATTAAACGGTCCCTCGAAACAGCCCTTGCGGAAAAGCGTTGGAATTCCAACCCGAAGCCCCCTCCTTAACATGTATGTCTTTTTATAGGTTTTGCGATTTATCCATTCTGTCACAGCCAAGACAAACCAAAAGCCACGTAGCGACGACTTGAGTAATCGGCGCTCGGAGTGGATAATCAATAAATGAAGCTAGACACAGGATCGCAAAAACAGCCGACCAAAAGACAAAAAGAAGCACATGGTCCCGGCCCCCGGTGGTCAGCGTCACACAGGACTTCACAATCCAGGCCAAGAGACCGGCTGCAATAGTGACTGCAGGCAGGCCACCCTCCAGCGGGAATTGAAGCCAATCATTGTGGGCTTGATTTATAAAGCGAGGAAATAGCAAATCTGAAGTTTCATAGAGGTGATAGACCTCTTCGAATGAGCCAAATCCTATGCCCAGGAACCAGTGGTCGGCAGTCATTTCGGCAACAATCGGGTAAATACTCCAGCGAAGATCTTCGAAGGTGTCACGCGAAAGATACTCGCGCAGCCCGGGAGCGCGATCGAAGAGCCAAAAAACGGCAACCAAAAGGAGTGCCGTGCCCGCAAGTGAAAAAGCCGGAATCCAGCGGTAAGAGGCAATACGGTTCAGCCATGAGGCGAAACGCGTCTCAGTCGCCGCTGGCTGAAGAGCGATTAGCACCATCCCAAAACCAACCGACAATGCGAACAAACCTGTGGCGAGCCCCGCGCGGGAACCGCCGACAAGTACGGAGAGCAAACTGAGGCAAAACACACCCGAGCAAACGAGATTGATGTAAGCTGTCCCGGCGCGTCGGCTATTTTCAACTATAAGCCTTGTGCAGACAAGCATGACGATGGCCGAAAATACTCCGGAGTGGTTCTCGTTAGAGAACAAACCGTCCGCACTTCCAGGATTTCGCATTCGATAAAGGTATAAACCGTCCAGCCCGCCACTAATCGATTGCACTATTCCCATAAACGAGTCGGCCAGGCCAAGCCCGATAATGAGAACCAACAACAATCGCGATGTGGATTTCAAGGCTAGGGCAAGCGCCAGAGCCGCTATCGGCACGATCAGGGCTGCAAGAGCGTTCCATCCCCTTATTGGCACCCAAGAAATGCTTCGCGTTGTCGACTGAGTAAGGACTTGCGCTTTTGAAGAGGCATCGCCGAGCGCGCTCTCAAAGCCTCCCAGCCAAGCCGTCGGCAAGGGAACAAGCTGAATACTCATCCAGATGGCAAGCATCGCATAGAAGATAATCAGATGGGCGTGCAAGAGCAGTTGGCGAGTCGATATGTAATATACTGCAGGAATTAGCACGAGCGCGGAGAAAGCGCGGAGAAAAGCCAAGTGTATTACGTTCCAGTGCGAAGTACCCCCCGTCACCGAAAGCACAAGGGCAAAGGCGACTACGACACCAAACGGAACGGCAAGATCCGAGGGCAAAAAATCAGAGGTTGGACTTTTTTTCACGCGGCTGTTCAGTTTACTTATTATAACAGTTCGAGAAAGCTGGCCGCCCTCAATACCCTCGGCTGCTCACTCAGTGCGAGGTGCACTATAAAGAGCTTGATTTCAAGCCCTCAAGAAAGGCCCGCGACTGAATTTCTGCGTTCAAACCGGTGACCTACTTATCGCCGCCATGAGATCTCGCGCAATCTCTCGCCATGTGAACTGGCCTATCGTCTTGGGTTGTGCGCGCGCTTCCTCCATCGCTTTTGCAATGGCCGATAGAACGGCCGCTTGATCATCAAAATCGACAATCGCTCCACCTATCTTATCGGCTAATTCTCGGAACACTTCGATATCCGAAGCGACGACAGGAAGCCCGCGAGCGCGAGCCTCAAGAAAGGGGATTCCAAATCCCTCAAGGTGCGAAGGAAACGCAAAAACGCGCGAGCGATCATAAAGTGCAATGAGGTCCGCATCTGATAGATTCCGAAAGTAGCTTGCATTTATGCCGAAGTCAGCTGTCGCCTGCTGAGCATCGGCCAGGGCTCCAAGGTCTCCTCCTACAAAGGCTACCGAGAGCCCCTCACCTACAAGTGCTTTTATTAGCCTCGTGTGTCCTTTGTGCGGCGCAAAGTTAGATACGTACAACAGGTCAAAGGTCTTTTCGGGCCTTTCCGGAACCTCAAGCCAGTTGTCGCCAATGCCATTGTAAGATACAAGGAGCTTATCGGAGCGCAACCAAAGACTGGATGCGATCCGCCTCCTTTCCGCGTTCGAAACGGTGATCGTGCGCGAATATATGCGGCACATCACAAAGTAGTAGAGCCATAGGAGACGTCCGCCTCGCCGACGATGCTTGGTGGCGAACTTGCTATCATGAATCATTTGGAAGACGGGCCTTCTACCGATACCCCATAGGATCGCTGGACCCTCGAGGATCACGACTGTGGGATCCAATTTGCGAATAATGCGGCCGGCCTGCAGGCTCTTGCTGGGTCGGCGCCAGAGAGGGACATCAAGGGAGAAGCGATGCGTCGTGGCACCTTCGATAAGTGCATGCGGGCCGACCACATGCACTTCATGACCAAGAGCATGAAGGTGCTTTGCCACCTTTCGAAGTCGCACCTCGATGCCCGAGACATTGCCCGATCCGCCATAAGGGCTAAAAAGACAAATACGGTGTTTCATACTTTGTCTTTCATGGCGGGATTTGGCCGATTCCGCTGGTACAACTCTAGAATCAATCAGTTCTTGCAGAATTACCGATGCCGAAACTGCCCCTTGTAGAGCCCGATTAGCTGCTTGTGCGTGAGGGTATGTCCGGCCACTTTGCGACCAAGGAAATACACACCTGACGACGCATCATGCATAGATGGTCGACTGGCCAGCGCTCCAAGGGGCCGAGACAACAGGCTTACAGCCACGCCAAACAGTTTGCCCAAGCGCTTGCTCCGTGTGACGGCCCAGACAAGGTATCTAATAGACCAGCTGAATACGACCTCCGGCCCACCATTGCCGCCACTAGCCACCTCTTCGAATTCCTTGAACAGGTACCGATGCCCTAAAACTGTGTATCGTGTGAAATCATACGCGCCTTCGTGAACATGCTGCATGAATGGCGTTTCAGCGTACACGACTCCGCTGGGCTTAAGTATGCGGGCAATCTCTCCGACGACCTTCAAAGGCTCAACAACATGTTCTAGGACGGCCTGGACATAGACACCCTCATAGGACTCTGATGGGAATGGAAGATAGTGGGCATCGCACACGACATCGACCGACTCAGAGTTGTATATATCAGTACCGTGCACCAGGACCCCTTCATCAAGCCACATCTGGTCAGAACCCTTTCCACGCGTGCCGGACCCAATCACCAATATCTTTGGTCGCGGACCCGAATGTTTTACCTCCTCGAGAAACCGAGCGACGTTTTTCTGCGTCACGGCACCCTCACCAAGCAAAAGAGCCCTTAAACCAACCGTTTTCTCGTCAGCGCGAGCCACGTAACTCTGGACATTCGCAACGCGACACACTGTGTCACATCTGGTCTCACTAATGAGAACAGGCGTCCCGTCCAGCGTTCCGAAGGCCATCTCGAGATCGGCATGCTCGCATTGTGGACAGGAGCAAAGGAAGCGGCCGGATGCCGACTTCAGACCCGACTTTTGTGCGCAAGGGCAAACCAGACTTAGCTCTTCATTTTTGCGCATGTCTGATCCATGATTCAATTTGCCGTCGCATGCCCACTTACAGGCTCTTAGGCGACCTTCAAAAACGACGCCCCGTAGAGAGGTGCACAGCGTTCAGCAAGGAGTATGCCCTCCCCCATCCCAGACCCCTAAAAACGGCGTAGTGTCCACTTATCCCGCGAAAGAAGCGTCGGTACCTTTCCAAAATGCCTGAACTACCTCCACCTGAGTGACGGACTTCGACCGAAGTTAGCAGGAATACCGGCGATCCAAGCGCCTCAGCCCGAAGGCACAAGTCCAAGTCCTCTCCATAAAGGAACACCGTGCTCGAGAAGCCCCCTAGCTCCAGAAATAATTGACGATGAACAGCAAAGAAAGCCCCGGAGACATAGACAACCGGCACAGTATCACCAGAGAGCGCCTTTCTATCAAGCGGTCGACGACGGAAAGCCAGCCCAGCCCAGCCCGGCTTCAGCAAAGTCACCACCTGCCCTCATCTATCGCGAATGAGCGGTGCCCAGACAGCGTGCTCGGGTTGCACTTGGCAGTC
>ERZ1740065.2664-NODE-2664-length-11128-cov-11.286553_pt1 | contig 11128 bp, 10 predicted proteins | sample MGYA00581738_ERZ1740065 | MGnify/ENA primary metagenome ERZ1740065 (study PRJEB43018, sample SAMN04849749) | marine metagenome | isolation source: floating plastic debris | place: Pacific Ocean | collected 2008-09-01 | study: EMG produced TPA metagenomics...
ACTCCCGCGCACTCCCGCGCACTCCCGCACACTTCCGCACACTTCCGCACACTCCTGCACACTTCCGCACACTTCCGCACACTTCCGCATGTGCTGATACCCTAATATTGACAGGAGAATGACAAAAGCCTTGTTGACTAAAATGCAGCTTCACACAGGCGCACATGCCAACATAAGACTTAAAAATACCAATATGCCTTTGTTGGGTTTTATTAATTACCAAACTATTGGAAATAAACTACAATTTACCTGAAGGTTTCTCGTACAGGTGAGAGAGAGGGAAGTATGAAGTTTTACCCTAGTAAGAACTCTTACGTGGACTTGCCCAACAATGGTAAACTGAACTTCTATGGACCTCACACTCTTGCATTCTGGGTATACCTGGATGACGTGACTGGAGGTCAGGTCATCTTTGATCAAGCAGCCAAGTAAGTTCACATCTCGATCTCACCTGTTACGCTGGCCCTGACCTTGACCTTGACCTTGACGAGAAGTTTCTGCAGCTTTCACTTGTTTTTGAAGACTTACAATGTTCTAAATGATCTGTCATAAATGGTGTTATAGAAAATGATATAAAACGAAAATCAGCAATACAGCGATAAGTTTAAACATATTCTATCAACAGGGTCCAGGGGCTACGCCCCTGGTAGGGAATGGGGCAAAGCCCCAGAGGGGGCTAGGAGGCAGTGCCTCTGGAAAAAATTTCATTTTCAAGTGGAAAATATGATTGGAAAACAATACAGAGACAACTCTTCACTAAAATTTGGAATGCTTCAAGGTAGGGTGGTTTGTGGCAGTAGCTGCAGGATGAACAGCTCTACTGCCTTACTGCAGCAGTTATCCCCTAGTGGCTCTTGTAAGAATATCTGAACTGCTCAAAAATCCTAGAGAGAGTCGTGCAGAGAAGCCTTCAAAATCTGATCGGGTTCAGCTACGATCCACCTCTAGTGACAATAACTGGTCAGGGTAGGTTTCTTTCTGGCCCTGATGGCTTGTAACTGTGGGCAATGGTGTGAGCCTGTTGGGAAGATGGCCAAAATTTAAACAAAAAGTAACCTCGGATAGGATGAAGTAGTGTAGCTGACACCCACACCAATAGCAAAACACGCCACTGATAAGTCATGACAGCAGCTGACTCATCTGCAAGCCAGCGCAAACATTTTGAAATATATATATGAACTATGTCAGGTTTAGTGTATTCACCTGCTCTTGTTCTTATTTGCTCATCATTTATCTTTAAGGGAATACATAGGTATACACAGGAATACATAGGTATACATAGAAATACACAGGTATGCATAGGTATGCACAGGTATGTAACATTCATACCGTGGCATAAAGTTGCCACTACACCTAAAATGAGCCGCATACCACCTAAGATAGAAATCACCACCTAAATCTTAGGTGGTATATTTCAGTTTAATTTTAGGTGGTGATCTTCATTTTAGGTGGTATGCGGCTCATTTTAGGTGTAGTGGCAACTTTATGCCATGGTACATTCAGGTGCTTTCTTTAAAATGAATTAAACGCTGCAATGCACCAAACATCCTTGTGATCGAGACATAAAATTATACTATAGTATTTGGCCCAGTTATGGATTATACGGGAGCTTCCAAGTTTGTGAGACCTAGTGACTACCATCAACAAGTGTCTCAGTCCAGTCAGTAAAAACACCCTGGAAAAACTCGGCGACATCTTTTGGGACTTCCTAAGATTTACCAAGGTTTTCTCTAGTTTATCTAGATTTTCCTGGTTTACCTAGGTTTTCCCTGGTTTAGCTAGTATTCTCGCGAGATTTGATACATCTAATTTTCTTTTGTTTCATTCTTCTTTCATCACATCCAACTGTTCTCCATGACAGCACTGACTCTAGCGTGGAAGATTTCACCTGGCTGTACCATGTATACGTCGAAGTTACCGGCAGTCAAATACTGGCCAGCAAGTACATGTCGTACGGATCAAATATGAACAACTTGTTCAGGATAAAGTCATGGAACTGGGTCGTCATCTCCACCGACACTGAAGCGGGTACAACACCGACTCCATTCCCCCAACCCAGAAAGAACTGTGACCCTACATTGATGACGACGTTTGTTTTTCAGATAAGCAAGACGTCTACATAAATGGTGAATTTTCAGCCACGATAACCGTTGGATATCCAGACACTGTTTCGGTAGACCGAGACTTCAGACTGGGTCGTAGAGTTCACGGTAACGAATACATTGCATGCCTTTCTACAAGTATGTACTGGTGATACATATATCGCCATGCCTGATGATATATCTGGCCTTACCACAGGAAACAATGACTACTTCTTCAGTGGAAGACTGTTCTGCTTCCAGCTGTACGATTTCCCGATATCTGCCGACAATGTGGAACTGCTACGATCCAAGTGTGATGAAATCACAGGTATGCTAAGATACACAACACTTGCAGCTGTCCTTCGCAATTCTTACGAGATGTTTGCGCTGGTTGTGACAGCTGATGACCCAGAGGATGAGCTGGTACTCAAGTGGGATTTTGATGACAGCCTGGTGGACTCGGTGCAGGGAGCTACATTCACAGTGTCTGGGGGTACCCTGCCCGCAATGACTGCTGGCTATAGGTATGGTCATCAGGCTGTAGTTTAATTTTAAACCATTCACATTATTTATTGTGTAGCACTAATGTTTGGCTGTAATTTCATTAGCAGAATGAGTCTGTATTCGACATGCTCCAGTTTTTAAGGTTTGATTTCAGCAAGCTTATGGCTATCATAGCCTGCAAAACTAAGGAAATTAATTTGTATTGTGGTGCTATTGTTACAATCATGAGCAGAAAAAAATTTTTGATTGAATTTTATGCAGAGGTCCCAACTACGGTAAAGCCCTTGACACGAATGGTGCATCTCTCTCGCTGACGAATCAGAACTACTTTGACAAGCTCAATGCAGGCAGCGCCACCTTGTCGTTCTGGATGAAGTTATCATCGCTCCATGAAACAGCTAATATCTTCAGGTTTGGTTGATTTTCATACCACCTTATGGCAAGAAGCGTCCGCGCTTGAATAACTGTGCTTGATAGAGATTTAAAATGCTTTCTTCATTTCTTATAGTAACTCATAGGATTATGGTTGCACTGCTGATAGAATTAAATCTGCTACTAGTAATTCCCTGTCACTAAACTACATTGATTGTGGACCTCATGCTGATTACTGGACTGACATTGAACCTGTAATGAACACAGAGAAACACGAAATTGGCCAAAGTTGATATCTTCACTAGTTGGCTGCCAATGACTCCTGCCCAAACCCAAATGTGGATGGGAATCTATTTTACCCCATGCACTGAATCCTATACCTACAACTGAGTGGTCTCAGTTACCGCCGCAGTTGATGGCAGTGGCGGTCACAATGGCAGACCCTGTTGAACCCTATAAAATAACCTCTGCGGCATTGAATCAACTTCACCTTGTTTGATTTCATTAGAATTGGACCTCAAATAGGTCCATGCTGAAATCTATTCAAATCTAACCAATAAACATTCCCATTGCAGGGGACTCAACTCTGATAGAACAGATGGAGGTGGCCCGACCAATTTCGTAGCCGCCATTTCTGGTGCAGCATACTGTAATGGGACTATGGATGACGGCAGGACATCAACATGCTTGAAATTGAGATTCAACGGAGCTAGGGGAGTCAAGGTAGAAAATCTGACATAAATAATACTAGTGGTATTTCAGGTAGCAATGATCACGTGCTCTGTTCCATCTATTAATTCTATAAATTGACTCATGGGCCGAAGTGGATCCTCTCAGCATCAATAGTTATTGCCAACACATATATAAAGACTCCAGATTGTTGGCTCAACTTTTTTAATAATGCTTTCATTACTCTTATGGTTGTTTTGCTTATACTTGTTCTGCTGAGCTCAGATATGGCTGTAGTATAGAGGCCCTAGCTGTAGGCTCGTATCTTCAGATGCTCAAAATTTGCCCAAACCAAGTCTCCAGCATTTTTCTACATAGATGTGTCGGGTGTAGTAAAAGTACTCCCGGGAAATGACCCCAAGTCTCCACTAGTGGAGTCTCGTTTCCATGCAAATACGCATACAGTGTTCTTTGAGATGCACGACAATTACATCAATTGAATGTTGTTAGTTCTGATAAACCTAAATAGATCTATAGACTTCACTGATGGAAGCACAAAAATGTTAAGAGCTGAATCAAAAGGCTCTTTACGCTCTTTTTCATAGTACAAAAGCACTTGCCAAACATCATAATCTAAACAAACAATAAAACAATTAAAAACAATTAAAAACAATTAAAAAGGGACATATTATTGCAGTAAGCTTTCTTCAGATTTCTCGGAAGATCAAAGATTTTAGAGCCAGGAATAAAATTACTTTTATTATGAGAAGGTATAGAAATAAGCTTTCATTCAGGAAGTTAGAAGCGAACCTAAATTAATTGTTTAGCCATAGAATATAGCTCGAATGTAGTCTGAATAAAGTCCGGATGTAGTCTGAAAAACTGTCCCAAGTTTACAATTATTTACGTCGCTTGATAAACAGAATGTAATGTGATTCCTCGAACCTATCAGAAATCTTACAGGTTTATGGCTGCTGCTTAAGATAGATAGAAGCCAAGACGTAGTTGATATATGAATTACTATATATGGCTTTGAAACCTGATTTCCGTGAGTCATCACAAGTGTACAGGCCTGTGGATGACATCAAACATAACCAGATCATGATGGAGAAACGTCATCGTCCCACCATGCGGGTATTTTTGTTATGCAAATGCAAAAAACCATCCGCTAAGTTTCTGATTGTCTGTATCATTATACGTGTTAGAGTGCGGGGTCAAGCAGTGCAATGGATCACTCAGCGTGCTCAATTTTGTGACCATCTTGTGACCACATTTCAACTGCAATACCGTCCAAAGAGTAGACCTCAGTGTGACAGGAACTGTCATATCATACTCAGATCATGTATCATACAATTCCTTCAATATTTTTTTACACAGATCGAAACTCATGCCATCCAAATACCTCTGGAGGAGGTGGTTGGCAGGTGGAAGCACTACGCTGTGACCAAGGACCCTAATAATGGCCTGAACTCTGTCTACATCGATGGGCGGCTGGTGTGGGTGTTCAACACTGGTCCAACGTGTGTATTACTTTTCTTATTATTATAACAGTATTTTCCATCAATTGACCTCAACTGCAGCTTATGGACTTCAACCAGCTCTCTCTTATATTCAGGGGCCAGTACTTTGATCCAAGCGATGAATTCGTATTCCATGACTACCCAGCAGAGTTCGACTGTATGACGTTTCATGCAAAGACGCTACAGTACAAAGACATTGTTGCTCTCCAGGACATGTGTATCGGCGACAATCGAAAAGGTACATCGCTACTGTTTTTTCAGGTCTTACAAGTGGATAGCCAGCCATCTGATTGTAATTTCGAATACCAATTCATTGAACAAAGTCTGTTATTCTTCAGACATGATTCGACCCGCCCTGTTTTTCCCGATGAACAAGCAACACGGCACTAGTGACATAGCTGGTATTATCTCGAGCGCGAACCTCGTACTGAACGACATCTCGCAGGTGGAAGGACCATTTGGATTGGCCGACACTGCATTTGGATTCGGTATAGTAGTTACTATGTTGTGCGTTCTGTCGTGCGTTCTGCCATGCATTCTGTCATGTGCCTCTGATGTAAAATTGTTCAGAGTATAGTAAGCGTAGGTTCAAACCCTCCTAACTCTCGCCATCCAATGCGATCACAGCTTGCAGATTTCACCTGGCAATGGTGCGAATACGGTCTTTATACATTCTAACTGATGCAGGAACGGAAATAAAAAGCTTTGACTTCACGATTCATTTGTAGATGGCTCTGATACCAAGATCAAACTGGAGCAGGCAGACATCCGCGGCTACGCGGAAGTGTTCAACTCGTTTACAATGCTCGTATGGTTCTACGTGAAGAGCTATGATGACGGGATAATCCTAGCTAGCAAGGTTTGCTACAGTCTATCCTATATACCTGCAAAGGATGGCTCGTATGCTGTTGGAAACTTGGACATTCTGACATGTTGCATATTGGTGAATCAATTCAGGATTCTGGGTTTCGATTTGATTTCCATTATTGACTCCAGATAATCAACAATTCAATTATTCGATGGCCACATTGATATGATGAATAACTATGCTTATGCATTCTGGCAAGAAGATCACAAGCAAGTTGTAGCTATATCATTCCAGATGTAGCAATCACGGATGTCAAAAATCAGATGTACAATGAGCTGTGGCAGCATAAATCAACACTGCAGTTACATTTCTGAAGTGAAGAAGCAATCAAAACACACATTCTGAGCGTAGAGAGAATCGATTTTGCAGACAATCACTAATCGCCGTCGCTCGGTAAATAATCCACGATGCATCAAAACTACAATGTTTCGTTTCACCTCTAACGTCAGGGGTATATATTCATATGTCGAACCAAGAGTTCGACTGCTCCAGCGTTAGACAGTTTGAAAAGCTGTACAAAAAAGCATCTCTGACACCCCAGTTCACTGCTACCGAGTACCAATAACAATGAATGAATGGTGATGCCAAACAGAACAGAACAAAAGCTTTCAAATTCCAGTGCCGAAGAGGAGTTCACGAAAGTCTTAAAAGCTTTTTAACTTTAATTGCTAAAAGTTAGACTGCTCAAATTCTTATAATATACACCTCTGCCTAACATTGTAGTATATAGGTAGATAACTGTCTCATCATTTCATATGGTATATCAAACTATATATCTTCTTCTATTGTGTACAAGCTGTACAAGCTTCATTGAGTTGTGCAATCAAACTTAGGTGCTGAGTGAAGTGAACTTTGGTGAACTATATAACACACAGATATTGTTAAGGTTTCAGGTTATACGTAGTACGAGATATATATTATAATATATTATATGTTATATTATATCATAGCTTATATTATATTATATTATATATTATATTGCATTTTCGTTTTTGATTAGCTTATCAATAAGTGGCGTATATAGGCATCCCTCAATATATGCCATATATGGGCATCACTCAATACATGCCATATATGGGCATCACTCAATAAGTGGTATATATAGGCACCACATGAGAGAGGGTTCAAACAATATTTGCATCAATTATTCTTTCTGACTTTTGTATGAAGAATCCGGATAACGTTAAAGGCTTCAGGCTGAGGGTGAACAGCGACGGTACAATGCGAATGCAGATGAACAATAATGACCTGAACTTGTACTCATCGCAGTACGGCCCAAAGATGGAACTGAATAAATGGTATTCTGTGGGATTCGGCGTAGACCACAGATACGGGGCTTTGGAAGCCTACCTGAACGGAGAGACGGTCATCAGAGAAGTGTAAGTAGCAATACTAAAGCCATGAATGGCAGCAGAAGGCATAGATGATCTCCAGAAACCAATGACTTAGCCCCATAGTCTGGCAGCGAGAATACGGCAGGTCCAATTCCAATAAAAGACTGTTACTGCATAAGTGAAAATAAATGCAGGAAAAAATAAATGCGAACAAATTTCGACCTTGACCTACTGTAATGAGTTGCAAACCTTCTGAAAAATAAATATGTTATATAGTAAATGTGGAAAAATAATTTCGATTGAGCATTAAATGCGATCTTGGAAAAACCCATTTTTCCGGATTTACTATATAACACATTTATTTGTCAGAAGGTTTGCGACTAATGTCAGTGAGTGCAAGATCGCAATTTTTACTCATTGCATTTATCTTTACTTATACAGTAACTACATAGTACAGTTCACAGGAGCGGATCCAGTCAGGGGCGGATCCAACCAATAGCATGATAGTCTCATTGCAGCCATTGAATGGACTTTGAAAGAATATTTTAATGAGAACTTTTAGGTTTTGTAGGTTTTGTGGTGACTGCCATACTTATCAGCCATACTTTTACTTTACAGCTGGTGCGAACCTTTTGAAAAACAAATGCGAAAAAAATGAGTTTCGAAATCGCATTTAATGCTCCATCGCAATTATTTTCACGCATACAGTAACCGATAATTGACTCCTGAACAAGCTTCCTGTATTTTGAAATTTACCTCAATGCTACGAGGAACTCTATAATTACGTTGCATATTTGAAATTTCTCTTCTTTTTTCTTGTTCTCTCATAGACTGCCACGTAATTTCGGAAACTACGGTAACCTCAATATGGACTACACAGTCGGATTTACGAAGAGCTCAAGTGGATCCTATCCTCGTATGAAGGGCCGGGCTGCCTGTTTCCAGGTATACAGGTACTACCTAAGTGAGGAACAGAGGCTAACAGCTGAAGGATTCTGTCAATACAAAGGTGAAGGTCACAAACTAATGGTTGATATCAGCCAGTGAAGTTTTATGCTGACCAAATATCCCCCACTAGACGTAGCCAGCACGGTGTTCAGAACAGCAACAGAGGTACTGCCTGGACACAGCTTAGTCAACAGTAAGGTTGACAAGACGTCTACGGCAGCAAACTCGATGACGTGCCTGGCCAAGTGTGTGGTGGAAGACAGCTGCATGTCTGCTGCTTACTTCGAGAGCACAAAACAGTGAGTTGTTTGTAACTTCATTAAACTAACTCAACAGAGTAAACCCAGTCATTGTAATACCTGCTACCTGAAGTGCATGTATCCAGTATGCTTGACACCACTGCTCAATGTCTGAAATGTCATTTCGTTATTTCTGATGCGTGCTGACAAGTGTGTTCAAAGACTCCATTATTAGCAACAAGTGCAGACAAGTGTTACTTGACTAGTGTGAGGTATCATGGTGACATGTATCGACAGGTGCGAGCTGAGTTCCCACACGGCTGACCAGAGTAGCGTCATATCTGACGACTACGAGGATACAGGGGTTAGTGAGTACATGGAAGTACAGGAGCCGTTCTTCATCCACACCATATAAACCAGCAGTCGACAGAATCATACCAATACAATACATGACTGAGTGTGAGTGAGTGCACACAGATACTGAGTGACCCGATTTCTTATTGGACGGGCTGGCACCGCCAGCAGAAACTAATGTTTTCATAACAATGCTATGCTCTCATACATTTTTAGTTGGTTTTTCTGTGATGGGAATAAAATATTTACTAAATTAAAGAGTTTTCATTACTGGTAATTGCTGAGGTCTAATCTATAACAGTTTCCAGCGATGGTAAGTGATACAGCAGTGACGGATCAGAATGTGAGAACAGCCTAAAGACGCATTCAAACTGAGCTGATAGCCGCCGATACCATCATTTCACGCATCTGCGCCGGTGTGAGAAGGCTAGCCAGCCAGTTATTTGGCATCGCAATAAAAGTTTTTATCGGCTGGGCATTGACCAATGAGAGTCGAGCTGTACCGTAGCTCTCCTTGAGCTACTCACACCACGCAGATATGTGAAACGATTGACGCAGCGGCTATCTGCGCAGTGCGAATGAGGCTTAACTAAGTCATGTCAAAAGCCGTATAAGGAACGATCGACTACTTTGTACCTCCAACTTCCCGTGGCCATAATTGTTGCGTGACCGCGCTCCCGCACAAGTAGTTGATGCTTTCCTTATACAGCTTAACTAACCATAGGGTCATGTCTACTGTAGACAAAGAAACTATGCAAACAAGAGAAGACAAATCCATCTAACTAGACCTGACGTTTTAATGTTGCTGAGCAACTTGTTATAAACACTATAAATGGAACCGTTATAATTACTGTAGAAATGAAATCAGTAGTGCGGAAAAGTGTTTGTCGAATTTGCATGACTTGCAAGAAAGACCTAAGGTCAAAGCTGGGAAAGCCTCCATTTTAAAAAGTCGAGCGTGAATTCATTGTCTTCGGGGTCTCATTTTATTTAGATGTCAGCTGTTGAAGTATCAAGTCAAGTTGATTTGCTTTTAAGTTGAGGTGAAGTTTTAATTCATTTACATTGCAGTTTATGTGAAATCAGTTGCAGATGGCACACAAAAAGACAATTTCTAGGCATGGTACTTGAACATGGACTGGTCAGAGATCATCTGCGGAAGAGTGTGATGTATAGCCAATCAGGAGGTATTCATGGAGCAATTAAGTAGGTCAGACTTGAGAGATAGGTTTTTCTAGTACATCTAGCCTATAGACTAAGACATTGAGTTGGAGTGGCAAGCTGCAGTACACTAAACTTTTCTATTGCACATGAAATATCATCTAAGTAATGGTAGCATTAGTCACTGATGTTTGTTGGGGCCTGCCTGGCCATTAGGCATGATGAGTTCACACCAACTTCTACTTGAGAAATTTTTGAAGCAAGAGAAGAGTATAATAAACAAGAAATATATCTACTTGACTTGATTACTAGCATAAATGAATATCAGGACTGGAATGGGTATGAGGTGCCGTATGTAGTTGGTGATTTTCAAGCATTTCTGCTTGTCTTACTGAAGTGTTTACACCTGAACTTTGTCTTAAGTTTACCTGCGGTAGTTTACCTGCGGTAGTTTACCTGCGGTAGTTTGCTGGTGGTAGTCCTTGAATGTAAAACAAACATTGAAAGTCTCGCTGTGGACAGACAGATGTGATAATCCCAACTGCTAGACTGTGAACAGTGAACAGAATGAAGCGTAGGCTCAGTTATAGCCAGGAGCGTATATTCATATCCGACAGTGGAGAGTTCAACTACTCTAGAGTTAGAGTTTGAAGCTTCAAACAAAAAGCTATACGAAAAAGCATTTCTAACGCTCCAGTCCACTGCTGCCAAGTATCAATAACAGTGAATGAATGGTCATGCCAAAGAAACCAGAACAATAGCTATCGAATCCCAGTGCTGAAGAAGAGTAGAAGCAAGTTTTAAAAGTTTTTTAACTTCAATCGCTGAAAATTACTGCTCAAATTCTTACTATATATGCCCCTGGTTATAGCGACGTTTGAACCTGTTGTCCTTGTTGTTGACAATCAAGCTTCCCAGTTGGACTATTCACTTCAGTCTCGCTACTTGACCTCTGCATCAAATCTTGATCGGTATTCCATCTCTGAATACTGCAATACCAAAGACCTTCCTTTTCTAAGACGTCAAGGCGACCTGGTTCGGAGTTGTCTTCTTCCCCATCTGGCCCGGCCACTTTACG
>ERZ1740065.2665-NODE-2665-length-11127-cov-12.049314_pt1 | contig 11127 bp, 8 predicted proteins | sample MGYA00581738_ERZ1740065 | MGnify/ENA primary metagenome ERZ1740065 (study PRJEB43018, sample SAMN04849749) | marine metagenome | isolation source: floating plastic debris | place: Pacific Ocean | collected 2008-09-01 | study: EMG produced TPA metagenomics...
CTGTACTTTACTGTATTCTATCCTATTTATTATTATTTATATTTCCTGTTGAGGGAGATTATGTGTCATTCAGAGCCGAGAACCTAAGCCAGTTGATGATGTCGAGGGGTTGGCCGACTGCCCATATCTCCAGCAACCAGGAACAGTCGGAGAGAATTGAAGCTATCACCAAACTGAAGGCATACGACTGCAGAGTTCTTGTATCCACTGATTTGGTAAGTGACCTTCACCTCGTGTCGGAGAGCTGCAGAGTTCACGAACTGCGCCAATTTTATGATCTTAAGACTGCCCGAGGGATAGATGCCGACCGAGTTGACCTTGTCATCAACCTTGACCTTCCTTATGACTGCGAGACATACCTACACCGTGTCGGTCGAGCGGGCCGTTTCGGTTCTAGTGGCGCCGCTGTCACCCTCTACACACAGTGCGAGTCACAGCGGCTGGACGAGATTGAGACAACTATCGGCACTAACATTGCTATTCTACCAGGTCAGGGTCTCTCCTTATACTGTGTACCCTATCCTTGGGTGGGGGGGAGGGTGATATTACTGTCCCACTAGCATTATGATACCTTCATGCTATGAAATCATGTGCCACCAGACACTGTCCTACTGTCCCACTTACTAGACATGCTGTCACTCCATGTACTCAATCCACAGACCACGTGCTGTTATGTCACTCCATGTACGCTGCATACGAGCCAGCATTGCAAAGCAACATATTTTCTAAATACCTGGTTTTCTGTTGTCAACAGCTTTCAGCAGTTTAACAAAATGCGAGCCTGTTCTAGCAGGCACAGTGATATCTAAAACGCATAAATGAATGATTCAGAATTCCCCCTCCTTCCTGACAGACAAAAACATAACAATTAGTTTCATAAATCAATCATATTTGACAGTAATCCGAATGTAGCAGTATGACGTTGGCTGCACTGTCTGTACAGATACACAGTTTCCTTCTAGTCGTCTTTGTCTCCTTGTTGTTTGTTTTTCTCATCCTTGATCTCCGTGTCTACTGGTTCTGCTCACAGACGAGATCGCTGCAGACTTCATCGGTAACCCACCAGACCAGTTGAGTCACGATGCGAAACTAGTTCAAGTGGAGACGTTTCAGATAACTAACACTGGTGAGACAACTCCCAATCACACTGGCGAGGGTGTGGAGAGTGAGGGAGATCGGCCAGCGGTGTCGTCAGCTGAAACCTTGCCAGCTCCACTGGAATTTCAGCCACAATGGGGAGCTATTGACATCTCTCCACAGGTGCGTGATAACAGTAAGGCTGACTGTGGAGCTAGTGCTGTTGATTTGGGAATCCCTAGTGGAATACTCTGTCACAGGCCACCGTTTAAGAGTCTGGCGGAGGCTTTGAGTTTCATATCAGACCCTGAAAAGACCGCCTACCTACTAGATACCACCCAATATATAAACAGACTGAACATAAGTGAAGAACATGGTGTATCCGCCAACGGTGATTTGGAATTGTCTTCTCGCCGCGAGTCCAATCTACAAGAAGTCCAGAAAATTCCGGCAAAAATCACCAGGGAGCTGGAAGAAGGACATGGAATCTTTTCACCCATTAACCTCAATAATTGCTACGGTTCATCAAATGCTGGCGACATGTGTGGGAATGAGAACTGTCCACAGCAGATAACTACCCCAATGCCCTCAGCTAATCCCCTGAATGGTGGCTTTGTAAAATCTAATCAAGACATCAGTGAGTTGAAAAACAACCACAAAGAGTTGAGGCGTGGAGGGCCGGAGAGTTGGCAGGAAGAGAGACAGCCTGGGGAGAGGCAGCCCGGGGAGAGGCAGCCCGGAAGGAGGCAGCCCGGGGAGAGGTGGTCCGGGGAGAGGCGGCCCGGAGAGAGGCAGTCCGGGGAGAGACAGTCCGGGGAGAGGTGGTCTGAGGAGAGGCTATCTGAGGAGAGGCAGTCCGGGGAGAGGCAGTCTGAGGAGAGGCTATTTGCGGAGAGGCGGTCCGAGCAGAGGCAGTACGAGGAGAGGTGGTCCAAAGAGAGGCATAGGCTTGAGGCTAGGAGGTGCTGGCCGTCCACAGGGCCATTCTTCTATCACTACAATCAGGCGTACTTCCAGCACTATTACATCATGCAGATGTCTCGCTGTGATGGCAGCAGCAATAGTGAATCGCAGAGCAAACAATCGCACAATCATTGTCACTACTCATAGCCTTCATCCATCACTCTTTGATACAGTATTTTTGCTGCCTTCTTTCACAATAAATCACACGGTCTCTGTTCTATACTATGGCAACTCAATTCTTCATATTCTCATCCCAGTTCCTGTTCATAATCACATTAAATATGAAAGAAAACCCTCCATTTTTTGCGAATTTATCTCTAGTAGCTCCACGATATTGCTGCTAGATAAACGTCAATACGTCTCGGCTAACCGCTGGTAAACAGATAGAAATATTGAACCCTTCCTCAAACAACAGCGACAAGACAAAAAATGGCATTCCTAGATTGACAGGCAGGAGATGAGATGATTGAGTAACGCGATGCTCTGTCGGACAGCGGTACTCCGTCTGGGTGACAGACGCCGCTCACCAGACGACCACATCATCACTCACTGGTTTCTTTTTTGTTTAAAGTCATCATAATTTGATAATCTGGGGGCCACCAATATTTAAACTATTCGGCCATTGCTGATCCGTGATCACTCGTACCATTGCCTCGGATACCTGTGTGCGATAAATTCTTATAGAAACCCTGCTGTCAACGCTGTAATGTAGGGCTTATGTTGGTAATCACCATTCGCTCGGTCAATTATATGTAATCTCATCCTTAGTTTGACGTAGGAGCCAATGCAGTTAGGTATGCTTGACATGCAGCGCTAGGTGCTCCTAGGTGGCTGCCAATAGAGGCCGAGCTGGCATCAGCCTCGTTACTACATTTCTCAGAACGTTGATCATTGATTCAGCGAAATAGGAGCGTGCTTGCCAGTACATTTACTTACTCTTGCCAGTAAGTGCACTGGCAATAGTAAGTAAGTGTACTGGCAATAGTAAATGAAATCACTCCAAATTGGAGATAAAGAGGGACATGACTGTGTCGCAATTTTTAAAACCGAATCATAAACTGTGATTGCGTTGAAATGATCAAACGAATATCCTTCTTATTTCTCCTCCTCGGTCTCTCTTCACAAGTGATTATCAGTGCTGCAATAGCCAGTGAGGTTGAAAATTCTCTCAGCTTCCGCAACACAACAACAACTTACTACTACAACTGAGTTCAAGGCTTTACGCAAGACGAACTGACATGTCAACACAAGGTGAGAGGAAGAACGGATCAGATAAGAGTGTGTTATCGTCAATGAATATCAGCTTAATACGCAGATTGCCCTTCTCTCAGAGTTTATTCATTTCTGTAGCATTGGCACGAGGTTATCAATCCGTCTCATTCTAGTGCAGTCATTGAGAACCAGGTCACATCCTGCTGCAGTGCCAAATATCTCCTCCACATCCACCCGTTATGAGAGTTATCAGCCTGGTCCCCTGTCTAAACGATGCTCAGGTGTTTTTGTCCTTCACTGCTTGTTGTCATTGCAAGCAGCATCGTCATCCCCTGGCAGCGGCGTTAGATTGTTGCTGTTGCCGTTTCATGCCCGTGTCTGAAGATGACGACAAGTGAGAGATGGACTGAGCGTGCTTAGAGTGTGTTTACTACATTTGTCATTATTATGATAGGCACGTGTGACGTATCAATATCAGCCATTTAATCATATCGCTAATACCATAGCCTTCATTCCATGTGACACCAGTGGTCAACTATTGGGAACGGTGCGGCGCACGGTCCCCAATCACCTTAATCATCTCCGGTTGACATTTGGTCGTTTATACAAAGGCATGCATGATATTAGATGACATTGGTGAGTTGGTAGGCGAGTCGGTGCAACCTGTCTTTAGGAAGATCTGCACTCTAGCAATACAACTGTGCCACAGCATACAAGACTGACTTTACTGTATATACATCTCACTTACATCGCACTTACTATCACTATCAAGGATGTTTAACGCTCTACCACTCGCGGCAGCATTGCTATTAATTTGTGAGTATTGTTTTATTCTCTCTAGAATTTTGTTGGATCTTGTTTCTGTGTAACAATTTGAGCAGTGGATTTTAGATCCTTACAGCTGCTCAGTGATAGACCTGGAGAGTTTAGATCTGTGTGGCTACCTCGGAGCCACCTGTCAATCGGAGTGCGTCGGAGACACAAAGCAACTCGTCCATCGCTGGGCCATACCACTATGCAGTGGCTCTCAGAAATGCTGTACCCAGCCCCCAGCCACTTACAGTAAGTGTCAGTACGCAGCCCCCAGCCGCTTACAGTAAGTGTCAGTACCCAGCCCCCAGCCGCTTACAGTAAGTCTCAGCACACAAGTCTCCAACTACACTTTCACTGTACAGAAAGACGTTCTACTCTTCCTACTCGGCACAATGGATTTGGGTGTTGAGTGACAAGTGTCTTATACTGATGTGTGCGGCAGTAACCCGAGTTCTCTCCGATAACCCGGGTTCTCTCCGATAACATAAGTTCTCTCCAATAACCCGAGTTCTCTCCTCTCTCAGGTGCAAGCGTCAACTCTCCTCAGCAGAACAACTGTCAGCTGAATGGTGGTAGCTGCCAGCCATGGTACAATGGCTGTACCAACGGTAGGAATACCTCGCCGCTTTCCAATCTGCCAGCTTATCCCCCTCCCTACGGCCCACATGAAGACATGCCGGATATACTGTTTGATAGGAAGTACTCAGAGTCACGAGTGTGACAATAGCTGGCAGGTGTGCTGTATGGAATCTGCCCCCGCAGACCGTCAGCCGTCGGAGCCGGCAGGCGCCAGCCCGACTGACGATGAGTCAAACAGCGTACCTGAGGCAGCGCCTCCTACCACCTCCTCACCCGGTTAGTTACCCTCCAACATTCCTCAGGCCGTTTGCTCGAATCTGAGAATAAAATTGACCGGATCAGCAAGCCTTATCCTGCCAACCAGTGTGATGCACACGTGACTATCTGGGCACGAGTATCACTTCGGCATCGCATCACGCAAACAACGTTCTTATGCGTTGTGTTGTATGTATTCGTCTCAATACTATGATGTGTAATTGCGTTATACTCTAAATGGTAATACTTAGAACTAGTCTACTTCATCAGGGCTCAATAATATTACCCTGTAATAGCATATTGTATTATATTGTAATGTATTGTATTGCAGTGTAATGTATTGTATTGTAGTGTAATGTATTGTAATGTATTGTATTGTATTGCAGTGTAATGTATTGTATTGTAGTGTAATGTATTGTAATGAATTGTATTGTAGTGTAATGTATTGTAATGAATTGTATTGCAGTGTAATGTATTGTATTGTAGTGTAATATATTGTGATGTAGTATTTTAATGTATTGTATTGTAATTTATTGTAGTGTGATGTATTGTATGGTATTGTAACGTATTGTATTGTGTTGTAATGTATTGTATTAGCCTGTTCTCTGCTAAATCATGGACTTATTTCTTGTATTCAGTTTCTGCTGCCTCATTACGCTGCGCTCTGTTTCACAGTACTTTAAACTGTATTGTATTAGATTGTTTCATAATTCAATTTGTTGTATTGTTTTGTCTTGTGTTGCATTGCTCTGAGCTGTATATTTTCTCATAGTATTTTGCATGAAATCTTCTTGCGTTGCCCTTCATCATTGCATATTGCATTACAGGACAGTGTGGTCGTAGTCAGGTATCGTCTCGACAGAAGAGGATTGTAGGAGGCGCTGTGTCGCCACGTGGAATGTGGCCCTGGCACGCAGGCATTAAATCAGCCCTGGGAGGTGTGTTCTGCTCCGGGACTATAGTCAGCAGTAAATACATTCTGACTGCCGCTCACTGCTTCAAAAGGTACATAACCCAAACACCAAATCTTAGTGTATGGCCTCAATTTCTTAAATCATATTAAATCATATTATTGTCATCGAATTTTTACTAGCTATATTCTATATGGATATATTATCCTTCATTCGCAGTTCCTATCTGCGCCAATGACAGTGTTCACATGTCATCAATATGGTTTTAGAGTGAGGAACTTGTCGCTGTACAGAATAACTACGGGCCTTACAGCCGGCCCCAACCAGCCGAGTCACGCCATCCGACGCATCATCAAGGTCAGGGTCACCCGATTATTGAGATTTACTTCCTGTTTGTCAGACACTACGACTGGTTTGCCACGTGTTACAGCATCACCTGTACGATGAGCACACTCATGTAGACGGCCAGGCTACGCACTCCCACAAATACGACATAGCCTTAGTTGAACTAGAGGACGAGATAGAGTTCGATCGGGATGCCCAGCCGGCTTGCCTCCCTGCCAGAGACGATAAGTTTCAGTCTAAGAGGTGCTGGCTGACTGGCTGGGGGGCTACAAACTCGGATGGAAGCAATGGAGACGGAAACGCTGACGGTGAGAGATTCAATGTGTTCATTACCAGGGGTTGGCTCTCAGTCTAAAGTCCATCACCAAAGACCCATTATCTGTCCCTTCACCAGTGTAGGCTTATCTAGTATAAGTGGCCATTATGGTGTCCTGTTTACCATCACTCTTGCCTGGACGGACACTGATAAAGACTAATCTATTGAGTAAATGCCTTGATTAGCCCATTCCAGCAGTGAAAACTAGGAGCAGGTGCTTGACTATGGCAGCTTCCTCCGCTATACGATAAATTACCAGTTTATAAATGGTAAAAATACTGAACGCTAGTCTGATATTGATATCTGGTAATTGTAGACAGTGAATACACGCTGAGACACGTCGGAGGTACCGTACTCATGGATGATGAATGTAAGAGACTATGGGGAAGTATGGTTAATGGAAAGATGGTCTGCTTTGGCAATGATCAGCATGGTGCTTGCAAGGTACTAGTATTATCAGTGACTGTATTATAGTAATCATGTACGTTCAACACCATTTTGATACAAACAGGTGATTTTACAGGGTGACTCTGGTGGTGGAATGTTTTGTGAACGAGACGACGGAGCGTATACGATTGCCGGCGTGATATCATGGGGCAGTGCGCGGTGTAACACCAAGGCTACGGTACTGACTGACATCACGCAATACACAGACTGGATATCAGAACGTCTCTCAGATTCGTCTTCCCCTGCACCGGGTGCTACCTCCTAAAGCCCTGCTGTCTCGTCAAATCTCGTTTTGTGCAATCAGGAAGTGTCATATGATCTCTGCTGGAAATGTCTCCATAAAACTTAACTCAGGTGGCAAAAATACCTCTACATACACGAGACAGAACAACTGACTCATGCACGCATGGCACAGTCATCACAAGTCACAGTCGTCACGTCTCACTCATCAACCTACAGGTGTACAGAGTTGCCTCATTGTCCGGTGTCAGTATTGCGCAGTGATAGCCTTAGTACTAAGGCGCAGTGATAGCCTTAGTACCAGCTACTATTTATTTGCACAGCATATCATCATCCCTATTTTTTATTTTCTGGGGGCTGAACCCGCCAACGGGAAACCAGAACTCTGGGCATCGATTTCTGGCGAACCAGTAGTTTATTATCACACAGCTGATTGGCCGGCAGGTTGAGAAAAAATAAAAGTATTCCAAACTGGATAGAAAGACGAAGGTATGCTACTAGCTGCCCAGTGGCGGTGTAACAGAGGAACAATGAGAGATGTTGAGTGGCATTGATGAGGTCGCTATCACAGACTCGTGATATGGATGCTTCTCATACTGTAAGCTTGGGCAGGGATAGTCTTCTAGATAGTAAAGAAGGAAAGTTGAGGGAAATGGGTTACAGGTTGGCCAATCAGGAAAGACCGAGCTCCTTGGAGTGAGGTCTTAGTCCACCGGGGTGAGCACACGGTCCCCTGAAACACAATCAAAATGTCAGATATGACTATCAGTAATTGCGTTGTGGCAATGTCTATGAAGAGATGAAGCATGACATCTAGAAACGGCGACACACACGAGTGCTTGTCAGTGCTCGTCTGGCCAGGACTATTCACAGCCCGCTGTCTGTGGTTGACAATGCTATACAGACGACCATGAAAGAGGTTGCTGTGAAGCTGGCAAGTCCAGCACGAGTCAACTATATCAACTACGAGTCATAAACCTCACCGTATGGCACGCTGCCGGGCAGCGGCGATGAGTCAGACACCATCACTGGTGACACGGAACCTAAAGTATTTCATCGTGTAACTGGCCGCGTACCCTGTACGTACAGTATATCAGTGTAAGTGAGGATGGTATGACTTACCGACAGCGGCAGTTGTCGGTCGGCTGCCGATGGGACCAGGGCCGCTGGTCAGCGCACCCTTCATGCCACTCGACATCTTGATAGAGGCGGGCATGGCGGGTACCGGGGCTGGCCCGTACAGGGCCTCTTCCTCCGGCGAAGCCTTCTTAGCAGTGAACTTGTAGTCTCCCAGCTCTAAAACAGCACCGAGTGCGAGATATTGAAACAATAGGGTGGTGGATACTAAGGACCTCAGCTAATACTACTGTAGATTCCTGTAACACCTAGGATACTCTGAGCGTCTGACCACAGGGTGACCACAGCGCACACGTCTGCCAAACTGAGGTCCTCTCAAATCCTCTTAGATTAACATTTTCCAGACAAGAACAAAAAATGCTGGAAATCTTTGCGAAGCTTAGATCAGCTGATCTACTATAGAAAGAAATCAGTGGCATATTTTACCTGCAGTGCTCTCCCTCGGGCTATGCTCCACCTTGTTGCTGGCAGCCTTCTTCTTGATGATGATGCAAGTGGTGATAATGACGATGGCAATGACCAGGAGGGAGACACTCACTGCGATTCCGATTAACAGACCGATCTTCTGCGGCTCTAGAGGGCAGTAAGATTTGGGTCAGCGTGAGCCACACCGGGTCAGCGTGAGTCATACCGGATCAGCGTAAGTCATACCAGGTCAGCATGAGTCATACCGGGCCAGAGTGAGTCATACTGGGTCAGCGTGAGTCATAACAGGTCAGTGTGAGCAACACTGGGTCAGTGTGAGTCACAGTACATCAGATTAGCCTGACTGGTTGATTAGAGAAATATCCGAGTTAAAAACTGGGATGTGGAGAGTCATTGATTACATGGTATCTGTGCAGCAACCTGCATGGATACCTGTCTACCTGTAAATCTACCTGCACAGATACCTGTCTACCTGTAAATCTACCTGCGCATTTACCTGTCTACCTGTAAATCTACCTGCGCATTTACCTGTCTACCTGTAAATCTACCTGCGCATTCACCTGTCTACCTGTAAATCTACGGGCGCATTTACCTCCACATACACATCAAAACCAACCACATATCTCTCTCTAGTACCTTAGCTGTCTACCTCATACCCTAGCTCTCTACCCAGGCTGTCTTACCAGGGTCAATGACCATGCTGTCTGTGGTCGTGGTGGTAGTCGGCACAGTATAGCTGAAGCTGTCTGCCACGTAGTTGTAAACCGTACCACCAATAGTGATCGGATCACCAGCCTCTACTGCTGTCTTCAAATTCATCAACGCAGTTTCCAGATCAGTGGCGGAGTTGTCTGCACTTGACAGCACGTCAAACGCCACGACAACACTGCCTAAAGGTACAAGAGACAAGATTACTCACAGGTTCTTATAGATTAGGTGACTGTGAATGTGACAGTGACTGTGGAGTACCTGAGGAGAACTCAGCGTTGGTGATCCTTGATTGGTTGATATTCATGACGCCGGCAATGGCAGAGAGGATCTGAATTTGGGCGTCGGCACTGACCATCACCGTGTCGTAGTCTGCATCGAAACTAAACATGGCGCTGACACTGTCAATACCAGACAGCTGATCGGGGTCGATCAGAGGCACGTAGGGACCAGTCGTAACAACAGCAAATATTGCCTCTGTAACAGATGTGACATCATTGAAACAAAAGCAGGAAAAGAGGAAAGGGAGGGAGGGGATAGAGGAGAGGCAAAGGATAGATGAGAGGGAGGGGATAGATGGAGAAGCAGGGGATAGATGAAAGGCAGGGAATAGAGGAGAGGCAGGGGATAGAGTAGAGAGGGAGAGGATAAAGGAAAGGCAGAGGATAAGGAGAGAGGGAGAGGGAGACAGGATACTAACCATCAACTGTTGTGGTTAGATCTTCCTCAGTTACTACTTCCTCCCCTTCGTATACCCTGTAAGAAAATGTCATCATGAAAATTATAGCCCGAGTTCATTGATATAGAGGCAGTCCTGAACCACCCCGATAAGCAATCTCAAGGATCAACTACTATTCTCTCCATCACAGTTACCAATACACTACTATGACGGACAGCACAAAGCTTCACCGCCATATTTGCAATGCTGTGGAGAGTGAAGAGTTTTATGACCAGCTCCAATTTTAGTTCAATACGCAGCAGCCGCAGGTAAAATCGCACTGAGATCTAGAATTCTGCAGACTCGAAAACACATTGACAAGAAGCACAAATGCTAGCAATCAACATAACATAACATAACATAACATATAGCATAAAGACACTAAAGCGAATAAACACCAATGCTACTAAGGCTTCAGGTAATGACTAAAAATACCAGCAGTTACTTACCCGAAATAGCCTGTGGTCGTACACTGACAAACGGCTGTCCAGTTAGCGGTGCTGTTATTGTAGTCCAAGGACAGCACGGTGCAATACTCATCTGACCAGTCTTTGACCTCCTCATCCCAGGCGCGGCACTACAATATTAGTATTACCGATGTACAACACAGACCAGCCTGGCACAGACGTCTGAGTCTACCGTACCATGTACTGCAGAGTCTGGACACTGGGCGTAGCTGTCAACGGTACGGCGAACGTGATTGGCTCTGTCAGATTGGTCACGTCTTCGAACTCGTTCGTTATCGGGTTCACCAGGTGAATAGCGATGATGTCACTCAGCCTGTAGACAGGTTTAAATGTGAGGAAGTGGTATACTATCATAAGTACTAAGATTGTATCAACGGAAGTAACAATGACGATACTGAACAAATAATAACAATAATAATGCAGTAATTGACAATTTAGGATCACGAGCAGAATGGTTTAGTAGCATTTACTAGTATGTAGTAGTACTAGTATGTAGTGGTACTAGTATGTAGT
>ERZ1740065.2666-NODE-2666-length-11124-cov-12.233987_pt1 | contig 11124 bp, 7 predicted proteins | sample MGYA00581738_ERZ1740065 | MGnify/ENA primary metagenome ERZ1740065 (study PRJEB43018, sample SAMN04849749) | marine metagenome | isolation source: floating plastic debris | place: Pacific Ocean | collected 2008-09-01 | study: EMG produced TPA metagenomics...
AGTATTAGGTATACAGTATTAGGCGTACAGTATTAGGTGTATAGTATTAGGCGTATAGTATTAGGCATATAGTATTAGGCATATAGTGTTAAGCCTCGGCTACACTATCATAAATATATGCGATTTGCAAATTGCGAATCAGTTTCGCACAATTGAACAAGAGGCTACGCATATATGTACAGCATATATGTGCTATAAGTTGACCAAAAATTAAGACTTGTTTGAACCAAATGTCATTTTCAGGAGAGATATATAATCCCTATAATCCCCCATATATGTTCTCCTGAAATCATTCTGAACGTTGTCACTAAGGTCTCAAAGAGTTTTCATAAATTAACTGACAAGATAAATTGTTCAAATGCATTCTGAAGCTATCTATACTCGGATGACACCAGACAATCAATGGTTTGTAGACGCTTCTATATAAACATATAGCGCCGGCGGTTTTTGAGCCACATGGCATGATTACCTGGCCACTAATTGACCAATCACAGCAAAATCGCATATTTATTCGCATGTCAAAGTTCAACTTGTTATGCCCAATCTCAATGCCCAATGGTAGCCTAATCTCGTAGATATTTGCATTTTGCGATGGCCTGAAATTGTAGATTTCTATGAATTCGCAGATATTTGCGATACTGTAGCCTACCCTTAAGGTATATAGTACTAGGCATGTATTAGGAATGTTGCTACCTCATTGCTCCAGACTCACTTCCAAATTTTAGTACCAAAATACTGAGGGCGATTCGAAACCCAAAGAACACAGGAAATACTAAACATATACCACAAGGACAACTGTATGATATTGTAGGAATGAAGCCAGATCTACAAAGTGATAAATTTATGGTGTAATCAAACCACCGGAGCTAAATCTGCCCAGACGTCTGCGAATCCCCTTACTGGAGGCTATAATACATGTGACCAGGGCTATACTTAGGATGGATGATAGCGCTGCGGCATACACACCAGTGTGCGTTCATTCAGCTGTAATGCTGAGGGAATTGAACCCCCAATGCAGCAAGCAATCATCACCAATGAACAGAGTTATAATAAAATACTGTGACTCAATAACTAGCTAGTATAGCATATCTAGTTGAGAGACAAAACCTTATATGTACATACCGACAGAGCTGTTGCTCTACTGAACTACAGGCTGACCTTGACCTTGTAACTCGTTAATATTCTCGCAACTTTGTATGAACTCTCCGCAGATCATCCCGAAAAGCATTTTGCAGTTAGATAGTATTAGTTTAGTAGCCGTAGTTCTTTCATTCTGTGTAAGACTTCCATCAGCAATATATGACCCTCCCCCATCCACCTACATGGATTAACTTTCAAGAACTTTGGCATATAAAAGCAGAAACACTATTTTTAGTACAGCTGAATACATATGATTTAGGTTAGTGATGACGATGTTAATGGTGTGATTTTCAGACCACTATTCCATTGAAACTATTGGCTGATTCACTGAAGCTTATTATAGCCTGTTCATTGATGTATATGGTGGTTCACTGATGTATATGGTGGTTTGGGAATAATATTGGCGTTAAAATATTAGACAGATCATGCTATTACCGACCAGTCATCATTTCCTTGTAATTTGACTGATAGACACGATGGTATATGGGACAGTGGCAGGCCGAACCCACCAGTAAGAGACCAAATGATCACTGTAGGCTCAAACCAATCAAAGGCACAAGGAACAACCTCTGTCAAGCAAAAGTCTAAAATCTTAAAAATGATAGTAAAAATATTGTAAAATCTCACAAATTTCCTACAGGCTGTTGACCTCCTGGAGCCCCCGCCTTGAAAACAGTTGCAGACTTTTTGCTCTCCTCAGGTTGGTCAACCTGCTGATCTGTTGATCTATCAACTGGATAATTTTTCTACACTACAAAATTGAAGACAAAATCCTAATCAATTGACACTGAGGAAGACAGAAAAATTAGAGCTCACTTTCAGTCCCATCGGAGACTGCCTACAAAGATCGCACTTGCCAGCTCCACTAGGATTGGATGAACGGTATCCCTCTCTCTACTGGCGACACCCAGTCCATCTAAACCATTATGCAGCCACTTACGTCTACATACAAATATCACGACTCGGCGTTCCTTATTCTATTCATTACTCACATCATATTGTTTTGTAATATTCACATACAAAAGAGCCAACCCAGCCCATTTGTGGCAGTCTAAGAGTGAGAGGGACTGGAGGCTGAGGAGAGCTGAAGACTGAAGCCGTGAGTAGAGCTACGACGGTTGTGCTAGATTGAATGTTACCAGACCAGTATTGTGAAGCGTAATTACAAGGAAATAAAAGTTTAAAAAAAGGCTTTTATCACCACAAGTTTACATGTATACAGACTAATTTGCTCACCCGGATTTCCACTGCTGTCAAGTGAAGAGGGAGAGAACACAACCATACTCCATCCTTGTCTACTGGCAAATCCACACAGGAAGTTGTAGTGTGTCTGCAGTGTCACTAATCACCACTACCATTCAGGGCAAGGCACTGCAGAGGTAGCCATTTGAGCTGATTATTTAAGCTGGAGGGAAGTCAGTAGACCGAACGCTCGTACCGCTACACTTTCACACTTGGGACGATTTCATCGAGATAATATCATTCCAGTTTGAAGTATTTGAAGAGCTTCCGACTTGATAAGTCTCCTACAGAATAAAACTATGAGTAAACGAATGAAAATAAAACTGGCATCAACAAGAACGTATAAATAGCCATAAATAAGTTAGAGTAATTCCCGCAATGGCCCATACAGTACGGCGTTTTCCAAAAAAAGTTGGTCCCAATGATAACAAGCGTTTGTCTCATCGTATTAAAAGAATGTTAGTAGTGGAGCAACCAGAGTAGTATTAGTATACTGACATGTTTATGGTGTCCTTTGCTTTGTCCATCCGCCTTCGTGGAGAGTCATCCAAAACCGTAGGAGAACTTGTTCAGTTGCTCGCAGAGCCCTCTACGGCTCTGGTTGCTCGCAGAGCCCTCTACGGCTCTGGTTGCTCGGATGTAATCTCCGCATGAGCTGCGGTCGGCAGGCGCTGTCATCCGACAAATGCTTTCTAAACTATACTTTTCTAAATTTCTAACACTTCTAATGCCATAAAAAATATGAAGTAATTTTTTCAATAGTTAGAAAAATAATCCGATTCTTTGTATGAAAGACATAGTAATTAAAAAATTCCATTAATGTGAGGACGAACGTTTCTTTTTTGTGCTTGGCCAATCGGCTGTACTCCATAGACCACATTACACCGTATAGTATAATACCTGGATGCAGTATTTGTATCTCAAGTTCAATGTGGACGGACGGGGAATTCCCACTACATTGCTGATAGGTTCTGATTCTCACTTCAGACATCGAGAGTGACTTGTTCCTATCCTCATTTCAGAACGGTGCTCAGACTGAAAAAGACCAGACAATAGCTTTTGACTATAGAAACTAACAGAAGAAAGAGGTTTGCTACTGTTTCACACGTGTTGTAACGATGATAGCAGTGCAGTGCTAGTGGTGATAGATGTGTCGTTGTTTGCAATTCCATCAAGGAAGCAATGGAGTTTATGATGTACATACATAGGCACACATGATCATCTTGCTGCCAATTCTGATTACCATCCATATGCTACGAATGATAGATATTTCTCCAAGTTTGTCAGGTTATGTCACCTTTTTGTGATGGAACTGGATCAAACAGTACGAGGTCGAATGTATACTGTCTTACTCATAGATACCGTAAAATGGCATGATGTTACTGCTCTGCGATCATTTCCGCAGTTTTCTCACCTAATTTCAACGATACTAAGTTGAGGTGATACGACTCACATGTTCACTATAAGCATGCTAATGCATCTGTTTTAACAGATACCTTATTTCCTCCTACTGTCCGAAGCTCCTGCGGTAGGCGTTACCCATAATCTTCAGCAAGAGACATCTTGCAAGGGTGCACTTGCCATACAGCCCTGGGTAATCACTGTCAACTCTGTGCTTACAGAGGATCCCGCCCTATTGATGCAGTGTCAAGCAGGTATGGTGGTTATTTTATGTAATGTAATCATCATAAAATAGCTGTTTACAATATTACAATATATCATCAGTATGTATTTAGAGTTGAAGTGGCCATTTACTCATCTGGTTGGTTTGACAGAAACCTTCTGATCTGATCTAACTAAGTTACATTTCATCTCTTATTTTTCGGCAAACAGGGCTACATAAAATTAGATTGAATTGAACTACATGTGCCCAGTGAGAGACAATCTGAGAGGAGAGGAATTCATGTCTCCCTCTCTGTAATGGTTCAATGGTGAGCTGTCATACAAATCATATCTGACTCGCCATATGCAGGTTCTCAATGATCTTATCTTCATTCGTACAAAGGACTGGGACTGAGTACTGACTGACCGGGACTGAGTACTAACTGACAGGGATTGACAGGGACTGACTACTGACTGGCAGGGACTAAGTATTGACTGACAGGGATTGACAGGTACTGAGTACTGACTGACAGGAGGAACTGAGTACTGACTGACAGGGATTGACAGGTACTGAGTACTGACTGACAGGGATTGACTGCTGTCGTAAATATGGAGCTGATAACAGCAGTAACAGCAGCAAGCTTATCTAATTTCAAAAGAGCTCCACTATCTTTACTTTGTCGTGTGCAATGTCAATGTCAAATATATCAGCGGCAATGTTTGATATAGTAACAGGACAGTATAAAGACAAGATGTATTGAGTTGTACAAACAGGAGTTCTATTTGCCCTTTCTACGATATACAAGTAGGAACGGTATACAAACATACAGTATTTGTGTCAACATTGCCAGCTATAATGGTACATTAATAGGCCACTCGCTACATCATATCAACGATTAAAATAGTAGTTCCTATTTTAAGATATTTCGCTGTTTTCACATAAGTTGACTTAAAAACGGTAGGTATTATCTTTAAATCGGTGAGATTGTGTTACTATCCCTGCAAAGTAAGTTACAGTTGGATGAAAGAACACTGAATGGAGAATTCTAGAGCTATGTGAAGCTTCCTCAAAGTTAGTAAAACTTCAGTCAAGAAACCTCAAAGTTTGTTGAGAAATGTACATGGAGCTGCGTAGGAATAATATACGAGAAATGATTGCCGTTTGATAAAACTGCTGGTAGCTACACAGTTGTAGGGCATTCCACTGGCCAACCTGATACAGAATATTGTGATTTTAAGTGTGTTTTAGTAGCATAAAATGCATGTGATTTCTTTGTTTTTACTGTAGAATGTGTTCCACCCCATGTAGTTGCATTGAAGAAGCTTCTGGAAGCAAGGCAAGACCGTGCCATAGAGAAACATCGCAGAAAATTATCAGCTCTAACTAACCAAACAGAGGTGAGAGTAGAAGTCAGTATGCTTGCTGATGTGAAATGGTTTGACTATGAAATGATTACCACTACAAGCCTAGCACTGAATATGCTGTCAGTTTAGTTTAGACGAAGAGCTAAGTTCTATTTTTTGTGAATTCTCAACAGGTCAGTTAGCCCCCAAAGTCAAGGAATTCTGAGGCAGTGCAAATCAAGTCTTGTTGGAGCTGTTGTTTGTGATATGAGACCACACTGACTCTCCGTTCTCAAAATTTCCCCTAACCTTGAGCTTACAAAAATGTTGTTAAGAATAGCATGGTTGAAATAAAATTTGGACTCCATTTTCGCCCTTCTTAACAGGCAGCTGCCCCAGTTCTCAATGCATCGAAGCATCAGGAGCTCATACTGCAGGAATTAAACTTCCGTGAGAGAAGTCAATGTCTCCTGAAACAACTGGATGACTTAAAGACAGATGGCAAGAAAATCAGAGAGAAGTTTGAGAGGGAAGTGGTCCGTCTATCATCAGCACTTCCCATGTATGCCTACCAAAATCGCATTGTCTCCATGGTTGCGCAACACCAGGTCAATGTCATTGTCGGCGATACAGGCTCGGGTAAAAGCACCCAGATATGTCAGTTCCTAGTTGAGAATGATGTTGTACCTCCTGGCTCAGCCGTCGTCTGTACTCAGCCAAGGAAAGTTGCTGCCATCAGTCTGGCGAAGCATGTTTCTATTGAGCTCACGTCTAAGCTGGGCAAGGCTGTTGATTACATGGTGGGAAGGCGGCGTGGCGTCAATCCTTCTGCTCGCATTGTCTTCGCCACAGACAGGTGTCTGCTTGATGAGCTTCTGAAGGACGATCTGCTGTCCAAGTACTCCGTTGTGATCATTGATGAAGCACATGAGCGAAGTATTCACACGGACCTGCTTATCGGGCTTATCAAACGCTGCTTGCTGAGAAGGCCAGACTTGAAGGTTATCATCACATCAGCCACAATCGACCCAACTCTCTTCTCCAACTACTTCAATGGCTGCCCAATACTTACAGTGCCAGGCAGGATGTACCCTGTTAATGTGCATTACAGTGAACAGATTCTCTCCACCGAGTCCTATGTTGATAGGATGGTTGAACAAGTAAAGCTGCTTCACGATACCATGGATCCAGGTGGCATACTTGCCTTCCTGGTTACGCCTCTTGATTGTGAGAAATGCTGTGAGCAATTCACAGACCTGGATGATGTCAAATGCCTCTCTCTTCATGGTCAGCTTCCACCTGACCGGTATCAAGAGCTGTTCTCTGAGGTTTCTGCGGGTCTTCGTAAAATTGTCTTTGCAACTAACTGTGCAGAGACCTCGATTACTCTGCCTGGAGTTAAGTACGTTGTTGACTGTGGCCTTGCAAAGGAGAGCCAGTATGACACCACTAGGAATGCAACAAAGCTTGTCATCTCAGCTATCAATAAGTCGTCTGCAAACCAGCGCAAGGGCAGGGCAGGGCGCATTGAAAGTGGAGAATGCTTCCGTCTGTACACAGAGGCAGAGTACGAGTCATTCAAAGACTCATCTGTTCCTGAAATTCTACGAGCCAACCTGAGGCTATCTCTCCTTCAGCTTATCGCACTCGGAGTCGCAGATCCAAGCAGCTTTGAATTCGTGGAGTCACCCGGCGAGGCCAACATAAGGAACAGCATCTCCAGCCTCATCAGCCTGGGTGCAATCAACTCACAGGGACAGCTCACCCCCCTCGGTAGGCAAATGACTTGCCTGCCCCTCGACCCAAAGTATTCCAGGTTTATTCTGAACTGCTGTGACCTCAACTTGGGATTTACTGCAATAGCCATGACAGCAATGTGCCAGCAAGGTGGGCTGGTGTTCTTTTGACGAGGCTCAGATAAAGAAAAGATTGTTGCTGATGAAAAGAAACGGCAGTTTCTCTCACTGAAAGGTGATCCTGCCACACTGCTGAATGTGTTCAAAGAGTGGAAAGAAAACCCCGGTCATACCAGAGGAAAGTGGTGCTTCAAAAATTGCATCAACTCGAAACTGATGGAAGGAGCGTACAAAGAGGTTCAAGAAATCCATGCTTCCCTGCTCAGAGACTGTGAGATAACAGTTCAAAGAGAGCTCCACCTAGATGAGCCATCTCTGCGCCATGTCATACAATGCTTTGTGGACTGCCACCTACCAAGTAACCTCTGCCTGTATTCCAGCGACCCATATGTGGGTTACTTTGTCCCTGGTATTCAGCAGTATTGCCGTCCTCACCCATCATCAGCTCTTGCGTATTTGGGTCGCTCGGCGTCTGTCGCAGTATTTGAGAGCATACTGGAGACCAGCAACAAGTACCTGCTGTCTATCACTCCCGTTGAGCTGGAGGATGTGGAGCAGGCGTGGAGAGAGTGGATCGTGAAACAGCAAGAGATCCAGGCTGTTCAAGCGTACCCCATCTGTCAGGCTGGCCAGGCTGTCATCGATAAGATTTACCACCAAAGACACAATATCAGACAGGCCCTCAGAGATGCATTTGGTAGTTTGATTCTTGTTCCATCAATCAGCTGGTCTAATGAAACCCCAAGAAAGATAGCCCTCAGCATTCGTTGCAGCGATTCCCAGTCTGTCTTAGACTGGGTGAATGAAGTGTATGTTACACCTATCCTGACTCAGTTGCTGCAAGAGACCAAAGAAGCTCCAGTCACTGAGTCATCTGATGTGACGTTGTGCATTGGAGCTGGAGCCAACTTGATCAGCTGTCAGATGCCTGGAGAATTCAAAAAGGTCAAGATTTTGATGGAGAAAGCATACTATGCATCAGAATTGGACACAACTGCAGTGAGAAATCTACTCCAACAATTTGGAGAGCTGACTTTACAGCCGAAAGAAACAAAGACTAATTTCTGGGGCTATGCCATGTTTGAAGATCCTGTCAACGCTGAGGCTGCTGTCGACCACCACTTTGAAAAGATTTCCTGTAAACCAGCTGTAGGAGGTGTGAGGAACCAGAAGGGCGATATTGATGGCTCCCATGGTACCGTCACATGTGAGTTCCTCAGGAAAGCGTCAAAAGGTCATGCATTTGTTGTTTTCCCTCCGGATCTTGATACAATGGATGAATTAACAAATTCTACCTTCTACATTGGGCCCCACTTGTGTCGTGTCAGGCGCAACAAGAAAAACCCGAACGACCTCTACATTACTGGGATTCCTAGGGATTGCACACCCCAAATGATAACTGAGAATGGGCCAGAGATTCTGCAGCATAGCACAAAAATCATCATCCCTTCAGACCCCTGTCCTCGCTCTGAGGAAGCTGATAAGACCGAGCTGAAACGCGTTGTAGAGGAGCCCCTGAGAGCGGCTGGCTTGGTCTTCCCTCCTATGCATTTGCCAAAGTATGCTGTACGTTTTGCTAGGGGCTTTTTCAACATTCCCTCCACCAGCACAGCCATCCAACTCTACAAGGTCCTCAACAATGAGACACTTGTGATACATGGAGAGAAGGTTCAAGCCCGATTGGATTTGCAGCATCACCTCACCCTTTCTTCTTCACTGTATCAGTGGCTGAAAAGCGATGTTGATGCTGTAGCAAGAGCTATTGGAGGCGATGTCAAGTTCAAGTACAAGCCAGGTGTCAAACTTGGGACTCTTGTGATGGCTGCGTCAGAGGTTGATGTATTTTTTTGTCTGAAAGAGCAGATCATTGCTCTCTCAAAGGGTACAAAGATCATGTGCGGCAATACTACTATGCATCACTTACTTGCCCCGCACCAAGGTGACGCACTCTCTGATGTGATGAAGGAAAGTGGTGCACTGATTGAGAAAGACCATCGGCTGAAGGAGATACTCATTTTTGGCAATGCAGCCGCTCAGCAACGGGCTAGAGAACTCATCAATGGCATCATAGAGTCAATGGCAGCAGCGGATGAGCTGCAGACAGAAATTACACTGCGATCTCCCAACAAGCCTCGGCAATTGCTGCGGATCATTCTTAGAGATTATGATAACACCATGGAACGTATCCGTGCAGTAGCTGGCTGTAACTGTGCTAATCTGAACCTTAGTAAAGGTACGCTTGTATTTGTTGGTTCAAGGTCAGCATACAATGAAGTGTCCCAGATTCTGGAGGAGATAGCTGCAGGCTGCAAGGACCTGGATCATGAGGCTGCCAACTGTAGCTCTGACGATTGCCCCATTTGCATTTGTTCTGTTGAAGACAGATGTCGGCGACTGAGCTTGTGTGGCCACTCCTACTGTCAGGATTGTCTTGACGGCTATGTGAAACATCTTGTGGATGACAAAAAATTCCCAATGGTATGTGCCAGTGAAGGCTGTGATCAGGTACTCTACATTGGTGATATCACCATAACAGACAAACTCTGCAGAAACATTGTCTCAGACTTGGTTGCCAAGAACTTGCAGACGTTCAAATACTGCCGGACACCTGATTGTCTGAACTTCTATCGCACCACCAAAACTGCAAGAGCCTTCCACTGCAGCCTGTGCCATGCAAGCACTTGCACATCATGTCATGGCAATGCTCATGCTGATGACATCCCATGTGAAAGTGCCATGGATCCCGATAGTGCTCTGCTGAGATGGATGGCAGCTGACCCAGGAAACCGTAAGCGATGTCCAAAATGTCGACAGGGAATAGAGAAGAACGGAGGGTGCTTGCACATGACCTGCACAAGTTGCCAGGCCCACATCTGCTGGAAGTGCGAACGGGTATTCCCCGACTCAGACTCCACCTACCACCACATGGGCACTTGTGCAGCTTGACTGATCCATGCTTACAATACATCATTCCATTCGTCTAATTTGATTCTGTGCAATGCGATGTTTGATTGAATACTGTGATATATACACTGCTACAACTGTTGTAGCTGCTCTATCATATTAGCTGCGCTGTACTTACCAATAGACAAGAATACATGAAACTGCTGTTTGTCATTATTGCGCACACATCTTTAGATATTCTATTCTCCATAACCAATAACTGCTCATCAGGTTGTTTTTCTTCATTGATTTCAAGTAGTGAAAAACTTGCGATAAATGCTTTAATACACAGAGTAATAATGATTCTCTATGCACTAGATGCTGTCACCCTCATTGCCAGTGGCAGTCTCACATACACCTGTATTCTATTTATGCTGACTTCATAAGGGTAACCTATACTGATTTTTAAATATGTTGACAATATGGTCATAGTTGGTCTGCTCAATTTTAAAGATCCTGACACTTCTTACCCTTTTTTGATGCGCCATACAGGCGTTAAAGATCCGTGTGCTTCGGTAAATCTCTTGATCAATGTGAGTAAGACAAAAGAGATTATTGTGAATGTTAGCAAATCCTGTGCCATATATGATTACATTGTTATTAACAGCAAGTCAATCAAGAGTGTTTCCTCTTTCAAGTATCTAGGAATTTATTTTGATAGTGATTTGAAATGGCATTCAAATAGTGACTGGAAAGCTCAAGGAGCGCTTTTATATCTTCTCAGTTTTGTCATATCAAACTTAGCGCAGCCCAGAAATATCATTTTATCCGTAGCCTGATAAAGCATGTTTTTATATACAATTTTGAGTTATGGTGTAGTTCCGCTACTAACAAGCATATTGTAAGGGAAAATTTTGCCTTTGATACCAGGGGGAGATAATTGCACTCAGATTCTGTCCTAACATTCAACACCTAGGCAAAATAGACCCAGAGATCCTAATTTGTGTAAAGCACTGGACAATGAATCATACGAACGGAGTTCACCATGCGCTATGCA
>ERZ1740065.2667-NODE-2667-length-11122-cov-11.565013_pt1 | contig 11122 bp, 7 predicted proteins | sample MGYA00581738_ERZ1740065 | MGnify/ENA primary metagenome ERZ1740065 (study PRJEB43018, sample SAMN04849749) | marine metagenome | isolation source: floating plastic debris | place: Pacific Ocean | collected 2008-09-01 | study: EMG produced TPA metagenomics...
TACATAAGATGATACATAAGATGATACGAACATATAATAAGATAGAATAGTAATAGTGGTGTGGTACAGGACATGACATATTACAACCACTGTGTCCATACGTCGTCACGATATATTTATGCAGTGGTTTGTCAAACTGATCTGCGTGATTCTGGTTTGTGGCTGTTTACCGCATATAAAAGTCTTGAGGGTAAAAAGTTCGCTCTGCTTTCCATGCTGTAGTAATTATCAAGGTGTTGCTTAGTAATGGGGGGGGGGAGATTTCGAATCCTGGAAAAAGTATGTCCTGAATTATGTTCAACGCTATCGATGACACAGATTCTAGCTGAATTATCAGTTTATTAAATTTTGCTCATTAGTTGACTAGAGAGCTTGAGTTACTAGTTTAGTAGGCAGTGATCGCTAGTTGACCTGAGTGTCACTAGCGCAACGTATACCGTTCACAAACACACTGCTGGTATGATGCTCTGATCAGTGACACAGGACAGTGTAGAGGAATTTTTCCATCCTGGTTGGCTGCAGGAAATCACCAATGTTTCAATCATAACCAGCCTACACACAAATACTCCCTTTCCTAAAAACATGATAACAACAGATCCACAGTGCCCATTACAAGGAAATTTCAGCTAGGAGTCATTCCCTAACCCTAAGGGGTGATAGTCCTTATACTCCTGCAGTTAGGATCCACTGCTATGTAAGAGCCTGTGGATAAGATGTCTATAAAACTACTGCAGATACTGAGTGCGTAAAATTCCAGCACTATACAGTTGGTAACAGTTGATAACGATGAAAGTAGTGACAGCAAAACTATAGGTGAGATCAGTTAGCCAGTCGGTTCACCTGTTAGGGAGAGAGTATATTGACATAGCTTAGTCTCTTATCACCAGTTGCCAATAGAGAGCTATGTATGATTACAGCTGCGCTGCAGTGGGTCTGACTGCAGCAGTGCTAGCACTGTGGATTGACCAGTGACTGACGGTGAGGGGGAGGTTTTGGTTTAGATTCATTGGTTATTGTCTGATTGGGATTTTTGTTTTACTATGTGGGTAAGGACTGGTTCATGATGAGCTAATGGACATAACTGTGAGGAGACTGTGTTGAGTGGTCAAATGTTTGAGATAGATTGTTCTTTATGAAGCCATTTCCTTCAAGGCTTTGACCTCAGAGATAGTGTACTGGTAACCTCGACTATAGGCCATGTACTGGTAACCTCAACTATAGGCCATGTATTGGTAACCCTGACTATAGGCCATGTACTGGTCACCCTGACTATAGGCCATGTACTGTTGTCAGAAATTCTGGCCATGACTATTACAGGAACCTTGTTTGTGACATTGAGTCGCATCAGGTTGTGCTGTGGTATAGCTGAGATATTGGTCTCCACACCTATAGAAGCACATGAGACAATTAATTCCTTGTGACTCTCGTGCTATGACCAGTATGCTTTCATAGTTGGCTGTGTTGGAGGGTGAATATATCAGCTCTAGCTGCTGTTGATAAATATCTTGCTTAACTAAACAAAGCAAAACTGAGAGGCATCCACTGAATATTTTGGTCACATGATTGATCATGTGATCGCGTGTGAGCATTAAGGTTTTTATTTCTGGTTTATTACATTATACTTAATTTAAATTGAGTTGCAATAACATTTTCTGAATATCTAAAAAAAATTACAACTATGAACAGCCTGTCATTCTGTAAACATTAGAAATTGTAGCACTTATCATTTATCAGCTCGTCCCGGTTACCTTTCACTTGTAACATGACAGTATGTTCTCCTCAGAGATATAATGCAGGAAAAGACAACTCCAAGTTCATGCCTGTAGCTGAGATTGGCATTGGTAAAACACTCTAGATATACATGTGGGTTAGTTCCAATGCAGTATATATGCAGAAAATGCAATGGAAGCTGATGGTATGATATTGAAGTGACGGAGTCGGGTTATGTGGTGGCTGGTGACAGGCTGCAACTACTGTTGATACATCTCACTGCTCTTCTAAATCTTCAAATATTTGCTTAGTAGTCTCTCCTCCCTCATAACAAGTTCACCTTTAAGTCTCACTAGTTAGAATATAGATAAGGTGTATGCTATGTAAACTCAATAATTGTAGACTGTGACTCCTTGACTGTAGGATGCGTGAGTAGAGTGTGAAGTCAATCGATGAGCTGCTGCAGTAAGCCATTCTCACCTGTAAGTAATATATCTCCCTACTGTTGTAGATATGCACAAACACTCTAATGCAGCTTGACCTTGTCCTCAACTATGAAATCTGGTCACTACTAGACTGTCTGTCTGGTGCGGTGCTGGTCCGGTTGGCTGATATTTCTACACTGCGGCGGTGAGATGATCCGTGCAGCGCACAGTTTGTGCTATTTCTATCACTATCTAGTAGAGATTGGTGGAAAGACTGATCATAGTCCTTACAATACAATCATCATCAACAGCAGTTGTGCCGCTTGTGGAAAACACAAAATTATAGTATAGATGGATTCTTCTACATTGGATGAAGCTAAATCAATGTCGATGCAATGATCTCTACAGCTGTAGTATATTTTATATTTTTACTTTTTTATTTTTAGTGGAATTCATTTACGAGGAAAGTTTAGCATTAGCATCCAGTCAGTCAGCGTGCCGGTATTATGCAGGGATTTTTTCCTCTGTTGTACAAGCATTAGTCCTGTCTGTGGCCCTGCGGCTAAAACCGGGGTATGTGGGGACAACTCTCGGCGCTATACTGGCACACTGACCAAGCTGAGTCAACACTATGCCAAATGTTTTCCCAACGTTTACAAATGAAAAAAATATGATCACAAGAAAATTTCTATGGTTACATAACAGTGATTATAGGAATGATATATTTTCACCAATAGCTCACCATTGCAAGAGTTTTCAGTGAAGTTTCCTGACATTTTTGCAAATTTTTTCCTGCACAAACAAATTTCAGTGTATATGCTATTACATTGGGTGATATGTAAACCTGAGGCCATAATAACATACTTATACAGTGTTAGCTATGGCTGATCTTCTTTAGTATTGTAGTCGGTAAAATTGATTTTCCGTCGGTCAGGAATTCTCATAGCTTGGCACAGCCATACATGGTTATAACATCAGATTAGTGAATGGATGTGACGATTCCGTGAACAGCATAAGTAGCCATGCAGTAATAGAAAGCACCCTATCGTATACTATTGTGAAGGACATATCAGGATATAAGTGTAGGAGCCCTAGGAGCTTCCCTATTCCGATTCGCAGTTTGAGTTTGGATCTTGTCTCGGCTCACTTTATTTTTTTTATAAAAGCTGTTGTAAAGATAATTAATGAGTATACCTTCACCCAGAGCTGGGAACTCGAGTAGTTTAACTTGAATCGAGTTGCACTCGATTTGCTAAATTGACTACTTTCTGGTGACTTTAGACTTGTGGTCATCATGAATTGAATTGAATTGACACTTCACCTCTGATTCCAGAGACTTGACTCTCTACTCCATTTCATGTTATGAAATACTCCCACTCTACTCCAGCATAATTAGAAGCAGCGCCGGGGATTTTCGTTTTGGTCTGTTAGTAACGATCAATTAGTCTAATATCCCTGGCAGTATCATACCACCAAAGACCTCTAGAGTCGGTACTAGTAATGATACATTGATGTCTTCAGAAATGGAATACACATCTGTATTAGATTGCAGCGATAGATGTACATGCAGATCTCAAATAGCAGCGAATAGTCTGGTTGCGAATGGGTCTGCCTTCACCCATGTTTATTTCCCATGACTCTGTGCTTTTCTATTTCTATCTGAATATATATAAATGCAGCTGAATTCTCTCCTTCATGGTTGCGTCTCCACTGTAGGACGTGAGAACACATCAGAGCTATGGCTGACTGTAGAACTGCAATACGTGACAACTATAACAATCTAGTGACTCAGCTCAGCAATGGTGACTTCGATGGTGTCCTGGACCTTTTGTATGAGCAGTACATTGTAACTGATGATGACCATAAAAACCTCCGGAGTTCTAGTAGCGACACCCCTCGTCAGATACAAGATAAAATAAGACGCTTCTTGGATCACCTGAAAACCAATCTGACCGAGAATGGACTGCGAATCTTTTGCAAGACTCTGGAATATAAAGAACTGAACGAGATTGCTAAGTTACTAGAGCAGCATATTCCTCAGCCCGCGGTATGTCATGTAAATAGCCTGAGACCGTAAAGATATCTTAAAAGAAGCCGTGAAGTCACCAGGCATCTCTATACATACTCAATAATTTGATATTTTAGAACCTGAATATGTAGGTAGAATAATCATAATTTTGAAAAAAATCAAGCAAAGAATTTTAGCCCTGAGGGTGGGTTTCAGGCTATCTGAAGTTCATATCTGAACCTATGAAACTAAGGGCTTTTAGTTCTACTGCAATGCAACAATGAATTATCTCACTTTTTATAAAGCGGTACTGAAAACCAACTGCAAGTGCAAGAATGCTCTAATGAAGTCCGTGTTTTAGAATAGGTCGTGTCATCAGAATGCCAGGGCTCTCAACTTGGATCAACAAATAATCCATACAGCAGGTGTCAGGAGGCCATCAAGAAAAATATTTACATTTGGTAGTATCATAGCACCATGACTAGCTCAGAATTGCAATATTATTATCATATTGTTCTAGTTTTTTCAACGTAAAAAACTGACTTTCAGTTTATTTTGGGGACTTGGAAACAAATTGCTTACTTATGGCATCATTTTACCAAGAGAAATGGGTGAAACATCCAAAATCCGAACTAAAAGGCAAAAATCCGAGTTAGTCAATGAACATTTTTAAGCTAGACGAAATCCGTCCTTTCATCCTGACACAAGCTGAAAATCCGAACAGTAAGAATTAAATCTGAGTAGTTGAGATCCCTGAGTACAGGCAAGGTTAGCAGGCTATGTTGCTTGTACTTGGAAGAAGCTCCCATAAACCTACTAGAGAAAAAACCCAAGGATATAGGCTAGCACCAAAACACTCCAAGCGGATACTTAAAAACCAAAATCTTTATATACTGCTGAATCCTGATGATCATAGAGAATAGATGAGGAAGCAAAATTCTGTGCAAAATAGTGCTGCATATTGTCAGAAAAATTATTAATCTGTCTTAATCGCATAGCTATCATGAACAAGAGCATGTGACTAGCTGATTGGTATGCGGCAGCTATTATTTATAGTGCTGGAATTCATTCAAAATTTTTATCTTCAATTAATCTTCATTAATGTTGTTATTATAGACCGTGAAAAATGGAAAATCTGAATACTCGATGACCTCGCTGGTGTGTTTTAATAGCAAGTGTGCATAGTTAGAACTGTATATTCAATGAAATGTCAAGCGGAAGGTGTGCCATGACCATGTGCTGATACTTTACTCACGGTAAAGTGATTGGGTGTTTACTATGCAAGTTAGATTTCACATAAGTAGCGTGATGGCACACTTTTAATCTAAATTTCTCACCCAGGACGCTGCCTCATTACCAATTCTATACCTTGGAGTATACTGCGATGGTATTTCCCATTAGCAGCATTCGCTGCACTGGGCACAAATGGGCACCGTGGCAGCGTCTTGGGTGAGAAATGTAGATTAAAAGTGTGCCTGATGAATGCTCATATGAGCTGTTTTGAAACTGCGATTAATTCAGAGGCAAAAAATTAATTTTTTGCAAAGTTAATCGCGATTAACCTTTTATTAACTCACTTCATTTGCAGCTTAGGTGCAAAATAATTTGTGAGAAAAGTTTCACTCACCCTATCCTGTATTGCCCTGCTGTGTTTTATCAGCATTTCTAGCAATACCTGATACATTAATAGTTTTACCACTATTCTACAATCATTCATGAACCACAACAGAATATCAGGGTATCAAAACTTACTTTTTTGCACCCGTGAGTGGGTTATTCTTCTTTATGCCGTGGTTGACTGCACATTTCTAGAGACATTTGCGGTATCAAAGTTGATATCATTGTACTTGGCTATGATTGGTTGATCAGCTGTCAGATACGGTTAGAAGTGGCACAAAATTGTGCCGAATTTTCCCAGAAAATTTTCTCAAGAGGAGAAAACTCCTCAATTCGTTGAAAATCCTAATATGAAGTGGTACGGCGTTGCCGTATCACTTGACTTCACTTCACTTGACTTCATTTGACTTCACTTGACTTCACTTCACTATCACTTGACTTCACTATCACTTGACTTCACTTCACGGTTCTGACTGCTATAGTAGCTATGGCTATGCCTTATAAGGAACTGGGTTGACATTGCTCCCACGCGAGCTACCAAAGTGCAATGGCATTATCAGCATTTCTCTAGAGCATCCTGATCAACAAGTCATGGATACTTTCTTCCTGATTTTATTTGGACCATGTTTGTTATACATTGCGTTGCCATAGGGACTGCAGCAGTACTTTGACTTCAAACATCATCAACTTTCTTTGCTTGATTTATTAAAAATAACTTAGCCTAGGATTATTTTACCAACATATTCAGATTCTAATACATCAAATTAGTGAGTGTGTATTGATACATCTGGCGACATCACCTGTCACAGTCTAGCTGTACCAGTAGACTGCAGGTGCTTCAAATTAACTAATGTTGATCACAGCAGAGAGTAGTCTAGAGAGGATAGAATTGCATATTTATTGTTACATGAGGCGAGATGTGGCATTGTCCATGAACCAGTCATAGGCAGTTGATTGATCCTCTGCCATCTGGGAGCTTATTTAGTAAGTTATTTCTAGCCCCTTTCTCAGATCATCAACTGCAAAGCATTGGAATGTATATAGTTTGATAGAAGATATGTTGAATTTAATTTCCACATACCATCACTGGTTTGATATGACCAGCTATTCCAGAAAAGCAGACATGGAACCATCGTATCAAGGAGCTTGGCCTATGGATTCTCAAGATTATTGATAAGATTGTTCGATGTGCACCTTTTCTCCGCATGATGAGATCTTCTTTTAGAAAATAAGCCAATTGCTGGAACAGTAATCGGTGAAACGGCGGGTCAGAATGGTCTGACCATTGCTCAGCTCAGCTCAAAAATCAATCGCGTTACTTGTATGTGACATCACGCTACAGCTACTATAACTTTCAATGTCACAATGAGTGTTACTAAGACTTTCCCTGAATTTCTATCATTTCTATAGCCTCCACCCGACGATGAGAATCGAAGGACTTGCTGTATTTAGTCTCTTAGGACTGCGTTTACTTTCCTTTTTGCAAGCCTGAGTGCGTTTGCGGTAGAAGAGTAACTGTCAGCCATGACGAGATAAGGAGAGAGGTTGACCAGGGATTACATTTTAAGTCTACTATTTTCATTAGGTGCTGACTGAAGGAAACTCAACACTGGTCACCCAGGATCCAGAGCCATCTTCTCCACCTAGACCTATACCTCAGGTAAGTAGTGCTATATGCCAGTCAATTGTTGCTTTAATTAGTCTTAGTTTGATGGGTGAACAATAACTGATCATAACGGATTTGTTGATACTGAATCCAAATATAATAGTTTGAGATCGGAGTGGAGCAGGTATAGAAAGCGGTATAAAGCTGTGCTAGAATAACTGTAGTTAAAAGGGCTGGGCAATAAGACAGTATAATCAGATCTGTATGTATGTGCAATGATACATGTATATTTCATATGATATCAGTCAGATTTACTAAACCTTTTTTACATGGTGTGTTGGAGTTGTCGCCTCATATTATTATGACGTTTCAGCAGGATTTCAGAGCCCTATCAGTAAAACTAAGCAACTATTTACTGAGCTAATCAACAGAGTGGTGTTCTTCCCATTACAGAGACTTCAAGCAACAATCTGTTTGCGATGATAAAAAATTAGGTCTAGCACCGGTTGGGGGTAATTTCCATGCAATAGACTACAGCAGCTGACTCGTCTGTAAGCTAGCAAAAAACATCTGGAGGGGAGGGAGAGATAGTGGGAAAATGACATAGTTTCACTCATTGCCAGGGAGAGTGACCCTCTAACCAGTGATTCTCACTACGATTGAAGCTTGTTTCATCAGCATGGGCATCATTAACCACTTCATAAGCATATCGTTATATAGCCGTATAGTCATCTCCCTCATTAGCAGCTTTGAAACTGTCATAATATGGTTTGTTATGACTGACCATGGAATTATTAGGATTTCTTGCTGAAACAATATAAGTAAAAAGATGGTGAGCCAACTCCAACTTATTATAGGAAAAGAGATTTAACCTTAGTTTAGAATAAAGCTGATTGAATATATGGAATCTACATGTCTGATTTCCCACGGAGATGTGTTGTTATTATTCACTCAACTCTTGTCTTCAATACTGATAGCTACCAGGACTATACTAATAGCTACCAGGGCTATACTGATGATCTACTGCTGAAAGGAGTTGTAGTGCTGATATTCCAGTTACTTATACCGACACCATTAGTACCAGGATTAAGCCGGCGGTGTGTTGACTCTACTGATCTCAGTGCATCTGCTAGCCGATGCAATAACCTGTTATCACTGTTACATAGGCATTGGCTGCAGCAGTGTAGTCAGTACGAACAGGTGTACAATGTCTCTTTATGCCTCACCATCAACTAGTACTTCACTCTGAGTAAATGGGTACGCGGAAATCTAAAGATATCTTGAAGAATTTCATGGATTTGATTCTACAAATTACCATGGCTGTGGCCGATTTAACCATAGTTCAACTGTTAACCAGGTTAATGTTAACGTCTCAGTTGTGATTTTCTTACGCTCAATTTTATAATGATGATGAATTCCCAATCATGATTCCTGCGGTAATGAACTTTGACCTGTACTGTTCCTCTAGCCTAGACTTCGAACTATAGATTTGAGGAATGAGCTATCAGTGGAGTGCAGGAGTTACAACTCCCACTGTAGACTGGACCTGACAGCTAAACAACAGGTAGGATATGAGAGAAATAAGTAATTGAAGCCATGATAATGAATGTCAACAAGGTGCTGACTTGTCAATTTCTATTCATTGAGGTGCATGATGGGATGAGTTTTGCATCATGTACATGAAGCTATATCAGCTGAACCATCCGTTTAAATATTTATTCATATATTAGTGCATATGAACGCAACTAGACTTGAGTGCAATTAGTGATATCCTTAACTGTATATGGCTGTATGTCTGATGTGATCTGGGTTTAGATTCAGCTGTATCACATTGAGAACTCAGATCCCATTTCTGAGTGGAAGTGCGGATGTCTCAAGCTGATCGTCGATTCAGCTAAAGACGGTATTCATATCAATGACCTGCTGGCAGGCATCGAAAGCATCTACTACCAGGGAAAGGTATGCAGGCTTCATCATCAGCCATGTTTTACGTGAGATGACTCAGACTAGTGAGAAGAAGGATAGGAGTTGTAAGCCCTCGCTGCCACTAGTCACATGATAGGATAAAAGTGCTGACTATGATGATCCAGCTATCATCTACACCAGCTGGATCTAGTATCTAGTTCTCTAAGGCCTTACCTGGTGCTTTAAATGACTCTTTTTGTGAAGACGTCAAGGGAAATTGTGCAATTTCTATCGCTTTATGGAGTTTCATGTTCCACATGCGAAATCTGTTGGATGTGCGGAATTTCCTGTAAGCTGCTGGATTGATGATAATTCTAACGGCTATCATTCAATATTTGACTGATTTTAGGAAAACACTACGGGTTGCTTGCTATGAAGCTATATATTTTTACACAGAACTAATGCGACTAGGAGATAGAGCAAGAAGGAGGCAGAAGAATTGGAATAAAAGAGCTGACTTCTCTTGTTGCTCATTACCTATATTTCGATATATTGTTTGTACGCTTGCTAATGTGATAGGATATCAGATGGAAGGAGAACTCCATAGTAGATCGGTTGATGATAGATGTCACAAGCTCTGACAGCTAGCGTTTGTCACATTGACACTTATCTATTTTAGCGACCACCTGCTGATGGCTCTGTATCAGATAGAGTTCAGTCGGTTCTTGAGGATTTTTACCGAGTGCTCAACCAGGAAATTGACTCCAATGCGGAAGGAATAGAGAAATGCCTGGAGGAAGTAATTAAGCGGAAACTCTGGCTGACTTCTGGCTGTCTGGAGATACACGTAGATGTGGACACACACAAGGGAGAGTGGTCTCCTTCCGTCTCAAGAATATTCCATCTACTGATAGACCGAACCCTGATGGACACATTGCGAGACTGTGTGTTCAGGATGGAATTCAGAACGTCACTGACAGACTTGTCTGACATTACAGACATTGATGCAGAAGACCGGGAGAAGCTGTTCCTACTGTTACAGAAGTTTTTGCTCAAGGTAGACTTCAGACTCAACATTAACTTACAACACCTCATCTCCCAGTTGTTTGGGACAGCAGAACCCAGTGATGAGCTCCTGCTGACGCTGACACCAGTCGTCATAGGTGTTGAAAATGAACTGCCGGATGAGGAGCCCATTACTGCCGAGCTGGCAGCCATGTTGTATTCACCTATTGGTACAACATTCGTAGGAGAGGACTTGAGTTTGCGCAATGATATAGATCAAGCGGGTGAGCTTACTACTAACTGCTACATTTCTATCCAGTTTTCGCTATTGTTTATATCAATTTATTTGCATCTGCAGCAGTAGAAGATTTCTCAGTCCTCATTGACACTGTGACTCGCCATCTGAAGCCTCATCTAAAAGAGGCTATACTAGATACCAGAGAGGAGCCAAAACCCTCAGTACGACAAGTGGAGAAGATGAGTGAAGATTCGTCAATGAAAGCTGCGGCTCTTGGTAAGAAATAGATATTTTTATTTTTTACTTCCACAAAAAAAAGTAGAATCTCTGACCTTAGGCTGCATTAGACGGCCATTTTATTCAAGCCAATGGGTCTTACATGAGATAGCATTGTTGTGATAATATTATTTGAAAATCTATGGAATGGCCTTTCTCCAACAAACAAGATTATTACTATTTTCTGCATCACGAGTTTTTTTTTCATACACAACTCCTCTTTATGCCTTGGAACAATCAGAAATATTTCTTACAGAAGTTTACTATCGCTTTAAATTTGAGATTCTGATTACATAGCATCAAGTTCAAATGCGGTCTTACATAAAAAAAAA
>ERZ1740065.2668-NODE-2668-length-11122-cov-10.453782_pt1 | contig 11122 bp, 6 predicted proteins | sample MGYA00581738_ERZ1740065 | MGnify/ENA primary metagenome ERZ1740065 (study PRJEB43018, sample SAMN04849749) | marine metagenome | isolation source: floating plastic debris | place: Pacific Ocean | collected 2008-09-01 | study: EMG produced TPA metagenomics...
AGTTGTGTTCCCTGACGTTGAGCTAGCAACGTCCCCTTTTGACACCACACCCACGGCGCTCCTGATTTTTTCAGGAGCGTTTTTTTGGAGCACTGCGCTTAGCGATCGACGAGTACTACCCAGCAGAAGTCTATCTATTCCGAGGCCGTTACCCACCTTGAACCCTACGCCTTAAACCTAAATCATCCCATCCCTATTATCGCGGTCAGCCTTGTCGATCAAAGGTAACTTTGTAGCGGCGATCGCCTGCGGGAACGTTGCGATTCACCAAATCTGACAGCGTTTTAGTGTGCTGGATAATCTCCCACCCAATTGGTGAGAAGGTTTCAGGCTTAAAGATTTGCGGTGACAATAAAGGATTCGTGAGCGCTTGAGAAAAAGCATCAATGCCAATCAGCCGAGCCACCAGCGGTGGAATAGTAGAACCCTTGCGGACATCTTCGGCGTAGAGCCCGACAAAAAACTCAATTTTATCGACTGTGCCATAGAGGGTTTGAAGCATTTGCTGAGTCGTCTCATCCCCCGTGATTTGGTTAAATGCCGTCACCCGAGGAAAGCCGCACAGTTCTCGATAATCGTTGTAGCTCGGCAGTTGCGCCTGACGGCCCAGGGCGATGGTCGCCAGCTCCGTGACGTCAATAAATGTGAGGTCGCCTTGAGGCGTTTCTTTAACGGTGAAATCAGGGGTGTTGAACAGATCAATCAGCGAGCCCGGTTGTGAGCACGTTTCTTCAAAAAAGGCTCCTAACCCCTGATCAATCAGCATTTGATTGTTCCACAATGTCCTTTGCAGCGGAATGGTTTGTCCCTGATATTGCACCTGGTTGGGAATGGCGCTGTGCCAGCGATAGACAAAACTGAACTCGATCGCCATCCAGTTTTGGCGATACCAACGAGCCCTTGTAAACGCCTGAGGATCCGCAAAAAACTGAAAGTAGTAGGGCGTAATGTGAGAAATATATTCCTCCATGATGATGTTCAAAATCATCACGGTCAGAATATTGCGCGCCGTTTGAAACAGCCGCTCATCATCCCATTGAGGATAGGTTTGAGCCAACACCGTACACAATCGGTTGTGTTCTCGAACGCAGAGCGTATTCAGCATGACGTACCCCAGCTGTACGTTGGCCCGCTCCACGCCCATGGCAAACAGCTTGGCCTTCAATTCTGATGGCAAACGCTTTTCATCATTTAGCGGGGTATGCAGCGATTGAAACTGTGGGTCAACCACACCCGCCTCAGGGTCAGAATAGTAGAACAGCGGATATTCTTCTGGAACGCCGTCGGTTCGCTCTAATTGCTGCGTTTTAAGTTTGCCTCCTTGAAATGCTCGCAACAAATGGGTTTGTTGGCGGGTGAGGCCGTAAACGTTGCTCAGATCGATGTGGTGATTCGACGTATTTTTGAGCCGACTATCGCGATCGATGCGCAAAAAACTATCGGTAAACCACTGCACCCAATAGGGAAACAGCAGCGTAGATTTGGGCGAATAGCGAGTTTGGCCATCCCGCTGTTGAAACAAGACTTTTAGTTGAGCAATCTCGGGCAGATTACCGACTTGATTAAATACTGGGTCCGGGGGCAAGTGTCTGCCGGTATAACTGCGATCGGTCAAAGAATCCCAAGACGTATAGGTATCGGTCTGCTTCGAAATGTCAGTATCAGGAACATGCGGGTCGAGCGTCATCAAGCTGTAGGGATAAGGACGCGTCGGAATTTTATTGCAAACGTTGTTGATCAGCAGTTTATTGACGAGGCGTTTGAGCGGAGGAATGGCCTGCACCACTTTCCAAAACAATCGGAAACGGGTCAGAAAAAAAGTGAGCACTTTATTGCCAAAGCCATCTTTTGAGGTATTGCGTTTGCCCATGCCACGGCTGCTCCTGAAGCAGGTCAAGGAAATTCGGGATGGGTGGTCGTCTGATCTAAGACCAGTAGTGTCGACGTTGAGAACGCAGAATCCGATCTTAGCGACACCGTCTTGATCGCGATCACCGAGCGAAAACTGCCCCTAGGCGTTGCCTCAAAAACATCAAAACGACTCTCTATCCCATCAGGAAAACTTGCCCCGAGTATGTCATAGCTCCTCGCCAGTCAGGTCAGATCATCGCGTTTATTCACATAATGAACAGGCGAATCTGATTTTATTTTTGGCAGATCGAGATCAAACTCCAAGCTGAACTCTTTACTAAATCTGAAAATCAGCACTCAGTTGCTTCGCTGTCTCCAAGGTGCTCAAATCCATTGAGTTGAAATACTCAGGAATGGCTTCAACCGGAGACAATCTGCACTGCTGTTAAGCAAACATTTTCCCAATACGTTGCTGTTGAGAAGCGTCATTAGTTTCAGCAGATTCACTATTTTTAAGAGCGTCTGTACTTAAGGTCAGATGTACTGCTATGTTAGGGGAATAGTTCAACTGTTTTGTGCATGATTCCCAAGCAGTTAGTACTCCGCAACTTCTTAAGTTATCGCGAGGCCACCCTCAATTTTGGTGGTCTGCAAGTCGCTTGCGTATCGGGGCCAAACGGAGCGGGCAAGTCGTCATTGTTAGAGGCGATCGCTTGGGCCATTTGGGGGCAAAGCCGCACTGTGGCTGAAGATGACGTGGTGCACTTGGGGGCGTTAGAAGCACAGGTCGACTTTACCTTTGAGCACCAGCAGCAGCTCTATCGGGTAATGCGATCGCGACGACGTAAGCAGGGCGGCACGCTGGAGTTTCAGGTGCACACTGACCAGGGGTTTCGACCCTTGACCCAACGCGGCATGCGGGCCACGCAGCAGTTGATTTGCCAAACCCTGCGGCTGGACTACGAAACCTTTGTGAATTCTGCCTATCTGCGTCAGGGGAGAGCCGACGAGTTCATGCTGAAGCGCCCCAGCGAGCGTAAGCAGATTCTCTCGGATCTGTTGAAATTAGGGCAGTATGACGAGCTAGCCGACAAAGCCAAGGAACGTACCCGCGACGCCAAAACTCAGGTGGCTGTGCTGGAAACCACGTTGGCAAATCTAGAGGCCCAGTGCAATCAGCGCGGCGCGATCGCCCAAGAAGCCCAACTGCTAGACGCTCAGCTGCAGACTTTGCAAGCTGACCAAACCAGCGATCAGCAAACGCTGGCTCAGCACCAACAGCAGCAGCAGCAGCGACAGACACTTCTGCAGGCCCAAGTTTTGCTGGAACAGCAGCTGACCCACGTCACTGCCGAGGGCGATCGCCTGCATCGCGAGCAGCAAGCCCTGACCGAAGAACAAGTCAGCCTGGAAGAAATTTTGGCTCAAGCCTCAGCGATTGAGTCGGGCCTCGCCACCCTGCAGGCATTAGAAACCCAGGACGACACCTTACAGACGCAATTTCAACAGCAACAGGCCCTGCAGGCCCGCCGCGATCGCCTGTATCAAACCCACCAAGCCCAGGCGCAGGCGCTGCAAGCCGAGCAGCAGCAGCACCGTCACCAGCTCGATACCCTGATTCAGCAGTTGGCTGACCTCACCCCGATTTTGCAAAAGCAAGACACGGTGACAACTGCGATGGCCAGCTTGACCACAGCCCGCAAACGTCTGCAGGCGTTGGATCAGCTCCAGCTCCAGGTCAGTCCCCTGCGACAGCGGCAACAAATCCTGCAGCGTGAGTTGGATCAGTCCCAAGCGGAACTCTCGGCGCGGCTGGCCGTGCTTACCGATTCCCAAGCTCAGCTACAGCAGCAACAAGCCCAGCAGCCTCAGCTGCAGCAGGCAGTAATGACGATTGGCCAGACGCTGGAGACCCTGACGGCCAAACGCGCCTATCAAGAACAGGTGCGCGAGAAGGGCGTTGAGCGACGACATTTTATGGAACGCTTGCAGGCTGAGCAGCGGGGCTACGAAGTTCAGCTGGCGCAAATCGACCAAAAGCTGCAGCTGTTGCAACAGCCTGACGCCCCTTGTCCCGTCTGCGATCGCCCCCTCAAGCAGCACAATTGGGAGAGCGTGGTGAGTCAGCATCGCCAAGATCAGACCGAGCTGCAGCGGCAAATCTGGGTGATTCGGGAGCAGCTCGCCGTCTCTGAGCGCGAAATTCAGGTCTTGCGGCAGGAATATCGGGAACTTGAGGAAGAACTGGCTGATTACGGCCAAATTTTAGAGCAGCGCGGCAGTCTGATGGCGAAGCTCAACTCCACCACTTCAGCGGCGCAACAGTTGCAGGCGCTGACCGAGGAGCGATCGCACCTTGAACGTTGCCTCGCCGATCGCCACTATGCCCCCGACGTACAGCAAGAGTTGCGCCAAATCACTGAGCAGTTGACTGAGCTGGCCTACGACGAGCGCGACCATGCCCTGGTGCGCGGCCAGGTCGATCGCCTGCGCTGGGCTGAGGGCCGCCAGGCCGAGATTCGTCAGGCCGAGCGCCAGCAGACGCAGCTGCGTCAACAACAGCCCCAGCTCGAACAGGCGATCGCACGCTTAGAAGCGCAAATGGCCGCGCTGGCCCAGTCCGAAACGGTGCAAATGATTGTCGAACTCGATGCCCAACTGGCGGCACTGGGCTATCGAGTCGAGACCCACCAGCAGGTGCGATCGCAGCTCAAGGCCGCGCAACAGTGGACACTCCAGTTTCAGCAGCTCACACAAGCTCGCCAGCGACAGCCCCAACTGGCGCAGCAGCTTCAGGAAATTGCGCAGCAGTGCCAGCAGGTCGAGCAGCAGCAGCAGGCGCTCACCGTCGAGAATCAAGCGCTGACGGCGCAAATTCGCGACTGTCCCGAGGTCCAGGGGAAGATCGCCGCCCTGCAGACTCAGCTAAGCGATCGCCAGCAGCAGCGTGAGCAGATTCTCTCGGCGCAGGGAGCCCTACAACAGCGTTTGGCCCACTGCGATCAGCTACAAACCGAATGGCAGCAGCAACAGCAAGTCTTGGTGCAGGCCCAGCGTCGCCTGTTGGTGCATCAAGAGCTAGCGACGGCCTTTGGCCGCAATGGGTTGCAGGCGCTGCTGATTGAGCATCTGCTACCCCAACTAGAGGCGGAAACGAACCACATTCTGGGCCGCCTCAGTGCCCATCAGTTGCATGTGCAGTTTGTGACCCAGCGGGCGGGTCGCAGTCGTCAGGGCAAACTGATCGACACCCTCGATATCGTCATTGCCGATGCCCAGGGCACGCGTCCCTACGAGACCTATTCGGGGGGAGAAGCTTTTCGGGTGAATTTTGCCATTCGGTTGGCGCTGGCTCGGCTGCTGGCCCAGCGCTCGGGCACGCCGCTGCAAATGTTGATTATCGATGAGGGCTTTGGGACCCAAGACCGCGAGGGGTGCGATCGCCTCATTGGGGCCATCACCGCGATCGCGGCGGATTTTGCCTGCATTCTCGCGGTCACCCATATCCCCCATTTCCGCGAAGCCTTTGAAACCCGCATCGACGTGAGCAAAACCCCCGACGGCTCACAGCTCACCGTCTCGATGTAGGGATCCCATTCCACCGCTGCTACAGAGGCCACACGCGCGGCACCGTCTGCAAAGGCCGCGCATAGTAGGGCCGCAAAATTTTCCAGGCCTGAATAAACCAGCGGCGCACCTCGCCCGTCGAATGACCGCGATAGCGACAAAGCAGCCCCAACTGCAGTCGGGTCACCCCCATCTCACCGGGCTGCGAGGATTTTGGTTGCCAAGCCGCTCGCACCGCCTCAACGACTTCGGGTTCAGGCAGCGCCCCGACCCATACCAATGTGGCCACAATGGGGCACTGATGCAGCCCATGGGGACTCTGCCACAGCGCTTCGCTGCCCGTCAATCGCTGCGGATCTACCCAGATCAGCCGATCGCCGTGCCAAACTTCAAACCGCGATCTCACCTCACCTCGGCAAAATCGTTCGCCGCGAGCCGTGCGCCCCAGCCGCAGCATATCCCACCCCAGCCAGTGGGCATCATCAGCCAGCTCAACTCGCCAATTTTGCTGCAGCTGCGCTCCTTCAAACACGATGGCCTCTTGGGGCAGCCATTCTAAGCAAGCTCCGGCCTCGACCCGCAGCCTGCCGGTGATTTGGGCCGGTTGGGGATGATCCGAGTAGATTTTAGCGGCGGCGGCGGTGGTGACCATCGCATGGGCACCCGCCAGGGCATGCAGATCATAGTTGAGGCGATCGCCCCCGACCATGCCCCCGGCAGTATGCAGCAGCACCGACTGACACATATCCGGCCCTTCGGGATAAAAGGGTTGCTGAACTTTGAGCGGCGCTTGGGTTTGCACCTCAGGCACGGTGCGATCGCCCTGTCGCCGAAAAGTCAGTTTGGCCTGACCCTGCCACGGTTGTCCAGCGGTCGCAACGGACTCGCGGGCCGGGTCAACAATACTTGCGTCCAACGGTTCATTCCAATTCTGATCTGCCTGTCAGAATACCTGACTGACTGAAACGTGTGTGCTTACGTTCATGGCGTTAGGGACATGGCAATGCCATGTCCCTACCCCGTGGCACCGCTCACCCAATACGGGAATGTTCAAACTGTGGTGCATTCATGGTTCAGCATCCTGTGGCATACGACCCGCAAAAACATCATCGGCGATCGCTCCGCCTACCGCACTACGATTACGCCTCTGCGGGGGCGTATTTCATCACGATTTGCACGCATCAGCGACAATGCCTGTTCGGCGAAATTTGTGACGGGATGATGCAGTTGAATGAGTTTGGGGAGGTTGCGAGATCGCATTGGTTGCGATTGCCCCAACACCATTCTCACCTGCAATTAGATGCCTTTGTCATCATGCCTAACCACCTGCACGGCATCCTGATATTGACCCCACCCACCGTTCCCCCCGTAGGGGCAGGTTTAGCCAAAAATCCTTTGTACCCCACTCAAATTGATGCTCCAAAACCTGCCCCCCCGACTGCCCCGCGATCGCCCCGTTTCAAAAACATGGCGACGGTTCACCCACATCCTGGCCGGGCGGGTTTTGTTGATTACAGGCGGGAAGGGGACGCAGCGCGATCGCCTAAACCCGCCCCAACCCCCCCCGGGATTCCCGAAATCATCCGGGGATTCAAAACCTTTTCGGCTCGGCGCATCAATCGCCTGCGTCAGGTGCGAGGGGTGCCGGTGTGGCAACGCAATTATTACGATCGCATCATCCGCAACGAAAGGGCAATGACTAACATCCGCCAATACATCCACAACAACCCAGCATCTTGGCAAACCGACCAACTACGCCCAAACTGCCCCTCAAAATGGTGATGTGCCCGATGGCCGCTGCTAAAGTCACGACACCCACCAACCCACCAGCAACACCAGCCCTAGACCCACCAAAACCCAGGCCCACAGCGGCACCCGCCGCCGAGAGTGTACAGCAGCAGGTTGATCAGGCGCAGGGCCAATCGTCGGCGCTGACTTAGGAACCGCGACTATTTGCTAACCCAACTCGCGGATGGCGGCATCACATTGCTCAACCCGATGTTGCAAGCCCAGGTCTTCGTACAGGGTACGTGCTGATTCAAATGCCGTTCGTGCTGCCCTTGTCATCAAGCCGTGCCAGTGCAAAAGCTTTATTGTGAAGAGAGTCAGCCTCACCGTGGCGATCTCCAATCTCGCGTTGGATGACTAAAGACTGCTGGTAAAACTCAATATTGCCTTGGTGATCTTCACATCAGCAGTGTCGGGTTCCAACCTCAATGTGAGCAGACATTCCCGACAGCATTCGCGACAGAGCCGCACCAGTTCTCGTAAAACGCCGCCGCTCAGCAATACGATTTCACGAATAATTGGCGGTTCAATCAGATGTTCTGGAATCCGCTTTTTGAGCACGGCTTCGAGCATCGCCACGTTGCTCTCAATTGGCGTCGGATTTTCCCCGTGGGCTATCTCTTTAGGAAAAAACTTCATCACAGGCAGCAAGATCACATTACAGCGAGTCGCCAGCACGCCATAGATTTGCGGTTCGCGAATGACCGAAATTGGAATAGTAAAGACGACCCGAATGTTGGGCGAAAACAACGCATTCACATTGTCTTGAAAGATGGCTTTCACCACGGGAAAATCTAGCTTATCGAGGTCATCGATAATGACCACCACTTTACGCTTAGTCGCTGAAAAAATGGCCGCAGCAATGAGTTCGATTTGCCGCGATAAATCGGAAACGCTACGTTCGTAGGTTTCTTTAATTTCTTCCCGAAAGACGCCTTCTTTTTGCAGCTTGCCGGTGAAGAAGTCAAAAATATTGACGCCCGCCGACATGGCCTGACTCAGCTGCTCGCTGTAAGTGCGCGACTTCGTTTGCTTAAACCAGTTCAACAGCGCATCTTTAGTGCCGTCGGCAATCGGGATCCGCTGTTTGGTCGCCTGACTCAACAACTTGAGGGCGATCGAGTAAAGGATGTTGACATGGTTGACATCCGACATTTCCACCATGTCAGCGATAGAAAAGAACGAGACAAAAAGGTCTTCCTCGTGGAGTAGCCGGGGCAGTTGGGCCAACAGCGTCGATTTACCACAGCCGCGATGGCCCGTAAAAATCAGATTGCCTGCTTCCCCAGCAGCCAAAATTTCATCCTGCAGTCGCGCCAGGGTTCGCTGTCCGTAGACCACGCAAAATTTCTCAATCTCCGCTGCCTCTAACAGGGGAAACACCTCTAAATTGCGCGACACTTGGATGAATTCCGCATAGCGATCGCCCGTCATGCCATCGTTCCTTACAGCTCAACCCACATCATACCGGGCACCTCTCCAGTTAGTTCGGGGCGGGGCGGGTTCCTGAGGTAACGGTTGAGAAATGTTTGCGGTGGAGGGTAAGCGAGTGGAGGGTAGCGAGTAGCAAGGGCCGACAAATCTGCGACCCCGTCCCTCAGCTTCCCTGCGTTTTTCCCGCTTACCTCGGGAGTTCGATCACTCAGCCAGGGCAGCGATTACCCTTTTACCTGTTTTTGCCGCTGCAGCGCTTCAAAGGCTGATTGGAAGTGTTGGGGTTGAATATGGATTTGGGAGGGATCATCAGCACCAGAGGCACGGTATTCGCGAATTGCTTCCAGGGCGGCTTGATTGCTGAGCAGCGCCAGGTCAGCCCCGTTCCAGCCTTCGGTTTGGGCGGCGATCGCCGCCAGATCAATCCCTTCTAAAGGCCGATCGCTGTTATGCACCTGCAAGATCGACAACCGACTGGCCTCCGTCGGCAAATCTACCTCGATTTGTAGATCCAGGCGTCCGGCTCGGAGCAAGGCCGGGTCGAGGGCGTTGCGGCGGTTGGTGGCCCCAACAAGCAGCACATCGGCACAGTCTTGTAGGCCATCAAGTTCAGTGAGTAGTTGACCGACGACGCGATCGCTCACCCCCGAATCGCCCTGAAACTGGCCCCGCTCCGGCGCTAGCGTATCGATTTCGTCAATAAACACGACACAGGGCGATGCCTGCCGCGCTTTGGCAAACAGCTCGCGCACGGCCTGCTCCGCCGCACCGACCCAGCGAGTCAGCAGTTCTGGCCCATTCACCGCGATGAAATTAGCGCGGGCTTGGGCAGCTACGGCCTTTGCCAATAAGGTTTTGCCGGTTCCCGGTGGTCCCCAGAGCAGAATGCCACGCGGCGCTTGGGCACCCGTTTGCTGATACAGCTCGGGATACAGCAGTACCCCTTCCACTGATTCTTGCAGAGTGCGCTTGGCAGTTTCCAAGCCGCCGATGTCTTCCCAGGCGATTTGAGGTGATTCTACCTCCACCGATCGCAGCACCGATGGCTTGATTTCTTTCAGAGCTGCGGCAAAATCTGTTTGAGAGACGTGCAGATCGGCGGGCACCGGATCGCTGAGGCTGGGCACCTGTCGCCGCAGGGCAAAATAGGCCGCTTTTTGACACAGTGCTTTCAGGTCGGCACCCACCATGCCGACAGCGACATCGGCGATCGCCGCCAAATTCACCGTTTTATCCAGCGGCATCTGGCGCGTCTGGATCTGCAAGATTTCCAACCGTCCGGTGCGATCCGGTACACGGAACTGCACCTCGCGATCGAGCCGTCCGGGGCGGCGCAGGGCTGGGTCAATGTGATTGGGCTGATTCGTCGCAGCCAGCACGACCACTCCTGGGGTTTTAGCAAAGCCATCCATCAGGCTCAGTAGTTGGGCCACCAGCCGTTTTTCGACCTCGCCCTCCACCTTGCTGCGATCGGGGGCAAGACTGTCGATTTCGTCAATAAAGATCAGGCAGGGGGCTGACTTCGCCGCTTTTTCAAACACTTTGCGAAGCCGCCCTTCGGCCTCGCCGTAGTATTTGCCCATGATTTCGGGGCCGACGATCGCGATATAGCTGACGCCCAATTCTTCCGCCAGCGATCGCGCCGTCAAGGTTTTACCCGTTCCCGGCGGTCCCACCAGCATGACCCCTCGGGGCGGTTCTAGACCCAGTTGGGCCAACACTTCCGGTCGCTTGAGCGGAATTTCGACCAGTTCTCGCAGTTCTTGAATGACGGCAGTCAAGCCGCCCACGTCTTTGAGAGAGGGATTGTTGGCTGCCGGTTGAGTCGGTGATTTTTGGGCAGCGCCGGTCGCGCTCGGCGGGGCCGCAGTTGAAGCGTCATTGTCAGCGGCGGCGGTGGGCTCTGCTGGTGGTGGCGTCACAATCACGTCGTCACTCTCGTCGTCGCCCGCAGGCGTCCGGATGCGTGATACGCCAATGTCGTTGGGAATGTTGCCCTGGCGAGGAATGCTGCTCAGGCCACGGCTGTTGATGCGAATGTCGGTTTTCAGCTCACCGTTTTCGGCTTTTTCTTCCAGCGTTTTGGCCAGCTCTAGAAGTTGCTCAAAGCCTTTAAAGAAGTCATTCATGGAAACACTTAGATGCTCAACAGCGACACCGCTTTCTGACGTGACACCCAGCCAACAGCAGCAAGATCAGCGGGCGTATGCAGTCTAAAATGCCCACTTCTGCCAGACTGTTGGCAGCGCCCCTCCAAGTTGTCATAAATGGTTGAACTGGGGCGATCGCCTCTAGGTTCGAGCAGGGTGGCGGCGATTCCTCAGAGGACCAAAAAAAATTAACGTGTCTAAGCACCCGGTTTCTATGGAGAAACTGGCTCCAGACTGTTGACCGGTTCCCAGAAACCGGGTGCTTCAGGTGGGATGTTTTTTATTTTGGATTACTCTCACCAGAAATTCAGATAGGGCCAGCCAAGGTCGGG
>ERZ1740065.2669-NODE-2669-length-11122-cov-3.925454_pt1 | contig 11122 bp, 9 predicted proteins | sample MGYA00581738_ERZ1740065 | MGnify/ENA primary metagenome ERZ1740065 (study PRJEB43018, sample SAMN04849749) | marine metagenome | isolation source: floating plastic debris | place: Pacific Ocean | collected 2008-09-01 | study: EMG produced TPA metagenomics...
TGATGTCATTGTAAATAACGCAGGCTACGGATTAGTAGGTCCGTTTGAGGCTTCTACGGAAGAGCAAATACAAAGACAATTTGATACCAACGTATTTGGATTGATGAATGTAACAAGGGCCATAATTCCACACTTCAGGGAATGTAAAAGCGGTACTATAATAAACATTACCTCAGTAGGAGGGCGATTATCATTTCCATTATACAGTTTGTATAACAGTACTAAATGGGCGGTAGAAGGTTTTTCAGAATCTCTACAGTATGAGCTAAGGCAATTTGGGATCAAAGTTAAATTGATAGAGCCCGGTGCCATCAAAACCGATTTTTATGATCGTTCAATGGATGTGATTAAAAGAAAAGGCCCTAACCTCTATGATGATTATGTAGACAGAGCTTTCAATAATATTCAAGATATGGGCGCCTCCGCGGAAGGTCCGGAGGTTGTAGCAAAAAAAACGTACAAAGCGGCAACAGATAGCGGTAACCGATTAAGGTATCCGGTAGGAGGGGGCGCTCCTGCCTTGCTCTTTTTAAGACGGATTTTACCAGATAGCCTATTTTTCATGGGAATAAGGACGGGAGTTGAGAAAAAAAGAAAATAGTCAATCGTAATGTCATAATTTTTTTGATGCATTGGTATGATTATCTTAAAGAGTTTAACCTAAACATCATGAAAAACAATTTTACCGCTTTTCTATTCCTAATGTCATTTACTGTTTTTGCACAAATACCGAAAGCACCGGAGGTGAATGACGGAGCGGGACCATGGTTACAACTTATTATCCGTGGTGTTACCGTAATTAAAGGCGATGGCGCCCCGCCCATTGGCCCAGTGGACGTGGTGGTTGAGAATGATAAAATTGTCCAAGTCAAAGTGGTAGGTTATCCTGGTGTTGACATTAACAAACAGCGAAGGCCTGAATTAAAAGAGGGTGGTAAAGAATTAGACGCTACTGGCATGTATCTTTTGCCGGGGTTCGTAGATATGCATGGTCATATTGGTGGCCGTGCACAAAGGGTAAATGCCGAATATGTTTTTAAGCTCTGGATGGCTCATGGAATTACGACTGTTAGAGACCCTTCTGCCGGCAACGGCCTGGATTGGGTGCTTGATCAAAAATCCAAGAGCGCTAAAAATAAGATCACAGCGCCTAGAATTCTTGCATATACCGCCTTTGGCCAGGGTAGCGGCGAACCCATAAGTACGCCTGAAATGGCACGTGAATGGGTAAGAAATAATGCCAAAAAAGGCGCTGATGGTATTAAGTTTTTTGGCGCTGCCCCGGACATAATGGCGGCTGCGTTAGATGAGAATAAGAAGTTGGGGTTAAGATCTGCGTGCCATCACGCTCAAATGGATGTCGTACGCTGGAACGTCTTAAATTCTGCACGAGCTGGTCTCACTACGATGGAGCACTGGTATGGGCTTCCGGAAGCATTATTTGACGATAGGGTTGTGCAACATTATCCGCTAGATTACAACTATAATAATGAGCAGGACCGCTTCGGGGCGGCAGGTCGGTTGTGGAAACAAGCAGCTGAACCATATTCTGATCATTGGAATTCGGTAATGAATGAGTTGTTGGAACTGGACTTTACGATTGATCCCACGTTTAACATTTATGAGGCAAGTAGGGATTTAATGCGTGCCCGCAGGGCAGAATGGCATGAAGATTACACAATGCCCAGCCTTTGGAGGTTTTATCAGCCCAGCAAAATCTCACATGGCTCGTATTGGCACTATTGGGGCACGGAAGAAGAGGTGAACTGGAAAGAAAACTATCGCTTATGGATGACTTTCATCAACGAATATAAGAATAGAGGTGGTAGGGTAACAGCAGGGTCGGATTCAGGTTTTATATTTCAATTGTATGGATTCGCCTACATCCGCGAGCTGGAATTGCTGAGGGAAGCGGGTTTTCACCCTCTGGAAGTAATAAAGTCAGCCACGTTGAACGGGGCTGAAGCGCTGGGAATGGATAAGCGGATTGGAACGGTGGAAGTAGGTAAGTTAGCAGATTTTGTGATCCTTGAAGAAAACCCTTTGCAAAATCTCAAGTCTCTTTATGGAACCGGAGCGATTAAGTTAACAGAAGATAATGAGGTGGTACGTGTCGGTGGCGTAAAATACACCGTCAAGGGTGGGGTAATTTATGATGCCAAGAGATTACTCGCAGATGTACAAAAAATGGTAGCCGATGAAAAAGAGAAAACAGGTTTTAAGATTACACAACCTGGAATGACCAATGAATAAACTAATCATCATAGGATTGGTTTTGGTTCTTGCCTGTGAAACCAAAGAGGCCAAAGTGGTGGATGAGTTGGAGCCCAAAGTCCCCCGGAAAACAAAAAAGATCTTTCAGACACTCTCGCTGCTTGGAGATTCACTATTTACCCCGGACTACTCGGTTGAACGACAGGCACGGTTAGATAGCAATCTTAATATTGCCAATAAAAATTGGCAAGACGATCCTTCTGAGATCAATACCATTTGGTTAGGAAGGAGAGTGGCATATGCCGGAAGATACAGGCAGGCCATTGATATTTTTAGCGAAGGCTTAACGCGATATCCTGAGTCTTACAAATTGCTTCGCCATCGCGGCCATAGGTACATATCTATTCGGGAGTTTGATAAGGCGATTGAAGACTTTAAAAAAGCTGCGGACATGATGCCCAAGGATAGAATTGAGATTGAACCGGATGGTATTCCCAATAGCATTAATACCCCATTGTCTTCAACGCAATTTAATATATGGTATCATCTCGGACTGGCTTATTACCTAAAAGGTGAGTTTGAACAAGCGTTGAGAAGTTACAAAGAGTGTCTCAAGGTTTCTGTGAATGATGATCTGCAAAGCGCAACGGTGGATTGGCTGTATATGACGTATAGAAGGTTGGGTCGTACAGAAGAAGCCAAACACGCGCTCATAGCTGTTCATGAGAATATGACCATCATAGAAAATAGCTCTTATTTCAAGCGACTAATGATGTATAAGGATGATTTACCAGTAGATTCAGTACTGAACGTGTCTGATAGTGATCCCGATCTTGATTTGACTCTTGCCACTCAAGGTTATGGTGTTGGAAACTGGTATCTCTACAATGGTGATACGACTTAAGCAATTGAAGTTTTCAAAGAGGTGATTGATGGTAAACACTGGTCTGCTTTTGGTTATATAGCTGTAGAGGCAGATTTGGCTAGACTCGATCATTAGCTCAACTTCATTTCTCAACACCTAATTTTTTTTTAGCCTCTCCGTCATATATTCTCGGTCTTGTTCAGACTAACAACTAACAATGACGAAAAAATGGCTGCATCACGTTCTTGAACAACATCACACCGACGCCTATTTATGGGCACGTCAGTGCTGTGATTTTGACGATGAGGGAGCCAAAGATGTACTGCAGATGGTTTACTTGAAGATCTTAGAGGGCAAAGCAAAATACAACGAAAAGTCAGGTGTTAAAACATGGATCTTTTCGGTAATCCGGAATACCGCAATGGATCATCAAAAATCAAAAAAAGCATTGTACTCCTTAAGCATCGTTCAAGAGATCGCTGACGATTATGACACGCATGAGTTCGTTGATTATCAAGCTATTATTCGAAAGCTGCCTGAGCGACAAAAACAAGTAGCGCTCCTGGTTTTTTATCATGGGCAGACACTGGAAGAAATAGCAGAGATCCTGGAATTGGGGGTAGGAACGGTACGCACTCATTACGATCGGGGTAAGAAAGCACTAAAAGAATTACTAATAAACTCGAAATAACAATGGAAAACGATGATAAAGAGTTAAAGGACTTTTTTGCTACAATGAAGAATTCTGATTCAAGGGTCGAAGTACCTGATTTTCGTCTGTTAGCAGCTCGTAAGAAAAAAGGTATGCGACCATTAATGGCTGTGGCAGCTTCATTGGTTGCTGTAGTAATAAGTTGCTGGTACTTACTTTCCGACAATGAACAACCACAAGCTGTGGAAATAATTATAACTGAAAAGAAAGAGATTGGATCTATGTCGTTGATGACTTCTGATGGTACCATTGAAGAGTGGAAGTCACCAACACAATCGTTGATAGATGATTTTTAACTAAATGTATATGATATGAAAAAGTTAATGATAGCAATATTTATGGTGATGTGGGCTTCATTGAGCGCCCAGGATGTATTTCAGAAACAGCTGTTTTCAACGGATCTTATTTTGAAGTATCAGGAGGACATAGATCTTTCCGAAGATAAGATTGCAGAGGTCAAAAAGATCTATAATGACCATATAACTACGTTCAATATTATCAAATGGGATCTTGATGCCGATATGTCAAAAATGAGCAAACTCTTATCCGCAGAAAATGTGGATGAGAAGGAATCTAAATCCTTAATGAACATCATTCTGGAAAAAGAAGAACAGCTTAAGAAGATGCGCTTCGATATGATGGTGAAGTTAAAAAATTTGCTTAGCGCAAAACAACAACTGCAACTCCATGAATTTAAGGCAGCTGATGGTGAAGGCAGCATGGATTTTATGGCCTCTATTAATGAGAACCCAAGAGTGTCTTTTAAGATCAAAGGTGAAGTGGATGCTCCGCAGCCTTTAATTATTATAAAAGACCGAAAGGGAAGGAAAATAAAAAGCGCTGTTGATAGTATTGATCCTGATGATATTCAGAGTATTACCGTGATTAAAAATGAAAGTGCAATCAACGAATATGGTGAGGAGGGTAAGAATGGAGTGGTTATTATCGTGATGAAGTAGTTAACAAGGATTGGATTTTAGCTTTAGAGTCTAATCCTTTTTCATTTTACTCATGCAACGTTTCCTGGCGCCTTGCGTTATTCCCACATCTTAAGACTAAATTGAATCGCTGCTTGCAAAAGACAGATGAACTACTTTTTAAATCAATCCAAGAAGGGGATTTAGATGCATTTGAGAACTTGTTTAATAAATACTATTCCGTACTCTGTATTTATGCTCATTCATTGCTTGGGGATATGGAAAGCGCAAGAGATATCACGCAAGATGTATTTTTGACTATCTACGAGAATAAATCTTCTGTTGCGATCAAATCCTCTGTTAAAGCTTACTTCTACAGAGCAGTTCATAACGCTTGCCTCAATTACTTAAAGACCACCAATGTTCACGCGAAGCACCATCTTCAAATAGCATCTCAAAATTTGATAAGCGATAATCATGATTTAATGGTCAGAGCTGAGCTGGAAGCGCAGATTTTTGAGGAGATTCAAAAATTGCCTCCACAATGTCGTAATATCTTTCAAATGAATCGATTTGAGGGTAGAAAGAACAAGGATATTGCTGCTGAATTAGGTATTTCTGTACGTACGGTGGAAACTCAAATTAGCAAAGCACTTAAAATACTTCGTCAAAATTTAGCTCATTTGATACCGACTATTTTACTACTCACTTCTGCCGCTTAATCTTTTTTACATTTTCCATACGTGTATCACATGAGTTAATTGTCATTATAAATGATGAGTAACTCAGTAAATCCACATATCGATCAGGAACTATTAGTCAGGTATCTTTCCGAAGAAACAACCACTTCAGAAAACGAAGCTGTGAGGCGTTGGCTTAGTGCTGATGAACGGAATAAGGCCGAATACGATCAATTGAAGATGTTGTGGGAAGCTAGCGGCAAGGTTAAAGAGGCTGTTTCCGTTGATATTAAAAGCGACTGGAAAAAATTAAAGTCTAGAATAGATAATAACCAGCGAATTAGATCATTACCTTCCGCGAAAGAGAAACGTGGAATTCTGACTCATTTGATCAGGGTGGCGGCCGTGGTTACCCTTTTGGTCACCGTGTATTTGGGGTGGCCGGTTTTCTCGGACTTGGGTCCGGTTGAAATGATCACGGTAACTGTTATAAGCGACACCTCAACCGTGGTGTTATCGGACGGCAGTAGGGTGGTACTTAACAGAAATTCTCGGTTAGTATATCCTGTCGAGTTTAAGGGGAACGTTAGAACGGTAACTTTGGAAGGAGAAGCCTTTTTCGAGGTGGTGGAAGATCCTTCAAAGCCCTTCTTAATAAAGACCGGTGAAGCTATTACCGAAGTAGTGGGTACGTCTTTCACCGTGAATGCTGGGATTAAGAATAAAGTTTTGGTAACCGTGTTAACTGGTGAAGTCTTACTTTATCCTAATGCTAACCAAGAGCATAAACTATCCATAGTTCCGGGTGAGCAAGGTCAATTGAAAAATGGGTCGGAGTTGACGAAAACCCAAAATGAAGATATCAATTTCTTGTCGTGGAAATCAGGTATTCTTGTTTTCAGGAGTACCCCTATTGATCAAGTAGTGCAAGATCTGAATACATACTATGATCTGTCTATTAAAGTCGGTTCTTCTGCCCTCAAGAGTTGTATGTTGACGGCTACGTTTGAGCGGCAATCGTTCGAAGATGTTTTAGCCGAGTTGCAACTTGTATTACCTATTCAGATTCAAAGTAATGAGGGAAACATCATCCTTACCGGAGTGGGTTGTAAATAGATATATGATCAACATTTTCAGAACCTTTTTTCCAGCTCTGTTTCTGTGCTTTATCTCCCTGGTAAAAACCATTGCCCAAGATAACCTTCTGAATAAGGAAATTATGTTAACGAAGAACACAGGTTCTATTGAACAGCTTTTACAAGAAATTAGTGATAAGGGAGGTTTTAACTTTTCTTACAGCAACCAAATCTTAATTGATGGTGAGTTTACTCTAAAAGGCCAAAAAAAATCAGTAAGAGCATATTTGGATCAGTTGTTTCCAAACGGTAATGTTGAATATTACAGTAAAAGTCAGCGGATAATTCTTAAGTATAGCGGGAGTAAAAAACAAAATACGGAGATCAAATATACCATCAGTGGTTACTTAAGAGATGTGGCGAACGGGGAGTCCCTTTTAGGCGCCAATATCTGGATAGCTGAACTTGCAATCGGAGCTTCGTCCAACGCCTATGGGTTTTACTCGTTGACCGTACCAAAAGGTGATTACACGTTGCGTTGTAGCTTCGTTGGTTACTCCACAGTAACCAAAAAAGTTCAATTAACGAAGGATGTAAAACTGGATATAGAAATATCATCTTCAACTACTGAACTGAAAACCATTGAGATATCTGACGTCGAGTTAGAAGAGCATGTTACCTCCAAAACGATCAGTACCCATAAGCTTTCAGTAGCGACCATAGAGAATATGCCTTCGATCGGTTCAAACCCCGATATTATAAAATCTATACAACTGCTTCCCGGCGTTACTACTATTGGGGAAGGTTCCACGGGTTTTTTTGTACGAGGAGGTGGAAGGGACCAAAATCTGATTTTATTAGATCAAGCTCCAGTTTACAACCCTTCTCATTTTCTTGGCTTTCTGTCTGTGTTTAATACCGATGCGATCAATAATACAACGTTATACAAAGGGGGCATTCCCTCTCGCTATGGTGGACGTGCGTCATCCGTATTGGATGTAAGAATGAAAGAAGGGAATACTAAAGCATTGAGTGGTGAGGCAGGAATCAGCTTAGTTGGTGGGGCAAAACTTACCCTGGGCGCACCCATTCGAAAGAGCAAAGGATCATTTATGGTCTCAGGGAGAAGAACGTATGCTGAACCTTTGTTTTGGGCCATAGGAAGGGTAGAACCACTATTTAAAGGGACGCACGTATTTTTTTATGATTTTAACGCGAAGGCGAATTACACGATCAATGATAAAAATACTGTGTTTGTTTCGGGCTATTTTGGACAGGATGTAAACAGACTGCCCATTTTAGACTTTGAGGTAAGCTGGGGAAACCAGACTGGCACGATAAGGTTGAACCATCTTTTTAGTCAGAAGCTGTTCTCCAATCTTACATTTACGTACAGCCGTTACCAATATAAGCTGGATATACCTGCAGCGCAGATTCCCGTGGGTTGGGAGTCGAGCATTAGGGATATCAACTTGGGAGTTGATTTCACTTATTTTGCCAACCCCCGAACAACCCTGGATTTTGGCGTAAGCACTATTTTACATCGGTTTGATCCAGGGAGTAATTCCTTTGATGAACAGTTTAACGTACCTAATTGCCGTGCTTTTGAGCATTGGCTTTTTGTGAGCTTGGAACTGGATATAGGGCAATCTTTGCTTTTAGAAGCGGGGGTGCGGTGGTCGTTGTTTCAAAATGTTGGAGAGACCAACGTATTTGAATTTGATCAGGGCTTCGCGTTAAGTGATACGGTTCGTTATAGTTCCGGAGAGGTTTACAATAGCTACAATAACGTGGAGCCAAGAGTTTCTGCACGGTATGCATTGGATAAAAAGCAATCCGTAAAATTGAGTTATAACCGTATGGCCCAGTACCTCCACATGCTGGCCAATTCTACACTTTCCTTTACAGCATTCGATGTTTGGTACCCTAGTGGGCCTAATATTGAACCACTTCTAGTGGATCAAATTGCTTTAGGGTATTTCCGAAACCTGAATGAGAATAGGGTGGAGACTTCGATTGAGGGTTTTTACAAACACATCGAAAATCAGCTTGACTACGCAGATTTTGCACAACTCGCCTTTAACCCATTGCTGGAAGGTGATTTAAGAAGTGGAAACGGACGATCATATGGGGTTGAATTTATGCTAAAGAAAAATACAGGTAAGTTGAGGGGATGGTTGAGCTACACATGGTCCAGAGCTATTCATAAAATACCTGAAATCAATAATAGGCGATCTTTTGCCGCTCTCTATGACCAACCCCATAAAGTAGCCGCTACGGCGTCTTATCAGCTCTCAGAAAAAGTGTCATTAGGTGCTAATTGGACATTTAATTCAGGTGGTCCTGTTACGTTCCCGGTCGAAAGCTATAGTTACGATGGATTATCAGGTATACCGGAATACAACTCGCGCAACGCAGATAGGTTACCGGATTACCACCGTCTTGACCTCTCCGCGAGGATTATGTCAAACAAGAAGTTGTTCAAAGGGAAAGTTGATATCGCTAATTTAGTCTCAATTTATAATGCTTACGCAAGAAACAATGCGCTAGCCCTTTACATTGGAGAAGATCTTTCAGCTGGATCAGATGGCTTTAATTCCAGAACGGTGGCTAATCAAGTTTCATTATTTTCAATTGTACCGGCGGGGTCAGTGCTATTCAGTTTTTAACCATGAAAAAACACAGCTACTATTTATATATTCTTTTTATTCTTTCAGGTGCCTGCGTGGAAGAAGTAGATCTCAGAGAGATCAACGAACAAACATCCGATAGCTTGGTCATTCAAGGTAGCATAAACAACGAGATGAAACGACATGCGGTGGTTTTATCAAGAACCAATGTAGCTATTACATATGTTGATGCTGAAAAGGTTAGCGGAGCAGTAGTTGAAATTACGGATGGTGCCATAGTTTATGAGCTTATTGAAAATGATACCCTTCCAGGAGTTTATCTTACCGCAACTGAGATAGCCGGGGAGGTGGGTAGGCAATATACACTAAGGGTAGAGGTGAATGATACTATATATACGGCCACAGACCTAATGGAACCGGTGAGGCCATTTGAACCTGAAGCCGAGCTCTTTGAATTACCCAATCGTGTAGAAGAATTTGATGATGTTGTAGAAGAAGGGTTTTATGAACACCGATTCCCTCATGTGAGATACGGTACCTCTGCTCCGTCAAAGCAGGCGCTATTAGCCTATGATTCGACCATTGGTGCATTGCGGCAAGCCATATTTTACGAATTTCCTAGAACTGACCCTCAAGGCTTTTTACTCGGCTTCCAAGGCGATAACCCAACACTGATAATTAAGGAGGGCTCAACTATTTTTCAATTCAAATCTTCGATGTCTACGGCTCATTATTTGTATATGCGGGCAGTATATGCAGAGACAAAATTTAGAGGGGGACTTTTTGATGTGATACCGGGAAATGCTCCCTCCAATATGAGTAATAACGGTCTAGGTTTCTTTTCGGCATCGGAGGTGATCAGTCGCACATTTACAGTTAAAAAAGAGAATCTGGAACCATAATGAATCTAATGATATGTTAAAAAAGATTGGTTTGCTTTTCGCTCTGTTTTTTCTGGTTTTCCTTACCGTTCAGGCCCAAAGTGGTTTATTGGAAAAAGAGATTGAATTGGATAAAACCTCGGGTTCCATAGCACAACTGCTAGAGGAGATCAGCGAAAAAGGAGGCTTTACTTTTACGTATAGTAATCAGATTCCGGACAGCGAATCCGTTAACCTGAAGCATAATACAGGGACCGTTCGAATGTTTTTGGATCGGCTTTTTCCGAAAAGAAATATTCGTTATACACCACTCAACAATAGAATTGCTTTAAGCCTCATTAAGAAATCCTCCGCCAAACCAAAGCTGGTCATCAGTGGCACGGTTTACGATAAAGAAACCAAAGCGCCACTACCGTTTACCCATGTTTCAATGCTGAGCAACATGCGGGGTACAGCTAGTAATGTGAACGGTGAGTTCAGGTTGTTGCTACCTGAAGCATACAAGGAGGATAGTTTACGGTTTAGTTTCGTGGGATACCATCCACTCATAAAAAAGATTACTGAACTGCCTGAGAACGCTAAAATCTATTTGACAGAAGACAAACGCGTGTTGGATGAAGTAGTATTTAAGGATTTAACTACGCTGCAAATAATAAAAAAAGCCATTGCCAACATACCAAAAAATTACCAACAGAAAACCAATATCACTCAAGGCTTTTACCGGATGACCGCTAAGCGGGAAAATGCTATTGGTCAATTGTCAGAGGCCGTTTTTGATATTTATTCGGAAAAAAATAGGGAATCCAAACCACAGTTTAGACTGGAAAAGATGCGCCTTCTAAAAGATGAAAAAGTCACTGAAGGAATTGATATGGGGCTCACACCACGTTCTGTGATTAATATCGACCTCATTAATAACATCGATAATATAAACCTATTTAATAAGAAAGGGCTCAAAATGCATGATTTTACATTTGAGGAGACCATTATCTATGAGGGTAGGCCAGCTTACGTTATTTCTTTTGATAGAAAGGATGGACTTAAAAAGGTAGGACGAAAAGGGAAAGTATACATCGATGTTGAAACCTTTGCTTTTCTTTATGTAGAGCATGGATTTAGTCCAAAGGGAGTACATTATTTAAAGTTT
>ERZ1740065.2671-NODE-2671-length-11115-cov-12.114286_pt1 | contig 11115 bp, 11 predicted proteins | sample MGYA00581738_ERZ1740065 | MGnify/ENA primary metagenome ERZ1740065 (study PRJEB43018, sample SAMN04849749) | marine metagenome | isolation source: floating plastic debris | place: Pacific Ocean | collected 2008-09-01 | study: EMG produced TPA metagenomics...
AGCAACACTCTCTCCAGACCTCCACCCCTCCATGCCTCCATCCATCTATCCCTTCACCCTTCCCTCTACCCTCATCTCTTCAACCCCAAGCCCCTCCATCCCTCCTCCCATCTCCACCACATTATTCCTCCACCACTCCATCCATCCACCACTCCATCCATCCACCCCCTCTCTCCATCCCTCAATTCATCTATCCATGAAAAGGAGGTAAGAGCTTGTACACTCCAAAATATTAACTTCTCTACCATAAAACTTGAAGCAACAGCCAGCCAGCTTGATGGGTACACACTTGTACATCTACATGCATACTCAACTGTCACCAGGATGGAGAAACTGTGAGATAAAGCTACAGAGCTTACACAATCAATTGAGAACCATTGGAGCTGCAATGTTCTAGAGCTCCTGGGAGTTGAACAGTTATTGGTTTTTAGTTTCCTTGTAGCGTGTTCGATGTCTTCAGTCACGTCATCTTTCTTTGTCCAAGTTCAATAGCCAGCATATTGGAATTCAAGTTGTGCAAGCTGAGGGGTATATCTACTCACAAACATCTGTCCGCCCGCCATTTGAGAGACAAGTTTACAGGTAAGTGTGTACCTAGGCAGCACGTACTTACATTAGTTTTATCAGTATGTATGTACCTAGACGACATGTACTTACATTCATTTTGAGTAGTCAGAGCTGGAGCAGTGGTTAGCTGACAGGACGCTGTGTGACTATCCCCTGTATATGAGTCCACAGTCATTTACTAGTGATTTCAGATTGAGCAAAGAAGTCCCTTCCACCATTGCTGGTCTCAGTCAGATGTTTAGACGCTGATCCATTGCTTACGCCATGTTCGGCGTATAGAGTGACCCCCTCACATCTCTCTGGTAGTAAGTAGGAGACTAAGACCACCAAATTTTCACTATTTCAGTTGAGCAGATACAATGACGGGTATCAGACTCGATCTCGATCAGAAGACGCCAGAAAAGGCTGCCACTCCGCCATCAGAATACCCAACTCCTCCGTACGACCCCCACCCGTCTCGACCCATGTCAAAGGTAATGCAACCCGTAAGCCTATCGGTACAATGATGTCTGTTAGTTTTTTAAACTTACTTCACCTGAGATCTTCTATCAATGTTTCAGATCAACCAATCATCGCCAACCATCTGGTACGTGCTGAGTATCCTGTCGACGATACTCTGCTGTCTGCCCTGCGGCGTCATCGGCTTGGTTCATGTCTTGATTGCGAAGCAGGATGGGCAGTATGGTAACACCCGCAACTTCAGCAAGAGGATGCAGCAGGCTAAGTGCTGGACTGGCTGGTCTATTGCTCTCGGCACTGTTGCGTGTGTAGTCGTGGTGACGGTAAGTAACATGACACTAACTCAGTGGACAAGTTTTGTAGAGATAACTTCATATCGGATTGCGATTGCATTGCAGGTTACAGCTCTCCATTGTGGAGGCTACTACCACTCCTCCTCCTGGTATCGCGAGAGTCAGGGTAGTCTGAGTGCTGCTGATGGGATCTCCGATGACATCACAACTACTGCATACAACAGGTTTCAAAATGAGTTTACAACAGCTGCGGGTTGGATCGATGAGGAAGAGCTTAACGAAGTTGAGGGAGAGCTAGAGGAGGCTGAGGAAGAAAATGTAGACAATGAATATGGATTGGAAGAGGCTGAAGAAGAGCTGGCAGAAAAGGAAGAGGAGCTGGAAGAAGCTGAGGAGGAGTTGGAGGAAGGATATGGTAGCTATCGCACCACGACATTGAAGAGTTGGTATGGAGAAGATGAAGTGATCAATGGAGAATGGGAAACTGAAGGAGAAGCGGAGGAAGAAGCTGAGGAAGAGGCAGAAGAAGAAGCAGAGTGGGAGGAAGAGGAGGAAGAAGCGGAGGAAGAAGAGGAGGAAGAGGCAGAGTGGGAGGAAGAAGAGGAAGAAGCAGAGTGGGGAGATGAGGGTGAAGTGAAGGAAGAGGATGAAGAAGTGGAGGAAGAAGTAGAGTGGGGAGATGAGGGTGAAGTGGATGGAGAAGTGGTGGAGGAGATAGAGGAAGAGGCAGAGTGGGGAGATGAGGGTGAAGTGGATGAGGGAGATGAGGGAGAAGTGGAGTGGTGAGGGAGAAGCAGAGCAGATGGGTTATAAATATACATATTTACTAAATTACCAGCAATCTTCTGTCTAGAAACTACATGTAATCAGTAATTCTTATGTTTTCTATTTTCCTTCTTCTTTCACTTACCGAACAGTGGATATGAAGCTTATATTGCATATTGGGTTTTCCGTGCTTCCTTACTTACTGCTCACTCCATACATCAGAGTGTGAGTTAGCCTTGATTGACACTGACAAACAACTTATATCCTATTTTTGAAAATTTGTATGACTTACTGATAAAACATTCGATTTGGGATAGAAAGTGTGTCAAGTTATTATTGCGACTTTAATAGTCAAGAAGCAGAAGTAGACCACACAGCCGCGTTCGTCTTTCCGCTCTCGCTCACCGACATCTTCTGCCATTTTCAACAATGTGCCTCCGTTTAGTTAGTAGAGACAATGGTATGTACCGATTTCCAGATTAATTAAAAACATATCTTATTGCACTGTGCATATAGCATAGCCAAACAAGCCGTGTCCTTTCACTGAGTCAGCATTGTGTAACACTATATATGAGTTGTGTGCTACACACACTATTGAACTGTGCCGTATCTTAGCATCAGCTTGCGGAAGTAAAACATCGGTTTAACTCACCAGCCTATAACCTCCCATATGACCAGTGAGCTATCGGTTATCACTGCTAGTGCACTGTCACTCCCCTGAGAGAGGATAGCAGACTTGTTTTGGTGGTGCTAGTAGAGGCGCCCTGCAATCATACTGCCTGTATGCATGACCGCAGGGACTGCTTATGTGGCACGAGAGCAATTGTGGTTGGATGCTCTTCCTGACACCACCATTACTGGGTATCGAACCAGGACTCCTTGCATGGATTCCCAGCCACGTGACGTAGTGGTGTAATGGCAGCGTGGTGTGGCGTAATGGTAATGTTGTAGTGATAGTGCGGTGTAGTGGTAGTGACAGCGTGTTGTGATTACAGTGTGGTGTAGCGGTAATGTTGCGGTGTTGTAGGGACAGTGCGGTATATTAGTAATGTTCTAGTGTTGTAATGACAGTGTGGTATAGTTGTAGTGGTAATCAGATGTAGTGGTAGTGCGGTGTAGTGGTAGTGAGATTGTGTTGTAGTGACTGTTGTGCAGTGGTGTAATGACAGTGTGGTATAGTTGTAGTGATGATGTAATGTAGCGTAGTGGTGCAGCACACCACACAGATATTGGAGCAGCTGTGGGTGACTGACTAATTCAGTGAACTTCTATTCAGTGACACCCACTTCAGCTTGTGAGCAGACTTGTGACTGCTGTTTCTGACTACCGTTGGGTTGCAGTGCTACAAAAAAACCCAATGATTCCGACTAGATCCAGCTATTCCCTTCACCTCATTTCACAGCCGCACTCCTCTAGCGAATTGGGGGCAGCTACAGCAGAGGTAGTAACAGCTCTACATCATGGATACAATGCTGATCATAGACTTGGCACCCGGTGAGAGGTAGAGGAGTGGACCAACATGTTATCACCCATTCGCTGCGTGTCTATTTGATCTGCTAGGTTGTGAGCTCGGCTTACATGTACTGAGCCTCATGGACAGGGAATGACAACTCTCATATCCGTGTTTGAAACAACTGTTTTAGTGTCGTTTACATAATAACGGCGTCTGCCACAAGGCAGACTGGCACAGGCATAAAAAACTGCTACAAAACTAAAACATCTTATGACCGATGGTTCAGACCAAACAAATGCATGAAATTGCTTCGAAGAAAATATACCGCTGATGTACAATGGTGTCGAATAAATACCAGTATAATAAATAAGATGAAATGCACGACATGTAGCCTAGTAGTATGCTGAATTACTGGTCAACTGTATTAGTAAAGCGAGCGGGTTGATCGTCATATAACAACAAATCATAGTCCACCATTAAGTTAATGAAATTCTAGAACAGCTGTTATGCATTGTAAGCTTAGATCTCGGGCTAGCGAATGTAATCTCACTACGGCTGCCCGGCTGTTAGACTGAGCACCAATCTTGCCACGGGTGTTTCTCTAGCCCCACCCGACTTTAGAGCACTGGGGAACAGTCGGTACCCGACTTCAGACAGAAGCATGCCTCTGATTAAAGCAGTCCACGGCCAATCAATCGACGCGACCGGGTCGCATGACTAAGAGCCGGCCAATCAATTGACGCAACCGGGTCACATGACTGAGCTGTGCACAAGGACAAACTGGAGACTGCATGTGGAGAGCACGGCACAAACGGTGCGCGACTAGATGTGCATGACGTTGGTACACTCGTGGGCGCACTCTCTCAGCACTGCAAACGGAAGGGTAGAAAGTCGGTGAGAAAGAGAAGCAGATTAATATTGTTTTTGTCAAAAAAGGGAAGGAAAGGGATAAGAGAAGCGGAAGTATGGGAGCATGGATGCGCTAGCTGTGCTAGCTTAATGCAATGATCGACAGCTAGCATCGACAGCGTGTGTGGCAGCAAGCAGACAGACAAGCGTCAGACAAGTGCCACCGTCACTAACTTCCGGTGTTATGATGACACGGATACCCCGACTTCCCATCATGCATTAGTATAGTCTAGAACGTGCGGCAGGTATCAGTAAGGCGTCTGCTTGCTAAGAAACGCAGCGATTCTCTTCTTGCCCTCCTCGGTGACGTTGCGTCCGCTACTACCCTGCCTGACTGTGATCGACAGTCCGTCGGACCGCGAGCTGATTGGCTGGCTAGAGTACGACTGCGACGACGCGTCATCACAACTTACTTTGGTGTGATTGTGACGTCTGTCGGGTCGGCTGTCACGCCGCCTCTCACCTTTCATCGACTTTCGCTCTCGATCGTACTCCAGGTCCTCCAGCCGCTGGAGAGGAGGAAACAGAAACGTAGCCCAAGGGCGGATACCTCACACACGCAGGTAGACAATCGAATGCTGGGGCAGCTACCTGCGTCAGCGCTAGTTTCTGTTGGATGGCCATCCTGAGCAGGGAATTGAGAGTTTTCTTCTCCTCCTCAGCAGATGACAGCTGACGCTGCAGCTGGTCGAGCTGCGTCACGTATTCGTCGCAGCGCTGCGCAAACATCGCGCGTAATGATGAGAACGTCGCTGCGTCCTCCTTGAGCGCCCTCAGCTCTGACCTGAGCTTGGTCATTGTCTGCGTCACTATTGTCTGTTGAGTGAAAGTTTGAGAGGAGTGATAGAACGCCATGAGAACTGTGTCAAAAGTCATAAGTTGGGGTTAGAGGACGATATAATGCACCAAATCCATATAAGTACTGTTTAGTTTGAGACTCCCACAGCTACGACTGACAACAGTGGGTGGTTACCTTCTCTGTCTCGTACTTCTGCTTGAGGTTGGCGAGAGCGACCTCGGCGGTGCTCTTGTTGGCTTTCAGCACACTCCTCAGTGTCGCTATCTGCTCCCTCTTCGTAGACAGCATCGCCTTCAGTTTCAGGTTCTGCTCGCTGAGCTCCGACATGTCCTGAGTGTTGCCGCTGTCCGCCACCGACTGCTTGTAGCGATCGACTGCTGTCTCCACCGACTTCTTCAGGAACTTCACCTACACCAGTGCAGCCCCTCCCGGTTAATAACGGTTACTAACAGCCACACACAGGCGCTCGTACACAGGCGCTCGTACACACATCTCTCGTACACTCGTCTCTCGTACACTCGTCTCTCGTACACTCGTCTCTCGTACACTCGTACACAGGTGGGTAGCCGCCAGCTCACCTGATCTGTAACCATGACAACGAGCTTGCCACACAGCTCTGGGTCAGCATCCTCAGCCTCCAGCGTGCTGTCGGCTGAACTAGTGGCTGAGTCATCAGCTGCTCGCGTGTTGGCCGTGCTCTCCGATCGGGTCAAGTTCACGTGCAGTTTGTCCGACTGAGCGTGCTCCAGCATTACCCTGGACAAATGGAATTATAGCCTGAGATCTTGACACTGTCAAATCGATAGTAAGGGTGGGAGCCCAAGCGGCTCATACCGGCTGGGTGTCTCGTTGTTAGCCTCACACAGCAGGTGGTAGAGGGCGGCGAGTGATTGTGTGACTGTGATGAGAGAGTCCTGCACTTTGCGTTTCAGCTCTGCTGCCGCCTTGAGCCGCCTGATCCTCTCCTCATACTCACCCACTCGGCTGCGCAACTCTCTGACCTGCAGTGACACGTAGTCGTAACATCGTAACAGGTATGTTAACGAAGGAGTAAATAATTGGACAAAAACACGCTTTAATACAAGATTTACGAAATAAATCCCCACCGCTGAACATCTCCACCGTTCAAGGATTATGCCAGGCCGTGCAGTAATGCCCGAAGACAACAAAGCCAACATGTTTCCATGATTATGCGAGTGGTAGTAATGTACCTCATCAATATCAACGCGTTCCTTGCTATCCTCTTCCTCTGCCCTGTTTACTTCCTTGATTAGTTGGCTGGCTTCGGCGATGACCTTCACCTCTGCTAGCTCAGACTCCAGATCTGTGAGCAGACACAATAAGCATTTACCACGCACAAACAGACGCTACTCGAGACTTGTTACATATCTAAGGAGAGTCGTAATCAGGAAAAATCGATGTTTCGAGACAAAGATCGTAGAAAAGAAAGTGATAGGAGACAGTCCAGCCTCACAACTCTAACAGTCGCTGCGTCATTAGTATTACGTCATCACATTCCCCAAGCAGTCTGCAGCCATGACTAGCCAATAGAACGGCGAGATGAGGTGTCAAGGTCTAATAGGTTCTGTGGCATCGCACTCACCCGCTATTCTCTGCGTGGACTGAGTGAACTGAGCCTCCAGACTCTCCCTCTCCTCCTCCTTGGCGGCAAGGAGCTCCTCAAATTTCTGTATCTCAGAGAGATGTATCTCGCTAAACAAGTCACTGCCACCGCCGATCTTCGCTGACCGAGAATCCACTACTGCAGGGAAGACAAATCCGTATTCATACCAAACAGGCTTCTGATTGGATGGCATTCATTCGTAGATGACATGGTAACAAATAGTGCACAAATAACTTCTTTTCCTAAGATACTATCGGTAAGATAAGATAGAGTAGATATAATTGCAATAAAACCAGAGTTATCTCCTTCTGCATTTGGGGCTCTGCAATGACGCGACTGTCTGCGACTCAAAATCTAATGAATTAAGTCAAGAAGCCGTGGTTAGGTCTGAGGGAGAGAGCAGTGATTTCACTAGAGAATAGCATTGTGTGATAAGAGGGAGACACTCTCTGTGCACCTCTGTATATATGACCATATACATACGGCAACAGTAGAAGGACAACACAGTCAGATTAGACTAGACCAGACTAATACCCCACCTCCCTCCTCCTCTAATTCTCCGGGAGTCGAGCACTCTGATTGACTAGACGTTGACGTCTCAAATATGTCTGAGCTGATGCCGGTTAGATGCGCCATCTTGTTCAGAGTAAATATGGCCTCCTGCGTCTTCAGCTCGTCGTACTCCTTCTGCAAGTGATGCCTCACCTAGCAAAGAGAGCACAACTCCGTGTAATGCAAATGTGCTGGATTATGTTTGCTCGCACTCGCCCGACCGAGCAGCATATAAAACATGAGCTCAAATAATAGTCATGTTAGTGAATAGAGCGTGTGATTTAAATGGCAGCTCAAGAACAAATTATATTTTCATTTTATTGACTCTTAAGCGCAATGAGTACAATAGCAAGGCATGCCTGTTACCTTCCGTTGCCATTCATTGTGCCAAATGAAGCAGCAAATAGCCGCAGCATCTCTCTTTCTCAATTACAAGTGCAGCGAGATAAAGATGGAATGTTCATATGAAATTGGCCCAGTGTGCTCTGAGGTTGCAGCGAAGTTAAGACCACAGAAGTGATATGGTATATTTTACCTCTCGCTCATGAGCCAGACTTTTAATAGAATCCTCTAAATTATGCTCCACTATTTCCTTGAGCTGCTGCAGGTCTTGATTTTGACCCTTGAGTACGTCGATCTCATCCTGTAGTCGTTCTTTCTCCCATTTTAATTGATCTAGACCAACCTAAAGTTGAAGTAACCAACCGTGACAAATACAGAGTAGGGTTTTGCCGTTTTTCTCTCAGGGTTCTTACCCTTTCTTTCTGTAGCTGTAACAGCTGCTTCTGCAAGTATATGTTTTCCTCTTCTAATTCAGAATAATCATTCAAAATCCTAGATTCTCTCTGTTTGAATTCTCTTATATCCCTGCGTAAAGAGATTTTCTCATTTTCGGCTTCTTCTAGTCTTTCGGCGAAGCTGAACTGCGCGGCTTCATCGTTCGACGATTGATAGGATTCCAGTTTCTGTCTCGTGAGTTTGAGCTCAGATTCTAGCTTGATGACGAGAGAATGATATTCTTCTTCCTTAAGAATCTTTTCTTGGATGAGCTTTTCCTCCTCGACAGAGTTAATTTGTTTCTCAATCTTGCTGCTTGCTTCATATTTAGCTAGCGCCTAGACACGATCGACAGATGTATATTCAGCGATCATCATGTTCAATGGTGAAACTGGACCTACCAACAACATAATAGTACGAAAAAACTATGACTGTAGATGGCTAAATAGTTACCTGTTTTAAATGGTGCAGTTCTGTGCTTGTGTGCTCATTGATAAGTTCTAGTTGCTCCAATTGCTCTTGAAGTGATTGCTTTTCTTGAAGTACCGCTAACCCATATTCAGCAGCTTGAACTTTATGTTGATTGACTTCATCAATTTCTCTCTGCAGTCGAAGAACTTCTGTGTACAGTTCTTCTTGGGTTGATTGTACACCAATGTGTGATTCCATTCCAGTAAAAGTGTGACACAGAACACCACATTCACCGGAGAATGATCAGCTGCAATCACATCTCACACGCACTAACGCAAGTTTGATTTGCTGATCGGGCACTTTATTCACAGAGAGCGAGATCTTGCGTGAATGACCCGAGCGAGGAGTAGACAACTCCCTCTAGCGATAATTCGCGTTTTGGCATGCGCGTGCGGTGAAGTGAAAGATACCAGCTGTCAGCCAGGTGATAAATCGTTCTACGTTACCGCAACTGACTCATTGACGAACAGTCGTTAGCATATTAAAACTTTTCACATCATCTCATCTAACACACGATAGAATTATTTTTCCTCATATTCAGTCAATCGTACCTATTATGTAAGTAACATGACAATTTGGGTAGGTCACGACAACACCAGCTGAGTGTTTCAGACTTAAGTTTATTGACTACATCATAAAAAGGGCTAGAGACGATATATTATGAATTCCACATTCAAGGGTGTCTCTCTGCATGATTTCCACAGTAGCCCAGTCACAATCATATTTTATCTGAAAAGTAACGGGAAGAATCATGCGTACAGAGATGGCAGTCATGAATAGGCAGCATGCCGATAGGCTCTCTTGAGCTTACATGCTAATGCAGAAGGTTACTCTTTCTCTCTAGGCTACCCCACTTCCCTTCCCCACTCTTTCACCTCTGACTCAAGCACTGATGAACGAAAGAGAGGATCAACTTACCTAAAACAGAGAAAATATAGTGATAACCTTGATCACGATTGGACCAAGATAGGAACTTACGTATTTCGTAAAATACCGTCTCATTACACTTACCTCTATACCTACACTTAACTTACCTCACCGGTGGCAAGAATCAACTTGATGCATGGATATCAATAAACAACAGTGTATTCAATGTTGGCTACACATATATACAACCAATCAAATGATGCCAGACACACAAGATAGATCAACCTTTATGTTGCAGCAAATGTAGAGCGAGAGAGAGAGACAGAGAGAATCCTGCAGGTGAGAGAGGCATACCGAAGCCAGTGCCTCATTTTAGTATTGGGACACCATCACTGGTGGCTTGGCTCAATGTCTAAAATCACCAACATTGAGCATACAGCGCACTGATTTACATACGGTCTATCTGGCCATGGTCGGAATATTGCACAACTACATGGTTGCCATGGAAACAATGAGGACTTGGCACACAAGCGATCTCAATCAGTTCAATAATGAAAGCGTATGGTCATAGTAAACCGACAGAGAACATGATAGTTGGATCGTATGAAGAGTCGTTGCGGATGGGCAGGCAATGCCAAGACGCCATGCTTTGGTGTTAGGGGGGAGGGGGGGGCTGAATGTTTTTAGGTGAGAGATTCATTTTCTCGCATAGCCCAGCCTTACCAGCCATCTGCACGCTGCCTGCAGAGGTTAGGGTACACTATTCGTTGGAGTCGTCCTCTCGGCGCGCGGCGTCCAGCAACCAGCGGCCAGGCCAGAGCCAGCAATAAAACAGAAACAATACACCTTGAGCTAGCACTGAGGGTAAGTTAACTGCGGGGCGGGTCTGATGCAGAAATATGGCAATCTGTTTAATCATATCAGTCAATCATAATTACTAGTAAATAAAAATGAGCCTCGGTTTCATTACCGGTGGAATAGCAAGGCCGGGCGTCTCTCAGTGTCCCGTAATACACAGTATCTTAGACGCTAGACTCATGGCAAGTCTCAGTATACCTTGATGGAGAAGAGAGAACCATTAATGGCAACGACTATACGTCACGATATGGTCACACACAGTATAATGTACATAACGCGCTTATGTGACGCGTGACGCAGCGCGTCATCATCTCATGTATTGTCGTCTGGGCGCGATGGAGTTAGTCTTCTACACTCTCTCTGTAATGAACGGGTGCGTCAGGCACTGGTTGATGTTGATTCTCTTTGACGGGTCGAGCATCATCATCTTGTCCAGTAGATCCTTCATCTCGTTGACTTTCTTCAGCTGGTCCTCGGGCAGCCGATGGCCGGACGTCAGACCGCTCAGCAGCTCCTTGCTGGCAGGCAACGTGTTGTACACGGTAATCTTATCCTACCAACGACAACGCACACAAACCAATGTCAGCCTAATGAAACACGGAGTCGTGCTCCCTCTCAGTTGGGACTCCTACTCTATGATAACATAGACATAGACATTTTTAGGTGTTAAAGGCTCCATGAATCAACTTCTCTCTAATAAATACGGATTCTACACATAATA
>ERZ1740065.2673-NODE-2673-length-11113-cov-11.264062_pt1 | contig 11113 bp, 8 predicted proteins | sample MGYA00581738_ERZ1740065 | MGnify/ENA primary metagenome ERZ1740065 (study PRJEB43018, sample SAMN04849749) | marine metagenome | isolation source: floating plastic debris | place: Pacific Ocean | collected 2008-09-01 | study: EMG produced TPA metagenomics...
CTCTCTCTCCCCTCTCTCTCCCCATCTCTCTCCTCCCTCTGTGCGCAAGTGTACATGCTTGCATATAGGCGGGAATGAGTGCGCCTATGGGCGCAAATAGGCACGAATAGTGACGGGAGATTCACAAAAGTTGCAGATGCTACGGTTATTTGTTGTTGAGGCTACCTAAACCCAGAAACTGATGTTTTATGTCTTCTTCAGTGAATAAGGTGATGTTGCTTGGTTGAGTGTGGCATAAATTGCGTCTGAAATGTGTCAAATGTAATAAGACTTCAACACAGCGAGCCAACGCGGAGGTACAGGGATACACCTTCTCCTAGACATTGGCAAACATATCGCCAGATATCATTGCCATGTTGCTTGTATGTTTTAGTCATCTTTCCTATGTTTTATAGTCTTGTTTCTTGTATGTCGCAGTCAATAATAGTTTACTTGATGCTTCTGACCAGATATAGAAGCTACCTTTTGTTGAATTTGTTAGTGAAGGTGACCTATCGACCAAGTGCTTAGCTGGGCACTGGAGAGCCCAGGTTTGATTCTTTCCACTCCCACCCAAGACATATCAAATTCTAAAGCATCAAACCTTCTGCTGCAGCAAAAAACCATTGAGGGTAGAGTAGGAATGCTAAGGCACATATACCATATTAGGCAGCCCAGCTATGTCAGTCCAGACATGTAGCACTAGCTTCGTTCTGAAGTATGGCCCACACCAGCCCCATTTTCACCTCTCAGTCACTGACAACGCAAATTCCTTTCTATCTTTCACTTGCGGTTGGCAATTGTTTCCACCTTAGGTGACTTTCAACATGTTAGAATTTCAAACAACAGTTTACGGCAAAATACTATTTGATTGACTACCTGAGAATCGGAAAGTACACTACTGTCAATGGGTTCTAAATCAAACTGCAATGGTGCTGCTTCAAATTCCGAGGAAATCGCTGATTGGATTTCCAGGTTTTTACGATTCATTCGTTTACAAATACCGCCTCGAGTAGTCTCTAGTGCGGACACTGCTGGCGCGTACCGTAAATCATCATCCTTGACTAATGGACAGTTGAAAATACCGCTAGAGTGGCCCAGCCTTAAGTCTAGCTTGCACGGCTTGAACAGGAGAGCTGGCACAACTAGCACCAGCCAGTATCTCCCATCAAATCACTGTTGGCATATCTTCAGATGCTGTCATCATCAAAAGTCGACGGACAGCCAAAAAGGGTAATCAACACATGTTGATCTGATTACGGAGAGCTCAAACAACTATGTGTTTGCTATCATTGATCCATGTGGCTGTAGTTGGATTTCATTCCAATGCATGACATAACAGCAGCTGACTCATCCGTTGGTTTGGAGACTCTGGCGTTCACTTAGTTTCACTCATTACCAGGGAAAGTGAGTTTTCAACCTTTGATTCTCACTCTGATTGAGACATCTATCTGCAATTCACGACTATGATACCATACCATTATCACAATATTAGCAGCATTGACATTGTCATGTAGTATACTAGTTTCCTTATAACTCAAGATTGCTAGTATAAGGTTATCTCGATGAAATTTTTTAAGGATCGGGAAGACAATTCCGAGATAAGATTAACAATTTTTAGCCTGTATTTATTTATTTTCCTCCAAAACCTTAAATCAGGAAACATTTCACTTGTCTTCACTCATACAATCGAGGTGCACAAATTGGCTCCACATCCGTGAACAATTCATCTGCCTATCGGTGGCAAGAAGTCATTGGCACCTGGACAGCATGGCGTCAGAGTTCACCAGCTGAATCATGAGCGATATTTGATTTTGATCGAGATCAAAATAATCCACAGAGTTGTTGACTATTGACTATTATCAATGATGCCTACGTGGCGTTTGTAGCGGAAATAATCAATCGGCTTCACTAGTCAACAGCGTGGAGCCATGTTTGACGTTACTTTTCACAAGTCCTAACTCCGCAGATGTTTTGGGGCCAGTGTACATGTTGCTCTAGTTTAGAGTACATCTGAATCGAATGAGCATGTCTGATTTACGATAGATACCTGTTGTTATTGTCTATTGTCCATCCCTTGTCTCTCACATACGTTATTAGCTCCTCCAAATCAAGTATGGGTGCTGTGGGCAGGAAGAAGTGCTGTCCCAGTACGTTATTGACTCTATCCAATACACAGCATCTTAGACTTTGCAAAAACTAGCCGAATTACCTTAAAGAGCTACTGTAGAGCACTTAGAGCTGGTGTCACAGTAATCAAAGTTTAATTATGATTCAAAAACATGGAGAGAAGTAATAATGCTACATATCTCAGGGTATCAGGATGTTTTTCAGGTTCCAAGAAGATAGGCACAGAAAATCTCATACTCAAGAGATTGAAAGTCTCAATGGTGCAAAAGGTTTTCCTAGAGGTTTTCCATGATAGTCTTGATCAAGGAATCTCAATCAATCTCTTCAGCTCCTAAGTGTATTGGAATTTTAAGGGGGCTTAAACAGCTAACCATTCCTCTCTGAACACATCACTAACTGCACATGTGCAATAAAGCACGTACACAGATTTGCCAAAGCAGCATCTTTATTCAGCCTAATATCAGCATAAGAGAGACAGAATGTTTGTACAAGTCAATCAAACTCCTTCATCCACTAATTGAATAATTTAATCGTCGAATTTGATGTTAGTGTTATAAGGTAATCGTAATCTGATCGGATCAAAAATTAAGAAATTTTACACCCCTAGCTTGGGACTATTTTACCAACATAATATATTCGACTTTGACAGCATCAAATGAGTGAGTATATATTGAGATATCTAATAAATTCCCCCTTCTTTTAATGCAAGATAGCGTGATTGTCATTCTTGTCATAAATCGTGGAGACATCCAACTCTATCAATTTTTAGACTCTTTGGATTGAAGATGGCTCAGAATATCCTCAGCACTGGGGCTCCCTTCCTGGGTGATCTTGGTAACATCACAATACGATGTTCCCAGCCGTTGGATATATTTACCATGGCGGTAAACGGGATCTCCTTCCTGATCAATTGCTTCCATTTGTTCATCATCGTACGTCTAGAGACTTTGAAAGGAACAAAATACCGCTGCGTTCTCATTAACATCGCTCTGTCGGACATGGTGAACACGATCGTTACGGCTACTCTCTTCACCTGCTACGATTACTTTGCCTTTATCTTTGGATATGGAGAGCCTAAACTGAGAATCCCTGTCATGATTTGCGTGATCTTGAGTAACTACATCAGCTTCCAAGTCTTTGTTGTGGCCAGCACGGAGAAGTTCTTGGTGATATGCAGGCCATTCACCTACCAGTCGTCTGCGCTAGTAAGAAGATTGTCTCTGAACTTTGTCATAGTTCGGTTGTACATGTTTTCACTCTGCACCATCGTCACTCTCATTGAGACACTCAATGTCATAGCGTGGAGGAGGACTCCTGTTATGGCTGTGCTGCAAACGGTTGTTTTTGCCATCGTACCAAATCTCCTGTCAAGCACTCTGCTCATCAAAGTTTACAGGGAGTTGAGGAGAATGATGAGCCAATCACAGAACTCTGCGGTTAACGAGAAGACTAGAGCCGCCATGTATTTAATTATCATCTTCACACTGGAAATGATTGCTTTCCTCCTTGATTCTGTCTGTGCAATTTTTGTAAAATGTACTGCGGAGCTGATAGTTTGCAAGGTATGGTATGCATTCATCAAAGCTCCTTACACTATGCTCAAAACATTTATTTATGGATGGAGAACAGAGTCTTACCGGAAGAACATACGAACACTTCTCAGCTGCAACCGGCATCAGAGCAAGACCGCTGAGGGATAACTAACTGATACTGTAGACGCAAGACTAGAGACACCCTAAAATACTATATGAGCTGCGGGAAGTCTAGGTATCTGAATTATTAAACTTGAAACTGACTGCTGATAATTTAACTTTCGTTTCTCGTAGAATATACATTCGCAACTAATCAACTCGATGAAACTCTGTTGTCATATAATCATTCAGCATTCGATGCGTTTATGAAGGTGTTGTGATTTGATTTATTATTTCCTCATGGTATAACATGTCATTCAATGGAGCACCATGTACATGCGGCATTATGCACTCTTATCCCTAAGTTTATAATCATTCTGATGCAGTTTCAATACAGTTGAGCGGGACATACGATATCATTTGAGTTCTAGGCAGCATGTGCCACTGTTGATTGGCGATGAGAGTGAGTTCGAGGATTGGTGATTCAGAAGGGTACTCCTATCTTGGAAGGGTTTTTGTATGGAGAGGCTGTGGTTTGTGGCTGTTTTTATCGAGTTTGCAGTTTGATGTGGCTTGGGAACTGCTGACGTTGAGCTGTTGCTGTTTGTTGGAAAGTAGTGTTTGCTGATATGTACATTATTTCAAAAGGCTATGGATGTTCTTCTATCATATTGAGGGAAGGTAAATGAATGGCGATTACGCAAGCCTGGAGAGGAGAGGTTGGGGAAAATATTGGCTCACTTGTACCTGTTCGACAGCTGCGTGGCCATGACGTTTCAACCAGGAAATCAAGAATTGTATGTGTTTTTTGAGCACACATCAATAAGTCAGAAGAGAGCAAGACTAGCTTTCACACCAGATCACTGTGAGCACATGGTAAACTTAAAACATCACAGTCTTTTATTTTCACTATTTGCATAGGTGTATACATTCCTATTCTGGGTTAACACTAAGAAATCTGCTAGAATTAAGCACAAAGAAACTGCTCGACCTGTCTCCCAGGCTGCTCGTCCTGCCTCCCAGGCTGCTCGACCTGCCTCCCAGGCTGCTCGACCTGCCTCCCAGGCTGCTCGACCCGTCTCCCAGGCTGCTCGTCCTGCCTCCCAGACTGCTCGAGATGCGGAGTCAACATGTGACGAGACGTGATAAAGAGTTAAGTTTGATCTTTGCTCCGTCTATTAAGGGATGGAAGCTGAATGTAGGCCAGATAAACGGAGCCATCGAGCTCTGCGGTATCCACATTGCCTTAACTGAAGGCCACCCAGTTTATACGACCATAAAACAGTTAAATGAGAAAATTTTCCTAATTACCTCACTGGTGACTTTCTGACAGTGATGTAGCATCAAATACATAAAGAATATTAAGTTGAAACTCATTTCGTCTGGATTTTGGCTGGGACCCGAACTCAGTAATTAGCCATTGATTCTACCAGTGAAGCTCCTATTTGTACCTGTCACTACCAAGCTAGTGAGTAGTTGGCTTTGCAGATGATAGTCTAGCTGGCAAGTGATGGATCATGCACACAGATTGAGCTACAACTTGGTTTTATGTTTGTTCTACTATTTGAATAAAAAAATGAATGAATGAGTTCCAGGCCAGATCCATGTCATAGCATGGAAGCTTAATCGTAAGTAGAGCATATATTATAGTTGAAAACTCAAAATGACATTTCGCAAAGAGTAGAGTACAAAGTTCTATCGTCAGTGTTTGTTTTTTCGGGAAGACAATTCGTCTCACGTTTCCATCCACCCATCCCCATTTACCTCTGATCTAGATGTTTGTTTTGCAATCTGATTTTAGATTCTGAAAGAGTGAGGTTTGTTTATACGGCTGTATGTTCTAGTATATGACAGTAGAGCATCAAAAATATCAAATGCTAGCAATCGTGAGCACAGTGACGAGAGATTCACAAGAGCCAACGATAGATATCAGCTGATGTATTGTTGTGCATTAGCCTAAGTAAACCATTGGTGCTCAGAGCCCTCACGCTGTCAACTCCGCTGTATTTCCTCCAGACTGTCTCATAAGTTAGATGGCATACTACGGGTGAAAATTGCTGTTGCTGGCTTAGTAACATTTCTTAGTACTACAGAAGTCAGATCTTGGTGAACTGAGACAAACTAAAATATAGCAGGATCGTAGACTAAGGAGGCAGGGTTTTGGTTTAAACATCTCGAAGTTAAGAAAACCTAATTTTTAGCCTGAAAAATTTGACAGAGTGCTTAACGGAGTGTGTTACGGGAGTGTGAAGGAGTGTGCGACGGATATGTATAGCTGCAGAGGGATAGTTTGGCAGCCCTACTCTTAGAACCCAGCAGAAACATAGAAATCTCGGTCACTGCTCGCATAATAGCATCAACATCTAGTGAGCACTGAGAAATGTTGTCAGTAGTAAATACCGAAAATGGCTTTCTGGTAGTGGATTACATAATGAAGCTGTCATGAGGACTAGTAGACCATGTCACTAGGTGATTCAGTTACTTTTCATTTTCATGAACAGCATAATGTTAGCTCCGAACTCCTGGTCGCCAGTGGTGTAAGGATGTTTGTGAGCCAGCATTCGACACTTGTAATCAGAGATCGAGTAGGCAACTCCGACGCATTTGTCTCTTCTAATGCATGCGAGCAGACATCTCGAGACACTGTACATAGCAACAGTCTCCAGAACCACTCTTGACTGTTTGACTCTTTCTTCCGCAAACCCTGTAATTATTAATGTTTGATCTTGAATGCCACAGGAAGCAAGTGCTGCAACACACACATATCATGTTAGGCAGATTATAAAATAGAGCAGAATATTGATTAATGGACGCTTTCAGAGCTGTAAAGAAGCCTGGGTTCTGGTCATAGACAGATTATAGTATAGTATATATCGCATAGAGAGTATGGAGTTTATATTATGGTACATTATGGTACATTATGGTACATTATGGTATAGTATATTGTAGCACATATTGCATAGATAGTATATAGCACTAAAGGTTATTTGTACACATATATCAAGCTGTGGCGACGTTGATGGCCTGCGCAATGTAGATTAACTGCCGAACTGTGGTAAAACAGAACAGTGAACTAAGATACTGGTAACTAGCTGAAATAAAGCTGTGTCATCTATAACTGATAATTGATAGCAAATTGCTGGCATTGATTTATGGGTATCATAAGACTACCACAACACTCGCTGCATATGTCTGTAGAATCAGATTCTGCGGAATCAAATCTTGACAGTTTTTTTCTTTTGGATTTGAAAGGTTCGCCTTCTGATTCGGGTTTAAGAATATAGGTTAGCACCCTTGACATAGCATATGGTAGAGTACCTGCACTTTTGCAATTGTACATCTCATCACTGCAAAGTCTTGTTTGATTTCCGTCCATGGTCTGGATACACCTCCCCTCATGTCGATAGCATGGAGACCACTGGATCACTGATGAAATATAAATGACAAATCATTCCACCAGCTGTGAGAGTAAATTGGTCTTCCATTGTACTGAACAGAGAGAAGGGTAGATAATACAATGTTTATCAGCGAGTGGGAAGATGTTCGAGAATTTATAATGTCACTTTTTAGAAGTGCGCTGACCATTGAAAACCTGAAATAGGTGAGAGTGAAGTCTTTCCGGTCATAAATTGCCATGAAACTTTGCGCTTAATGTCCTTCTTTCAGATATTCGGCTATTTGACAGTGCGGGTGTACCAATCTACTCTATGATGGACTGGTATCTCCTACATGTATATAAAAGTCAACCAACCAATAGCACACCACGCATCTACCTACGCTGGCTAATGATCAAGTCAAGCTACACCTCTGCGAGACGAAGGTTAAAGATATTGGATATACTAGTTTCACATCTCTGCCTTTACATACTTTATGGCCAGCTGTAGACCTCAAAGTGCTATTGAACACCAGGCTGAGTGAATCAGAGAAAGAGTTGGTGCTGCAATGGAGCCACTCACTGTCAACATCACAATATGCTCAGCAACTTAAATAGTTGTGACTATAATATGCAGCGGGTAAATCACATGTGAAGTGGAGTGAAATGAGGGCAGGAGAAAACAGAGCAGTTTCGATAACGGAATCACCTACCGCTGCACACGACAACATGGATATGAGATCTGTACACTTACTTTGCACTGATACGACAGCATGGTTATCGGCAGAAACTTGAGAGGAGACAAAGAGCTGGTTGTCCATAATGATAATTCCACTGGGATATGTCACATTACACGCTTGGGAGTTCATCTCAGGAGGGCAGGCAGTCTCAGTAGTGTTTGACGTGAGGTTTACGAGTAACAGTCTGTGTGGGGAAAAATATTGCGACATGGATACTAGTTGCAATCATATTGAAAGGTTCAATCTCAACCTATGATGATGTAAGGAAACTTTGAGAAATTGAGTGGCTAGATTAATGTTGAGATCATGAATGAAGCGTAGAGAGTTTACATTGCGTTTGCTTTTTTTATGGAGGAAAGAAACGTATTGTGTGGAGTGTTGGGACATCATGATAGCAGAACACTTAACTCTGAATGCATGAGCAGTTGCACACACTATCACAAAGACTAGCAGTGGGTGTTTACTACTACTGGCGGCTTTCGAGTAATCTAAACATATTTCTGATGTGTTTCGTGTTGTTTTCTGGCCAGTGGTTACCTTATCTGACTGTGTAGTTGACTGTTGGTGGTTTCAAAGCCTAGGGGGACCGTACATGACAAGTTTTAGGACTAGAAATATTGGAGATTCAATCATTTTGAGCTTTGGGGAGCAATAACTCAGAGCCCTGTGATGAATGAATGACTGGAGGACCTCAACAAGGAATGACAACTCCTAACTTCTATACTACTACCTGAGGACTGAACAATGACAGTGAAATGGAAGCATAGCCAAGACGAAGGATGGATCCAACAATGGTCTTTCAAGCAAGGGAGTCTTCGATAGACCCTCAAGCAGTCAAGTCGCTCACTGCTCAGCTCTTCTAATTCTACTTTTCATATCCTTTTCTATTGTGAACACTTCTTACTTTCATTAATACTGCCCCACAAATACACCAAGATACTCAGCCACAGTGTAAGTACTGTCTCCTTCTATTAGTGTAACAGACGTGTGCAACCTGCAGTAAGACAAATCTCACTCATGTCCATCTTAACTCGTGTCGTAGCTACTAGGGTCAGCATCAGCTGCCTAGAGCGCCAAGCTGATCTCTAAAGCCCGTATCCCAAAACAAGATGTAACCAATAAACCACAGGAAAAATTAGGAAACCGACAATGCCAATTTTTGCTCCAAAATCTTACTGCGAAAAATCTTCTGCTAAATATGGGAAACTTGCTATGTATGGTGGGCCCTCAGTTTGTCTGTAGTATTGATCGCTTTAGCTGGCAAATTCCTCGTCGACTCACCAGCTATTCGAGGCATGCTAGAATCAATCTGTGCGCAGAGTAGTAAGCTGAGGAAATCAATGCCACACTGGACCTACCTGTTATTTGATCCATCGCATATCAGCCAGAGGTTTTCATCTACCTGTACTAGGCCATTCGCCAGATTGACGCCAGTTTCAGAGAAAGTACCGAATGCATTTCCCTCACCGCTGATTAAGTCTCTCACTTGTGGGACACCATCAATTACTTCGACGACTCCAAATCCATAACTTCTTGTGAAGTAAATTTCGTTGCTAAATTTATCCATCTGAAGACGCACAGGAAATAAGCTGATGTCACAGAATGGCTCGCCGAGTCCACTGGCTGTGTCAATCCTCAGAATCTTGCTATCCCCAACTAATGTGAAATAGAGAATTCCCTCGCTGTCGTATACCACTCCGCATGGCAAATTGATTCTCATGGCGAGTCTATGTTCTCTGTAAATTGTTCCACCCTCTCCTCTTTTCCCTGTGTACTCCGTCTGGTGTCCAGCTCCTTGCTCAGATACCGTCACCTCCATCAAATAGTATTCCTGCATTGAGGCTATCACAAGTGTTGACGAATCAATGAAGGTCATCTGTGTCCTACAATAGGTTATGGAACACAAGCCTTCCATAGGTTACACAAGCTCACTTCCCTACTGACAAATAGCGCTGCTCTTCTGCCTCCTTTTCAAGTCACCTTCCCGTTGCCTCATAAACTCTGCTAAAGAGGATGACCGCGTGCTTGCACACAATTCATAAGATGAATAACTATGCTTACGCATTCTCGCAACAAGAAAAGCAGAAGCAAATTATAGGTATACTATTCTGGATGTACCGATCGAAAATGAAGAGAAACCAGATGTATAATGGGTCATGGCAGCATAGAAAAACACTGTTCTTGCATTTCTGAAATGAAAAAGCACATTGTTAGCCTAGAGATAATCAATTTGCAGACAATCACTAATCGCCGATGCATCGTTCTGTAAATAATCGACTATGCATCGAAACAGCGATGAATCGTTTCACCCCTAGTACCATAAACTGGAAGTATTTTCCAGTCTACAGCATATAGATAAACTGAAAATGCATTTTACCTTCCCTGTCTAAAACCCTATTGACAATAATGGAGTCTGTAGTAGCATCTAGTTCATATTCAAAACTTACAACATCTGATTTGGATGGGAAATGAGATTTCTGACTGATCCATCTGCTGAGAGTCGATTGAGACCAGCACTGTCAAGAAAAAGAATGGATCCCGGCTGCGTTATATCCTCGAGGATATCGTGGATTGTCCCAGTGCCTTGTGAGCCATGCTGCTTCACTTCTCCCAGACCTCCCGACCTACATAGACAGGAACTTGAGTCCTTACATATGTACCATAGTTTTACTGCTGGAAAAAATTCATACTTGAGGGGCAAACTTGGAGGGAAAACAGGTTAAATGAGTGGTTTCAAAGACTTTTAAAGCTTGAATCACTCATTTTTGAATGATGATCCAAATTGAACAGTTTGATGCACATGTTGGGCAGGTGTTCCTAAGACTATTATTTGTCGGTCGTAAGATCTGCTTGGCTCTGAGTTACGTACATATTGGGAACATATTATGTGTTGAAAGACGGAGACCTTTAACAATAAATTGGGAGCAGATGCATTCTATCCAACCTCTAATCCGCAAGAAGACCATGAGGAGATACCAGCGCCTTAGAATTATTCAGTTTGTCTTTCTAAGTTCATACAGCACAAGCAACAATGATGATCTTACCAGGATGACAGGTAGTTCATTTCTGCTGGAATTCTCAGCATCATCAGGGCGACAGTCGCAAGACGCAACCCCATGTCTGGCAAATGAGATTGTGGATATATATACAATACCTTCATCTCCCGTCAGGTGGCCATACCCTGCCCATTGCAGTCATTCTCTCACTCTGGTATAAAATCAATACAAATGCATACGATATCCAACCGTGGGATGATGTAC
>ERZ1740065.2674-NODE-2674-length-11112-cov-12.553496_pt1 | contig 11112 bp, 14 predicted proteins | sample MGYA00581738_ERZ1740065 | MGnify/ENA primary metagenome ERZ1740065 (study PRJEB43018, sample SAMN04849749) | marine metagenome | isolation source: floating plastic debris | place: Pacific Ocean | collected 2008-09-01 | study: EMG produced TPA metagenomics...
ATTCTCGTTCTTACAGTATTCTCTTTGTTACAGTATTCTCGTTCTTACAGTATTCGCATTGTTACAGTATTCGCGTTCTATGTTCAGTCTTAGTTATATATAATGACATTGAAAATCCATGCGAATTGACAATATATGCGAACGGCTCAATTGCAAAAATTCTCAATCGCAAAACAATTCTGTTTTACAGCAGTTCTTGGCACTGATTTCTGAAATACCTCCCCTACCAAGCTCTCCTGCTTTGGCAATTGTCACATATTCTCATGCTGATTGCGCCGCACTTAGAACATGTACGCTACAGCATTATTGGCTGTGAAAGACATCCTCACCATAGCCACCAGCTTTACGGTATGAGACGGGATGAGACGGACGATGAGGTGGACGATGAGGCGGACGATGAGGCGGACGATGAGGCGGGTTAGAGACTTACATCAGTGAAGGCGACGCCGGCAGCCGCGATGAACATGTCAGCCTTGTCTCTTACAATGTCTGTTAGGTCGGGCAGAGACTCTATGAGATACTGGTTAGACTTCAGCGTCCCCATATCCACCTCATGGCTGCCATACTCTTCCAACTCATCCTGCCGTATAAATACCACGAGCAGTTCAGTAAAGCCTCCCCCACCAGGTCTTACATGGGCTTCTAGATCATTATATAGGTCATTATATAGGTCATTATATAGGTAATTATATAGGTCATTATATAGGTCATTATATAGGTCATTATATAGGTCATACTGTAGAACTGGATTTGATAATGATGGACTAACTGTAGCCTTATCATATGATTAAGCAATAGAAATCATGCCCATCATAAATTATATCAGAGTTGTCTTCTCATTTGTGGGGTCGCTATCGTTAGATCGCTATCATTTTTATTTCTGGATGAGTTTGAAAGTCACTATCAAATCTGGTTCTACGGTGCTGGCACTATCTGAGTTATAAACTCCGTAGTCTTCAATGCTCCATCACTAGTATCATTATGGTCATTATAACAACTATTATTAAAGCACTCAGACAAGATCCAAACTACTGTCAGAAACCTTCCTGCAATCTATGGAAAGGTTATCTGCTAGACAGAACTGGAGTAAATCACAACTTTAGGTACATGATTGACGAAGCAAAACCTCTAAACCACACCCACCTATCAGTTGAAATACATTTGTACAATAGCTGTAGTATTTATTCTGGTAGTCTGGTCCATGACTTTTATTCATCAACACTTGTAGCTATGGCTGCTATGTAGGGGTAGACAACTCTAACTACGACCTAACTCCGTATCACAAGAGCTATGCAGGATCTACATTGCATATATCAGTATCTGTATTTGAACGATCAGTAATTATTCCATACCACATCGATGAAGCCGAGGTTTTCCTCAAAGTACTTCTGTAGAATGGAGACAAGACGCACGCTTTCACTGAGAGGATTGTACACTGCACAACATAAATCATAACACCATGTATGCAGTTCACTGACTGAGTGCTATGCTGTACCATATATCTGGCACACAACACTATCGAAACCAGAATACCTAAAATAAACTACAATTTTCCCTGACGCAATGTAGTTTCTAAAGGTAAAGATATTATGTAAAGCTATTGGGTGGTGTTTTCCAAGGCTTTATATTGCTTTAAACCTCTTCATTTATATAGATAGGAAGGTGGGCGAGCGGCGGTGGGCGGCGGGTGGGTACAGTGGATAGATATATCTTATTTGCCACTTAGAGCACGGGACTAAAAGCAATAATAATAGAGCTACACAGCTTCAGGAGTGAGACTGATCACGGAACCGAGCAGTAGCTGCCCTACAGAAAAGGATAGAGTACAACATCATCGCCACATTTGTCATATACATTTTTTAGCTCTTATAATAACGTTTATTGGTTTGTGGTAATCTTTCTTACAAACTGCATAGCTTTTCCTTTTGCGGTTTTTTTTCTGATTGAACGCTATGAGAGCTAACTGGCTGGTAGATTTTTATCAGGAATGAATAAAGTATCTGTGTCAGTGAGTGTGTCAGTGAGTGTGTCAGTGAGTGTGTCAGTGAGTGTGTCAGTGAGTAGTGATTTAAGCTGCAAGAATACTACACACTTGGTGGTCAGCAAGGTAATTATAAAGAAGACAGACCTTCTGAAGGGAAGTACGATTTCCAGTGACTGAAGGGGCAGGGAATCTGTGATTGAGTGTCATCCTGTGTACCGCTCTGCGTTTGAATGTTTGATCGACCATTTAGTGGCTGATTACCTCTACCACGCCCTCTTGACCAGTACCCGCCACGAAAGCGATACGGTCGCCACGATCTTCCTCTACCACTCATCACCTGCGATATGCTAGATACTGTAATACACCAAAATCTAAACAGAACACGGACACAAAATAAAACTGTATGACTTCAACTCTCCAGATTACATGTCATTATAGTCAATGAAGGTTCTAAAATATAGGGTTTAAATAAAGATGGTCAGTGAGTATAATATAGCCGTTGAAATAAGTGTTACTACTACTACAGCTAGCGCTGACAATTGTGCGCCATGAACAGTTACTTGGCCAATAGCAATAGCATCATGCAGCAGACGACAATCAAGCCATTCATTCAGCAACCAATTTATTACAAGACAGGTGAAGATGAGAGTCTTAGAGAAACGTAATACCTCAGCTGATAGGACTTTTACTCGATGATGATGATAAATGAAGTAACCAGCGTTGACGAAAACATCCAAAATTAGCGCTGCAGAGCACTACAGAAACTAGACTTGATTAGCTGAAGAGTGAGATTTGATCCAATCATATTTAGTTTTGTACATCAATCCTGACCAAAAGTGGACGAGTGAAAATTGACATTGATGTCTCCAGATCTCTCGTGTTTCTCGTTTATGCACGCAAGAGATCAGTTCGCTGTCGCTGAGCAACACTTGTGGAACCAAATGGGACCATAATTATAGGTGTACAACGAAATTGGCGCACTTCTAATATTTTATAGTTGGAGGTAATCAGCTGAATTATTAACAAAATGCCTAGTGCGAGGAGGCGAAGCAAAGAAAGATCGAGTCCGAATAGTAGAATGACGGACATCGAGCCATCATTTCTGGAGATGAAAAATAGCCTCCTCCACAATGTAGAGGAGTCATTAGGAGAAAAAGTAAGTATACGCGATGGTTTCTTACCCCGGAAGCAGAGTGCCAGCAGTATTGTCTGAGAACTAACTTCTTTCCCTTTTAGAAGCTGCAAATGCACCGACTAGTTTGCATATCCAAGCTTAACGCTGAGAAAAGTGGAGATACCATTGGAGGTGATAAAGGATAAACAGAGAAATTTAAACCTTCTAGTGATAGTGAACATGCAGGCATCATGGTGAAGTGATTCGTTTTAGAGTATTTCAATACCCTCATAAAAGATAACCCTCAAGTGGAGGAAATATCTGGACTGCTGCTTCTCTTTCCACTCCACAGTGTACATATATTGGAGGTAGTCAAGATTCTCATTATAAAGATGATCATGCTTATCTCGAGTTTTTTCAACCATGATTTGCTCCCTAAAGGCACCAATGGAGTTCATCCTTGAGTACTTGAAGAATATGAATGAGATGACAGCACAAGATCAGATGTTTAGCATCTCTAAGGTGCTGATGGTCGCTCACAACATCACTCGCGTGCTCTTCCAGGTATGTGAAAGGGTGTATGGTCATCCTGATATGTAGCAAACTTTTAAGGAAATTTTCTAGAAATGAATGAGATAGAACACTGGAGGAGTTCGTTGATGAAGAAATTATCTTTCAAACTTTCCTACAATTGTAAACAAACATATGTACAACTTCAGAGCATATATGAAGTTCTTTTACTTGAAGAATTGGATGCACAGTGTACTAGATATACAAGCCACCGGAGTGGGGGACTATGAGACAACTGAGCCAACAGAGAACCTGGTCATCGACATAGTGGTGAATGCAATCAAGATTGGCATGCACTTGTCAAAGCAACCTAAGGTAGTATGCAAGTATATGCATATGATACGTCGCCAGCGTTTCAAATCTTTACACTAGACTAATATCTTATAGCTCAGCTACAACTCCGCAGTGCAAGGATTGCATGAGAAAGTACCAGAGCTTCTTCCCCAACAAGGTATTATAATTCCGAATCCTTCTCATGATCCCAAGCTATCAACCAATCCCATACTGTACACAAACTGGATGGTACCATCCGTAGTGGGAAAGATCACAGGAGTGGACAACTCCTGTGACATCTGCCTTCCATAGCAGGCCAGAGAACAGAACCAGCAGATTGATATAACTAACGTCTCCTTGTCATTGACAGACATGCTCGAGTATTTCCTAGAGAATAAGGATGTGGCACTGCAGGAGGTTTCCGAGTTTATGGACACGTACTATCAGCCATATAAAGTGACACTTACCAGCGGTAAGTACTGCAGCGGTTCACCTACGGTGCCACTAACAACATGCCATCATAGTTTTACCGCTGTCCTGTCATTATTTTTAGAGACAGTCTGGCCGATGCCTGATCATCTGATGCCATCGTTCTCTTGAGTAAAAAACGAACAGACTGAACATTATCTGAAACCAGGTTTTATTATTTTCATAGTATGTAAATAAAGTCAAAGCCAGAAATCTCACTTGATCTCTTTGACAGCCAAACCTACAACAATAAATAGCCGTGTCTATGTCTGTCATCGACATATACAACAACTGCATCAATGAGGCTCTGACCTGGTGGTAAGGATTGCTTCAGCTTCTCCGCCTTTTCTCTGTCTTGAATGACCAGAGTGTAAAGGTATTTGCTGCACCTGACTTTGAACTTAACATTATCCTCATTCTTCTTGATCTTGACAGCTGTACCAGAAAGATAAGATATTCTAAGACTAACAGGATACCAATAAAACTTCCACAAACATCTGAAGAAATTGGCTATAAGATAGAGAAAAGGCATCGTCCTTCTAAGAAGTAGTGACACTGAGTAGACAGGATGTATACACTCTCTGTGTGATTAATTTCATGCAAGGATTTCCCATCCAAGCAGATGAAAGTATTGCAACAATGGAATGTGACTGACTTACGTATGTTGCCATGGCATCGTATTTTCATATTATGCCCCTTACTAGCAAACCATAAGGGAAACTAGCATGATTGAATTTGGAGGTGAGAGGAACATGCCCTGTGTATGGAAAATGTTCATTTCTGCAGCTATGGCAACAGTATAATACAAGCATTATTAATCAGCAAATTAATCTACAGGGTTAAAGCAGGATCGTGCAGAAATCTATGCCGTTAGCATAGGTTGAAGTAACGTCGGTAAAACACTAGCTATTTCGCGACACCTTCACTTTATCATACAGCATACATTTTTGCAGATGAGTAAATCCTTTTTCATTTAGTACGATGTCCATCAATCGAAATAAATGAACTTCAAACTCTCTTTTTTGCATGTAGCAAGGCATTAGTCTGCCATTTATATTAATCCCAATATACAGCTTTGAAGTCGATCTTTCTAATCGCGATAAACATTACATATACAAAAAAATTAGTGATCCTCAGTGGGTGACTGAAAAAGGCAGAAGCAGTGAATATCAAATCTATCGAGGTAATTAACGCTTGAACTTACATTTAGCGTCCTTCCTCCTGGCTGTGAGGAGGAAGTCTTTGATCTCCATTATCTGTCGAGGCATTTTGACCTAGCTTCTTACTTCTCTGCTGAAGAAAAAAACACCGATTGAAGACGATCAGATCAGGGTAGCCGACGACAGATGTGGGTGAATTTGACAAGTCAGAGAGGACAAGTCCAGAAATGTCTTATATTGTGAATGCATATGACACCAGAAAACATGTTGATGGAGATTTATTGGCACCAGAAGGCCTCTCATATCGGATGTACCTGGATTAAACATAGATTACCTTTCTCAGAGAAACAGCTACACCGGAAGCGATGAGCAAAGAGGACCTACATCGCAGTTCCGTATGTATCTTACATTAACATCTTCTTCATTGCTGAGTTAAGAATTGCAAAATAGATTTCTATTCAAATAATTTATCTGAATTCAAAGTTAATATTAATCAAATACAGCACTTAATATCAAGTGACACGGTGCATGACAACAACAAAAGCATCGAAAGTGAGCCGTATCAGCCCGAGTGCCGGAGGAGATCTCTATGGAAATGTGTGAAACATGAATGGTATTAGCAGAAGTAAGTAGCATAGTAGTATAGAATATACACCAGGAAAACGTTCAATATATGGATTGTTATCATCATTACCCATTCTATCGATTCCAAGCTAAATCGGCTTTTCTGAATATTGATGGTGACCTTTGCAGAAGGATGAGCCTTATATGATGACCATTATGTTTATTTATGTGCTTGGCTTTCTTGTTGCTGTGCATCTCTTACAAGTTACACATTTCATTTCGGACAAGAACAAGAACTAATTGAATTTACACCGAAATAAAAAGCTTTGTCTAATCGTAAGTCCATACCAACCTATTTTGCACTGGTATTAAATTAGTGAATATGAGAGTTTCAGGTTTATTTCATAAATGCGTAGCAAAAATGCGAACAAACTAAAGAGGAAGACCTTAATAAAAATATATAAATATAATCATTCTACACGGTTATCTGCAGCATCCATAGTCCTTCCATCCAAAGATAACTCCTGGAAGTTTCGGAGAACGGTCTCTCTTGCAGTTCTCATTCTGTCATGTGCTTTGGAGAAAGCATCTGAAAATATGCATGGATCGAGATTTTTTGTTTCACTTTGAGGAAAATTACGAGAATAATTACGGCACTAACCAATGATGGTACGGATTTGAGTGTAGTCAACTGCAGATCTGGAAGCAAACAGGAATTTAAAATTGTGCGTGTGAAAGTCTCAGTACTTATCAACTGTACCACCCACCCCAGCTGAGTCATAAGCAGGTCCTTTTTCTTTTCTTTGGCTTTAGATGCCGAGAAACAGAATGATCTGTAAGTATCAAGTGGGCTCATATCAAGCATTTCACAATCAGATCGATTTAGCTACAGAAGCCCAACCATTCAGAGATCAAGGATTTCTTACTGTGATTGCAGCAGTACATTGAGTTTGACTTTTATCACACCTGTTGACTGGGTCTTAAATCCAAAACGGCTCATTCTTGACCCCTATGAATAGACCAGCATATGATGACGCCGAATAGTCTAAAAACACGTAATGACGGGGCATATATTACTTTGAAATCTGATGGTATGTGAGTGTAGCTCAAGTCCTCCAACTCAGGAGTGGCACCAATGAAAAACCTCCTGAGATTGGCCACCGCCGATGGCCCAACCGGTCTCCAACAGTTCAGTTCAAATGTGTGATCACCTGTATATCAGCAAGTTATGTTATATACAAGCTGGAAAGAAATCACTAAAAATTCCAGGCGCTATTAATAGAAATACTGCTAATTTGAAAAAAAAACGCTATAGTTTGACAATGCTAAAATTTCTATGTATACAGTATATTCGAGCGCTGGGTATCATAGATATTACCGGGAACACTTGGCACGACGACCGCACAGTAACCCTCGGGACGGAACCTGCTCCACTCATCCAATGAACAGACCTCAAAGAAAATCTTTGGCCACGATTTCATTACCATATCTGTGCAAAGTTTTTCACAGCTTGAGAGATCAGAGCAATTATTACTAACGGAGACGCATTCAATTCTGACTCCTACCCTCATCATCTTCGCTGACAGTGGGTGGCTTGTATTGCAACTCCGCTTCGAACGGGAAGGAAAAATGTGCAACGTTCTCCTGCAAAGAAATTTTGGTTAGCAATTCAGACAGCCATTAGTTAGTATTCTAGATGTGTCTAGTGACAACAAACCCTGCCCTCCACTTTCGTCATGCAGGTGGCCGTAACTCCAGATAGTTGACTCTCATGATCGGCGACCTTCCAGCCATCAGCTGCGTTATTAACGCTCCATATGGACTTCATTGTAAACTTAGTAATGCTCAGATTTTATGGGACCAACCTTTCGATGGTACGTTGACTATGTATCTGACGAAGAGATTGTCGAATTCAAAGTTCTGAGCTGACACTATCTCACCGTACAGCACCATGCGCAACACGTTAGGAGGAGGCAATTCAAACTCTGTGCCAACGATGGAAGACAAATATTGCGCGTGTCTTGAATACAGCTGCAGCACAAATTGGTATGACAGACATGACAGAAGCTTCAAGAGTCTTTGAAAATGAACAGCAGCTGGTGCTCTTACTTCTTTGTACATTTTCTCTTCACGTTTTTTCTCCAGGTTGCTCATCTCACTGCTGATGTTTTCTAGTGTGTAAGTGAACACCTCTGCAAAAAGAGAGCAGCTTGAACATTATTCACACAACAGATATTTCTCCATTCTACCATAAATTAAATTAATAAAATTAATTAATAGCAGATCGCTAACCTTTGCCCAAGCTCTCAGTTTCAATTCTGTAGGGTCTTTTGTTGTGATTGAAGTTTGGTTTCATTGTTATCACTCCATTAGCATCCACTCTAATCATGCATAGGACGTACTCATCATTTTCTGTTGGCTCTCTATAGAATGACAAAGACAATTTTATCACCCAGATATGTAGTTGAGAAATATAGGTAGAGTGTGTTGGCAAAGAATTCGGAGTTGTCCTCTCCTGACAAAATATATAGCTTATCATGGTAGTAGCGCCTAGTACTGATTTTCCTATCACCTCCCTTGCCAGTGAATATTGTTGCTAAATAAATTGGACCCAAACAGTTTGAAATAAAAAAATGCTAAAAATTATCATCTCACCCAAAATCTACGTGCAAAAAATCAGATTTTTAGACACCGTATCAAACCCCCTCGCTGCATACAGTTTTCCTCACACTTTTGCCTTGATTTATTGGCAAGGTAAGATGATAAGACAGCAAAATCTTGTACGGAAAATAGTGTTCTATCCCTCTGTTATTGACAGCTAGGAGCAGAAGAAGATAACTCTGAATTAATTGCAGAGCCTTGCATCTTAGAAAAATTTCTTGGTAGCATCTATACTGAAGTGAGATGTCTGATGACTACTACACATTACCAGCATAAGAATTGATGTAACATACTTGTTCTCCCGGTGGCTGAGGTCAGCCATGATGACCATCACTTGTTCAGGCGTGACAATCACATGATTTCGTCTCTGAGATTCAAGGCTGGGCTTTGGATCAACTATGTTTACTTTAGGTGTGACGGACACCATGGACCTAGCAGTTCAATCCAAATGCATATGATAATATGACTGGTACACCTAATCGGAATTCCTTGGTCTGACAATGATTCAACATTTTTTTCTGACCCGTCCAGCAATCTCGATGAGCCACCACCCCTTCTCTTCCTAACATTGGACACCTTCTCAGCTAGTGGCGTTGGCTTTTCATTGGGAGACGTTGTCATCATTTGAATATTCTGAAATATTGTGATTGGTTGTCTAAACAAGAGAGTACTGGACATAGATATTGCTACATTAAGCTCGTGTTTACCTCCTTCTGGTTGGTGAAATGGTCATGGTTGACGTAACTGAAGAGCCGGCGGTTTGGTCTTTCACTAGAGAAAGATTGTTTAGGATCATGAAAGTTGAATCAAAGGAAAGAATTTAGAATGATTGAAGTTACCCACCTCATACCCACAACTTCCTCGTGATATTTTTTCTCCATAACACCATCACAGTTGGTTTCATGCTTGTATTTATCAAACTCTCTCTACAGAAGCACAATGAGAGCTTACCACAGCAGCTAAAGGTAAAAGCCTAAAATTTTAATGAGCTAACTTGTGAAAAGAACTTTTGCTGCCAAGTGAAAATACGCTCTTCTTCTTCTCTTTGAGACATCAAATCCTGTTGCCGTTGAATATCACGCATCTCTGAGCCTCCAGGTGTAGATCCAATTTTCTTTTCAACAACAGCCTGAGGTACAATGCTAGTCGAAGTAACCTTCTCCAACTTGACCCTGAAAGTCGCTATTGAAGTTCACCCATAGTGTTCAAAACACAAGGAGAGTGTTTTAGATCACAGGCAACAGCATTAAAATACATTACAGCACCTGATTTTGAGGTTCTTGACGTTATCCTTCGAACGGTAATAAACCGTTCCGAAATCTGCAGTGGTATCGGACGACGCCATTTCCAAACAACTGCACCGCAGTGAAGAAACCACTAGTAGTCTGGGGAACTGGACGAAAGGAAAGTCGTATCGTATTGATAGAAATTGGGTCGATCCGTAATTTTGTACGTGCTGCCCTTCGTTTGGTCGACTAGCTTTGCTAGTAGTAGTAGACGATCATACGCTTTTTCGACCAACGTCTACGGCAAGGCGTACACCGTGCGATATAGAGAAGGAAAGATAAAGCTTTGCTACAAGTGGTAATTGTAATGTCTTCTAGAACAATTCATACAGACACATATTGAAGTTATATAGAAGTTCATATGATAAATTGTGAGTTCTTATATCGATTATGGCATCAGTTTGATCTAGCTGGCCCCAGAAAGAATAAGCTGCAATCACATACACATCGTCATACTGATTGATCCAGTTCAAGAACTCTGCGAAAAACTCGACTCATTTGGATGTCTGGTAAGTAGCTATTCTATACAATAACTTCACTGTTGGTTTTCCTCTCCAACGATCTATTTACATATTCACAAAATAAATTGAAACTCTTACAACGAGGTGGTTAGGATTGTCTTCATTACTTTCATAACTAGACGAATTGAGACCACGAGATTTCTATGCCATCCCTATCCATAAGATGAAATGGTCAGAATATGAAAACTGTGTGAACGTTTCATCGTGAGTGACACTGATCTATTGAACTACATGAATTATAGCGTTTTGCTTGCCAAGAACTATTGTGTACTTCAATCTGATGATTTGCTGAACTGCTCTCAGATGTGTGATGTATTTTGATGGAGTATTTGTGTCCAATATGACTTCGTTACTTATGCTGACAGCTTGATATTCCACATCTAAGATCACTCTCTGTGTCCTTTGTCAGTGACTACCAATATTCTTTATCCTCTCTGCTTTTGCTCTCCTCCTCTCTGTCTTCTCCCTCTCTCCTTTTCACCTCCTCTCTCTGCCCCCCACTATCTCTCAC
>ERZ1740065.2675-NODE-2675-length-11111-cov-12.291606_pt1 | contig 11111 bp, 8 predicted proteins | sample MGYA00581738_ERZ1740065 | MGnify/ENA primary metagenome ERZ1740065 (study PRJEB43018, sample SAMN04849749) | marine metagenome | isolation source: floating plastic debris | place: Pacific Ocean | collected 2008-09-01 | study: EMG produced TPA metagenomics...
ACTTTTTTTTTTATTTATTTTCTTTTTTATTGTTTCTTTCTTTGATCGAGTGGGTGGGGGAGTGAGTGAGTACAGCACTCCCAAGAATGTATAAACCTAACTGAAAAATGAGATGCACTTTTTATGTCACTAGTTGTTTATGGCGGGAACTTAAATTGAAAAGGTATTATAATGTTAATGAGAGTTCGCTAATATGATTTTATAGGTGATGCGTGTATGCCTATATTCAGGTATCCTGGAAAATCTCTGGTAAAGTGTAGTGTATGTATATAGTGTAGCTGTATGGAACTGAGTGGGCATTGATACTACCCCAGCTATGTCTTGTACACATTATGAGTGCTGGAGTCTCATTTGTTTCCCAGGGTCCTGTGGTTGCTGACACTACTCACTGCTGTGGGGACTAGTTCAGGTCAGACTCTTCTGATCAGGGAATATGTGGAAAACATATGGCAGAACGTAGAGAGTGAGGTTATTCCTATCAATGACGACGTTGCCCGTATCTTCGACCTGGAAGTTAAAGTTGACGTCGATACCTGCAAACCTGAGAATACCTACTGCCTTGACGACCATCATCTGGACCCCGGCGGGTCGGGCTCCTCAAGATCATCAGAAAAGCTTATCTTTGATGGAAAGGATTGCTGGCCTGAGAAGTGTGAGAGACCTGAATGCCCATTCACTCCAGAGCCGTTGGCATCTTACAAACAAGATGCCTTTGAAGCACTAAAGGGCTGGGAAGACAACTCCTCATCAAAAGCCGACAATGGGGCTTGTGGATACTCGATAAGAGACAGGTGAGTGAACAGCTGTCTATGATAAATGATCATTATTACATCAGAATGAAACCATTAGTAGTTGTATGCTGCATGTACAAACAACCTCAGGAATTGCTTTTCCACATCCAGCCATTTACCTCTGGATCAGCATCAACACCAACACCGCCTCTACTGTGGCTCAATGCCTTCCTACCACAGTCTCAATGTCAATGTAGCTTATATATGCCCTACACTATTGTTGTGGAATCTCGCTTTCGAGATTCCTTTGTGGTAGAATCGTCCTATCAGTTGTGACACCAACCACTGTATAGTAGATTTTGATTAATGTTAATACCGTCGAAGTAGTACAGGATCTCCGCTGGAAACATGATACGAGTTCTCCATTATTGACAACTGTTCTCTCTCTCAGCACAACAGAACAATACTCAATGCATTGAGGAGGTGTAATACCAGCGATGAGCGCTGCAGGTCAGCCTCTGTCCAATCTACTCCATTTAACACCAACTGTCGTTCTTCATGCTGTACAACGCTTAACTATTTGACTCTAGATTAACAACACGTGTTTCTTGTATGATCTACCAACTGACTATCTTTTATTGAGGTAACTCATTCCATTATATAGTATTTTGAGGAGAAGGCCTCGGCCAATCAGTGACCAGGCAGGGCGCGTCAGGCCAGACGGCAGGGTGTGTCAGGCCAGATGATAGAGTGTGTCAGGCCAGACGGCAGGGCGTGTCAGGCCAGACGGCAGGGCGTGTCAGGCCAGACGACAGAGTGTGTCAGGCCAGACGACAGGGTGCGTAACGCAACTGGTGCAGTAGACTGGGGTGCATTACCAAAGTGCAATCAAACAAAGTGCAAACAAGAAAATGTCCAGCGGGCAATAGAACCATGCTTAGTGTATCTAGTTGAGTAGAGCGGTCCAATGGTTTCCATCACACTATACAAATGGAATCATAAGTGGTAGAAATATTTATTATTTTCTCAAAATGAGCAAAATAGTAGAAAACGAGACGGCATTTGTAAAAGGAGTCCATTTCAACAGACGGTTGAAGAGATATCTCTTCAACGAAAAAAATCAGCGCCTATAGTGTCACGAACATGCATAAAATCATCGGAGCAGTTATATTAATAACGGGATGACAACTCCAAAAAGTTGTCATGATGTGACAACTCCAATGGAAACTTAGCTGTATCTATCATTAGCATTGCTATATTCGCTAAATACTTTCCCCACGCTAAATTTTCCACTTAACAGCACAATAACGCCCTCCACTCAAACGCATGGTAAGCCTAACGTTAGGTAGGCGTAACGTTAACATAGAAGAGGCAGAGTCGCAGTCTTGTATGAGGAAGATCCGTGTATGGAAGACTTGCATTGATGGTTTATTAGTTCCTTTACTGTTATCCAGGACTCTGCAGTTCCATCGAAATGGCTCTGTAATCTGTGATGAAGGCACCGCTGATCAGAGACCTGTCCTCCACCTGAGGGACCTTACTAATGTGACTGGCTACACTGTTTCGTTTACAGTCTCTGCTGATGTCACATCAAAGTGAGTAGACGAGGCCATGGCTGCTGGCTGTTGAGCCACAACTTGTATTGTGATGCGATGGCATATTAATGACATTGCGTCTCATCCACCCTGGAGAAGTGCATGGAGTCACCGTATTCCGTATCATTGTAACACAATACACTACAACTTAATGCTTTGTCTCTATTTAGGAGAAAATCACGTCTAAGATGGATTGTTTTGCGGATTGAGAAATTCTGAGCTGTTGGTTGCTAATACGAGGACAATATCAACTGCATGTATTTTCAATGCTGTTATATGAAACAAAGGGTGACGTAAGATCGCTAAAACTGTAAGATCACAAGTATTCGGTTGCATTGTAAATTGTAGATATTATCGATGCAAAAAATCTTTGATAATGGAGTTTCCAAGCAACCGCTTCATTATGAATACATATTATGCTTATGTTTCTTGTCAAGGTCAGCATTTGTGGAAGTCAAGAGTGAAACCTCTGTGGAGATTTCTGTTGATGTCGATGGTCAGCTGTCAGTGCAAGCATCTGGGGAAGGCTTGGAGACTGTTCTTGATAAGAACATCACACGATCTGGTTCCACCCAGAATATTACACTGCTGGTAAGGACACTACCGCATTCCACCAACGTCGCCAGGAACTTTAAAAGTCACTGGCTTTCCATAAATCTAACCGGGTGCTGAGGCTAGCACACACCATGGAAAGAGTTTTATTCAAGCCCAAACCGAGCTAAATCAGTACTCACTCGCAGCGTGAACTAGCATGATCTGAATGGGTATGCACTGTGGAAAAAGGTTAGTTCGAACTGGTTTTTTTGGTACTCCCCAGAGCGCACCTCATTTTCCCATAGAAAGATGGTGAGTTTTACTGGAGAAGGGCACTTCCAACTTTTCCTACTCTCATCTCTCTCTGCAGGTGTCGCGAAATGGAGTCGTAATCTTCTTCAATGGCGAGCTGTGGGTGACAGCAACATTTTCAAGTGCCTCTGCTGATGTGATCTTTGGATCGAGACAGTTTCAAGGAATCTTCAGCAACCTTGAACTGTACAACACACAAGCTTTCTATTCGTAAGTTGGAAATTCTAAAAGTCTGGTTTACTCTTCCAAGTGAATTCCTTTATTTCGAAAGATCTTGACATGGTATCGAGGTCATCTTGTTGTCGATACAATCAATTGAGACAATTTTTATTATTCATCTGAATATAGGGAGATTTATGCTGCTCAGCACGGACAGCCTGTGATAAAGCACCGGCCCAGGTCGGACTGTCTCTGCCCACGGAGCCACCCAGACTCTTTCCATATAGGTAAATATGGGGTCATGTATGCCATATACAGTTCTACCTGCAAAGATGGGCATGGCAAGTTGGAGGAAGAGAGAACGTCTGAGCTTTCGACTGAGTTAACGAATTTGTTTCTTGATGGTTCGGAGCACTGGCAGTCAGACTACACTGATGAGGCATCGATCGCCATAGACCTGCCCCAGAAGATGCTGGTGAGTCATCGTTGTGCTGTGACTGTGGGTCCAATAGGATCATTATACATGGAGATAATCTGCTTGAAGAGTCTGCCACGCACGCTCGTGAAAACAGCAACTAACAAATGAATGAGGTGGATAAATGAACAAATGAACAGGTCGCTGAATGAAGAATTGCCGGCCACTCGCTCCTTAGTTTGTAACTTTAACCAATCATTGACAAGCCTTGCATGACATGCTATTGACTAGTACTGCGGTTGAATGCATCCAATCAGATCACAGAGTGAGGAGCATTCGTCATGATTGGTTAAATGTTGGCATGTCGAGCTTTCAACAAACGGCTCAACGAACGCATTTTACGAATTTTTGTTTTTCTCATTTGTTCATTCATTGCTGTTTTCAAGAGCGTGTGGCAGGCCATTTAATCTCTGCATTCCTCAACTAGTTTACTAGGAGTGCATTTCTTGTTGACCCAACTCACCTCCAACTAGTAATACTCAGCAGTGATTCATTGCCTTTATTGCTGGAAAAACTAGGGAAAACTCCTAAGAAAGGCGAACATCAATCAGTTTACATGATGGTAATGAAAATTTCTGATAATTCACTGATTGTTACATATAGAAACAGCGCACACCATACTGCAGCCTGGGATAGCAGCCACATAAATACTCCCATTGAACTATAAACTCTCGGTTTATTTCCAGATCTACGCTCTTTACATAACACTGTGGAACTTACCAGAGTTTTTGGACATGCAGCTCGTTAACAAGGACGTAGCGTGTACTGAACGTGATGGTATGATTGTCCGCGTCACCAACAACTGTTTGTCAGATCATGGGCTACAGAAGACAATAGTCGAGACGCTACAGAACCCCTCCCAACATCAATGGAGTAATGCATCTCAAGATTCAATCAAAGCTGCATGTTTTGAATGGAAGGACGTACTAGACGGGTGAGTGCAGGCAAACATTCAAACTCAATGAACAATGACTCAAATTTAATAACGCATCCCACCTAGCTTTTCAACTTCGGAGTTCCTGTTAAACGACCATATTGTGCTTTTAGCTTAATCCTGATGACGGAATTGTCTTCTCATGCTCTTACTATCGTCTCAGTCTCTCTCTACTCTCCTTTAGTGTCTCCCTTGCTTTAATCTACCATTTCCTTCTCCTTTCAGTCATTCAACGTCACTATATCACGTTCTCTTGATTACAGGAGTCAGAGTAGCCGCCATTTATTGACTCTGCCATTTGCGATTCCTGACAAGGACGGGCAGGTGTACACTGGCCATCTCAAGGGTGACCAACTGTTTATCAGCCTCCGTGGCCACCAGGCAGCCAGTAGCAAGAGACAAAAGTGGTACGGAGTGGGCGGTGTGACATTTATTTCTCGGTTTGTGACTTTCCTCCTTCGTTACTATGTACTAGCCCCAGCCAAAGTGATGGACTTTAAAAGCACTGATTTTTACAGGCAGTACTGTGGGGGATACCCTTACTCATTCATCAATCCAGTATCCCAAGACTTCAGTGGTATGGCAGAGTTCCTCACTCCCGGACGTCAGATGTTCCGCTGTCAATGTCCAGACGATAACTGCATGACTCATAATTCTACCAACTCTCCCAACTGTCCCAACTCTGCAAACTCTCCCAACCGTGGCAGCCATATCATGTCCTCAACATGGCACAACTATCTGTCAACTGCCCTGTTCATGCTCATTGGCATGAAATTACAAATTTTGTTGTAGTTAGACATGTCTTTAGTCCCGGTGCTCACAGCTCACAGTTTTTAAATATTTTTTATTCTTGGATATATAATCTGATATTGTGGACATGTGGCTTCATATAAAAACAGTTGAACTATACTACATGTTATATGCTATATGCACCACCACTGCCGCCACCACCGATACACGTGTGAGAGGTTGTCAATGATCTACAATCATCAGAAAATACTTCCAGATAGGGTGCGCTACAGGCGTATCTCAACCAGTCAGTAGGTCAGGTTGTTTGGCTATGACAATTCACAGAGAACTGGACACACTGATGTTATTAAGCGAGCTCTCTATCTTGTGAAATATCCAAAGCTATTTTCAGTCGGACAAAACTCTGTCCGGAGGTAGCAAACGCGGCTGTCACATACCTAATAAAATATTCGTATTCCCTGTTCATTAGAATTACATCGTACAATTTAGATCACAGTGGTTCTAGTATATTATGACCAGTGCTCACGATCAGTGTGATCCCTACATATTGCTTTAGGAGGCATTAGGACAGTGTAAGGTATTTATTGCAATACACAGTAGTAGTAGCAATAGTTCTCGTATAAAAAAAGCGTTCGACTATCAGCACATATATGCCCCTTTTTAGCAAACGTGTGTCAGAAATTGAGCGATGAACGAGAGCAAGTTAATTAGTTGTGGTAACTAGAGAATAAGCGCAAGTAGCTGGTCGTAGCTGCAGATTAGCTTGTCTAACGATGAGTTTCAAGTCGAGAGCCGGCTGTCGAAAGCAATGAATAGGATGACATGAATTTCAATCCGCTATTACATATTCCTGTGATATGAGCCAACTGAGGAATGAATAGATTCACTCAAATATTTTTCGAGGTGGGTTCGCTTGTCTCACCACTTCGTCTAATATTTATTGTTAAAATATTTGGATGGAAAAATTTTCGAATATTTTATTCGGCAACCTGGACGTGTCACAAGGCTGCGAACTTGCTTATTCTATCATTTTATATCATATTGCATCACATACTAAATCGTATGTATGAGGAGTGTTCAGTATCATGCAGAAATTTCATGTTTTGAACCAATTTCCCATGCCTACATTCTATGACTAACTCATGGTCTGGAGAATCATTTGAATTCAATAACTCTTACCTCGTGAGAAAGCCCAGGCTCTGGTGTAGAAGCTGTAGAAATTTCAAGTGTCAGTTTGCAACAGGAGAGTCGGAACCATGAGATTTGTAACAGTAGGTTTCTATATGTTTGAATGGCATTCCATGGTAGACATTTTTAGCAAGTCGACTTAGCTCTGACCCCAAAACAGCATGTTGCATGGGGCTAGATATAAATTGCCACATCTCATTGTTGATGATCTCTGACCTATCATCATGCACTCCACCATCGCCTAGCAGCCACCAGTTTCACAGCTGAGGAGAGCAGTCAACAGCCACTCAATGGACAATAACAGCGTGAGCGTGAGCTACTGACAACCACACCAGCCAGAAAAGCAGTCAATAGTGATCACTACTATGGCTCGGTCAGCGCCAGCTGCAGCATAACTCCTCCTAGCACCAAATTCCTGATCCCCTTCGTCATAATTGTCATCAACACCGTGACTCATTTATGACAGTGGTTCCCAACCTTTTCGGAGTCATAACCCCTTCTTCAATTGTGAAGTTTTTGGGGACACCCGTATCGCTCACTTTCTTTGCAAGCTCATATCCCTGCTAAATAGGGAGTGCAAGGATAATAGAGCTTTATGCAGGACAAGGATTTTGATTGCCTCACTCAGAGTTTTACCTTGTAGTTAGCTAAGGTTAGAAATGTTATTATTAACTTCCCCAGCTAATGTGATATCGTAAGTAAGCAGCATCCATCATACAAACTAAACACTATTTTCTGATGGTGTACACATAGAGATATATGGTAGTAATACTGTAATGCTGATCTGATGATATGTCATATCCTCTTTTTGCTATCAGTCATCCACTATTCACTCTGAGCTATCCACCTCTCAATGTGTGTAGTCAACTTTTCTTCATGCCATATCCACTTTTTAGCAGGAGTAGTTGACATTTTGATGTATTTATTTCACTATTGGCTATGTATGCTCCACTTCCAGCTATAAGTAACCTACTTGTGCGCATCTCCCACTATTCCACTCCGGATATCGATAGTACACAAGGCTCGGACTTTGATCCGTGTACAACTTTATTGCTATTTCACTTTTCATGTCAATCGTTTAGCGAGTTCGCGACCCTGCGACATGTCGAGAGCTTTATTTTGGTTGGACAAAGCTCAGTCTGGAGGTAGCGAACACGGCTGTCGGGTATATAATAAAGATATTCATATTCACGTGGGTGCGGCTAGCTGAAGGTGAACTGCATTATATAATACAGCAATAGCAATCATCAAATGACAGCTACCTTTCAAAGAAAACAACTCTCAACAGAGAGGCAGATGGGTAGACAGGCAAATGGCTTACTGAAATCACTTCTAAGGAGGAAGCGATTCGAATGCACATATGGTTTGACTGGCAGTAACGGTCATGGAAGCTCGTTGCAGTCTCACGATGATACAACCATGAGAAACTGGTCTGCAGAACAACCAGACCCTACCAAACCACTCCATACATAACTAACGTCGCAAATGCTGAGGTCCACATGGACATAGACAGACCTAGTTGATGCTGGGACTAGAGTTCTGTGAAAGACCAGAACTAGCTATTGGATTAAGTGCCATGCAGAGACTACAGCAGCCGAAAAGAGCCCACAAACATCTCACTTTACAGGGAGACGTCAACAGACCAATTTCCAGCTATTTAGGAAGACCACTCAGAATTTGGAGTTGTCCGTCTATGCACTGTGTGCTCAGTGAGTTGGATCAGGATACTCAGCTTTCCTCTATTGCATATTATCACCCCAGCTTTGCAGGTATTGACCTAATTTACGTCTGCGCTTTGATTGGCCGCTTGCTTCCCAGGGGTTGTCGGTGAGTGATTGCCATTCTTCGTGCGCTTGTGAGCCTGTAGCTGAGTGAACTTTGCGGTAAACATCTCAACTAGTGAATAGCTGACTATCCTATTGGACTGTCCAATGGGAGGTAAGCTTATTATTTCAATCTGGTGAGTCACGCTGCCTGGCTGGTTGGGCTGGTAGGCAGATGGCTGTTTACCTCATGTTTCGCACAAATCAACTGTTGCAGTGAAAGTCGTGATTGTGGTGAAGAAAACTCCAATTCCGAGTGGTCCTCCAGAATAGCTGGAAATCTGTCTGAGCAGAGAAGTTGGTACTCAATCCACTTGAGACCACCTGACGGCAACATGCCATCGAACCTCAGGCAGACCTCAGGCAGGGCAGCAGCGGAGCACCTGAGCGTAGTGATGGTGCGAAGCCGAGCGCCGAAGGCGCAGGGGTGGGTGTAGGTGTGTCCCCTCCTGCACGGGGGGGGGGGAGGGGGCCTCCCTCAGAGAAATTTAGGTTTTAGGAATGCTCTGAGAGCGCATCTCACACAATCTAAGCCAATTTTGCACAATGAAACTCTAAGAAGGTTAGAATGAAAAATACATCCTATATTCATGCATTCATTGATTCCTTCTACTGACTCCTTGCCAGCAGCTATTTTAACCATCACTAAATTAAGAAACTAACTTACCAACAATCCAGTGCAAGGAAAAAGTGTCGTTTACTCCGTAGTCACTGATGCCGTGCCTATTCAACGTGAATTTTGGCCAACGACTGGAAATTTCCATCACAGCTTGATTGCAACACAAACGAGACCAAGATCTTAAGGCCTGAGCACATTAGCGCGTAGTTGAGCGAAATCTGCGGCGGGTGATCACTTGTGGGGGTCAAAAGGTGAAAACGCACACCTACGCTCCGTATCTAGCACTGCTAGATACTTTCGTTTTACGCGTGGCGCTGATTGGCCAAAAGCTTCGGCTATGGCGAGCCCACGCTGTTCACTTCTAATTTTACCGAGCGCACGCAAAAGTTACTACAGGCTATTGGCTTACAATTATCACGTGACAAAATACGTGTCTGAATGCTACACCGTTTCGCTCCAGTGTGCTTTGACTTCACGTCATACGTGTCTCGCAGGCATGATACGCGCCGCTCGATTATGCGCTAGTGTGTTCAGGCCTTTAGCCACAAAATGAGTAGCTAGCGGCTCAAAAATGTGCTCCTACTGGTTAGGTATCCAGTCACTGTCTGAAGGCCCAAGCCACTGATTCAAACTGATCACTTTTCAAGAATATGAATGGATAGTAACGGATGTTTATCGTAGTATGTGAAAACAAAATCTAGGATCGTATCGTGATGCTATGGATAGACTCGTATACAATCATCCACCCTCTTTCTCTTGCTGAAAAAGCTGTAAGTAGTATTGTCAACAACAAATATCAAGTTAAACATCAGATAAAATTATACTATTGTGTTCTAGATCATCAATATTGAGTAAACAATCTTTTTTGGGCCATACATATGGGGTGTACGCGCCCCTTGTGGACCCCTCTGAATAGGGCTGTAACGGTGCGTCGATTGGTTTGATTAATCGAGTGATTATTAGCCTCAAGTTTTTATTTCGATTATCAATTATTATAAAACAAACATTCGATTAACTGAGTCCGGGCCATAAAGAACAGGAAAACCCATTTCATCCCATTGAATGGGTGCAGCTAGGGACATTAGTTTTTGAAATGTGGGTTTGAGGATACCACAACATGGCAGCCGATAAAAACAAGGCCGCAGGTGAGGAAGTTTTCGTGGGTGACTTCAAACCATAAGCATACTGCCATGATCACCGCCAAACTAGGATCACGTGTCCAAAAGTTGTTACTCTCAGCGTGCGGGATCACATCAAGCCATGCAATTACTCAAACATCGTAAGTTATGATCCGTCGTACCCGGACACTGACAGACGGACACTGACAGACTTTAAGAAATTACCACAGCCGTGGAATCATTCAATTTTGGTGTGACATGACAGAAATAAAACTAAACCTAAACCTAACACAGCGCGTTAGGAGTAGACACAGCGCCTTAGGAGTAGAGTAGACACAGCGCGTTAGGAGTAGAGTAGACACAGCGCGTTAGGAGTCGAGTAGCTATTCGAACTAGCAAATTTCAGACTGGCTGTAGCTATACAAGCTATCATCTTCAGTGCTGCGATTGTTTTTTCATCTGCTAGTGAGATGTCAATTCAAAATGTGCTGCACCATGTTGCTGTTCTTGAACAACAACTATGAAGCTAATCAACATGATTGCTATTCTTCTGAACTCTATTTAACATGAGATATAAATGAGGTCATAGCAAATAATTGATAATCGCAATATTCAGGGCCAAGTAATCAATAATCGAACCAAACCTCAGAGTAGACAATCGTTATAGGCCTACCTCTGAGACCTCGTTTCCACTGCAACGCAACGATAATGCACTGAACCAACCACAGAAGGGGTGCAGTGTAAACACCTGGCTGAAACGCAGCGCTAAATATATGGTTTCACCAATCTCATTGCCTGGCATTGCCACTCTTGTAGCTTGTAGCTGCCAGTCACTGATACCGATGTGGCTGCTCATTTGCATGCATGGGTCAG
>ERZ1740065.2676-NODE-2676-length-11109-cov-12.580604_pt1 | contig 11109 bp, 12 predicted proteins | sample MGYA00581738_ERZ1740065 | MGnify/ENA primary metagenome ERZ1740065 (study PRJEB43018, sample SAMN04849749) | marine metagenome | isolation source: floating plastic debris | place: Pacific Ocean | collected 2008-09-01 | study: EMG produced TPA metagenomics...
TACATAAACTATAATATACATAATCTATAATATACATAATCTATAATATACATAAGCTATAATATACATAAGCTATAACATACATAAGCTATAATATATATAAGCTATAATATGTATAAGCTATAATATATATAAGCTATAATGGGCATAATTTCTAATCATAGTGATGATAAGCAGTTGCTATTTTCGCTGCAGTTACACTGGTTGCTATTAAATCAAATCTGGTTCTGCAATACATCTACAATGGTATGGGAGGACAACTCTTCGTAAATGAAATTGCTTTGAGGAGTGGTTCAGTATAAAATCTACGTGTTCCAGACTTCTTATAAGTATTTCAGCGTCTGGTCATCCGGTTTTAATATGCCATATGGAAAACACTACAATTCGTATGATTTCCTAGTGTTCTTGTACAAACAGAGCTTTACACTGCCACATGCCAAGTGAAACTTCATTGAAATAAGTTGGAGATTCTACTAACGGCTGTGAATAGAGAATGTTTGTTTCTCTCTATTTCTGTCCAGCGGTAGAGTGTTTACTGTCTGACTGTCTGTACAGTGCAAGATCACCTCAGTGGCTCAGGAGCAAGTGGTGGGCATTGAAGAGACAGGTGCCCAACTATCAGACCGTGCCTTTCCATGACCTGCTATCTAAGCTGACGATGATCACATCGAACGGTCAGAGGAAGGCGAGAGGCTCAAGACCCGAGTCTAGTCTATTCTCTGACAGCCTGTCGGGCGAGCTGAAGGATCAGAGGCTGGCAGTATCCAAGTACCTGCCGCTGAGGGTGTGTGGTTCCGACAGCCTACGCATCACTCCCACCATCCAATTGACTGACGGTCCGTTCCTTGATATCTTGCATTGTTACATTGACTCTTGGTCGCCATGGCAACTGGAAGACTTGTTGTTTATAACAGGTGGTCACACGGTAATCAGTGATGACCTCTCTCTGGATTCAAATCCCTTCCACTTAGTTACTTCTTCGTCTAACAACGCCTTCCTGATTGCCAACAACGAGTCGGTGTCTCTGCCGCTCTCATCCATTACTGAGCCCCTCATTGTCCACGCGCTACCATTCTCTGAGGTAAGGTTTGCCCGACCGTCACTTCCCTGCTGAACTCCTGAGTTCTGACATCATATTTCTGTGTTGTAGTGTGGCAAGCAGGGCGTGTCCATCCTGGGGGAAGTTACTGATGGTAGGCTATAAACAAGTCTGATCTCATCGGGATTTATCCTCTCCTGACGCCAATTTGTGAATACTTGTAGGGATGGACACTACAACTGCTTCCGATGAGATTATACTACTTGGGGAAGTCGGTGCTTTATCTGATGGCTCTGTGAGCACTGACCACCATCACCACCACCACCTGACCCATGACGGTCAGGAGATGCACGTCCTCGTGCCGTCTGGTACCACGTCTCATGAGACGCTGATCCACTTATCGTCTATGTCAGGTTTGTCGGAGTTGCCTCGCAGCTCACAGCTGCGCTTGCTCATTCCACAGTTAGACTATAATTAACCTTTACCTTCATGATGTGATCCTAATCTGGGCTCGCATTTCTCATTCTATCACTCTCAACATATTTCCCTCCTCTCCCTCCCTCCCTCTCTCTTATTTCTTGCCTGTTGTATGTGGTAGGCCACTAGTTGATTGAGTTGTGGCTGCGCAGGCAGTACTCTCCAGTTATTGTGCTATTGCAGATCCACTGCTCAACGGTCAGCCAACAGATTTAGGAACGGACGGCTAATGAACCAGGAATGATGCTTTATTGATTACCCTCCGTACAAAAATATTCTGCTGCTGACTGCAATGATTGTCAACAATAAGAAGCCTGGATTTACAATCCATGTCATACATAATTCAGCATCCATACAATTCGTGCTTCAATCATTCAATAAAATTACTGACAGCGAGTAGAATACAAAGATACTGGATGTTATTTCGTTAGCGCTGTTGCACCTCTCGTGATTACAAGTACACATGTGTCCTGATCCAGGTCTCGACTCCGATATACACATGTCAGGCGATAGGTACATGTCCACAGCCACGTCTGACTTACATACTCTCATTATGTACCAATCAGAATTCGCTGCAACGAGTCAAGGCTAGTTTAGTTGATGGATCGTTGACATTGAAGCTATGACATTGAGTCAAGACTGCTTACGATCTTTGGGGTTAACTTCTCTTTCCCATTTGAGACATTCGCTGTCACATTTCTTCATATGCTGTAGTGACTGTATATCAGTTTCATTGAACGGATCTTCGCAAAACGAGTCATACCTTGAGTCGCAATTGAAGCAGCTGATGTAGCGTGGCACTGAAAAATCCAAAACTATTTCCTTATCCTGCTTTGAATGACGTGTTTATAGGATGGAATAGAAAGTGATAAGGAAATGAGTGTATCAGTGTGCAGGAAGAGGATATGTGGTGAGGGAATGGTGTATAGCAGCGTGTATAACGAAGGTGTTACGCTAAATATGAGGGAGGTTGTGAAATAAATGAGTAGCAGGGTGAGAGAAATAGCTATTGTACAGCGTGAGTGGGAGGGAGAGCCGCATAGTTAGGAGAGTGCTTACAGTGAGAGGAGGAGCTGGTGTATACAGATGATAAGAAGGGAGGGATGGTATACTCATGCAGTACGTGGAATGGAGCAATCAAACTAAAGGACGTCAAAGTTTCACAGATTTAGTAATCCAGCCAACGCTGGAACTTTCACATATGGTGTGGCTGTGGCGAGGAGAGAGAGTGTAGGTGTGCTAGTGAGAGCAGAGAACTTGGGTATGGTGAGGAAACAGAGTACGCAGGTGTGGTGGTGAAGAGAGGAGAGGGCGTGATGATGAGAGGAGAAGGTGTGCAGTGAGGGGAGAGGGTGGATGTGGTGAGGAGAGAGAAGAGGGAGTGATGAGGAGAGGGTGTGCAGTGAGGGGAGAGGGTGGGGTATGGTGAGGAGAGAGAAGAGGGAGTGATGATGAGAGGAGAGGGTGTACAGCGAGAGGAGTGGGTATGGGATGAAGTGTGTTTGTTGTAACTACTTACTTGTGCACTCAGCTCCGTCAGCTGCAGTGTGAACTGGTGTGAGCAGGACCACTGAAACATGAAACTCTTGATTACACTTCAATAGCATATGATGGTGCGAGTTCCTAGTTCTAGGGCTCTTTGAATTGAGCTGTTTGATTTTCTCGCAAGGCCAGTGCGTGGTGATGCAGTATCAACTAGTCAGCTGCAGTAATTGACTCCAACGCCATATTTCCATAATTCCCGACTGAGTAAGTTGTTACATGATGTAAAACGTTGTACAGTCTATCACTCTAGCTATGCAGGTGTGAGCGTAGGTAAATGAAACTAACTCAAGACTAGCCATTGTTAGGAGAACACACCAGCAATACTCAAAACTGATCTATGAAGATGTCAAACGCGGCGTGATAAGAGTTTACCTGTTAACCAGAGTTTAAAATCTATCCTACCTGTAATAACCATGTACCTTGGGTAAGTAGCCATTGGTGGATGTTTGTTAGAGAGAGATAGATAGATAGCACGCGCTCAGATATGTCATCTGAGATAACCGCTCGCTGCCTTCCCCTCATTCACACTACACTCATCATTATTCACTAACTAACCTAATTATCAATTATGCTCTAATATAAGTTATGGCCATGTGTGCTGCAGAATGAATAGTTGTGGCTATGTACGTACAGTAATCTACAGCCAACGAGTAGCTAATGAGTGCGTCCGCTAATATACCTCTACGTTTGTTGAACCTGTGACAAACATGAAGTCACCCATTGTCTTGTACTACTCACTCAGACAGAGTAGATTGACACTGAGTCTCTCCCATGAATACATAGTGCAGTAGAAGCTGCCAACTTGCGTCAGACGTTTACTAGCCCTGCGTGTGATCTTCACTCAAACTGGTCTTCCTGCACATGCTGTAAAATACACACTGCACTTATCAACAAGACTAGTGACTTACCCACTGGGTGAAGTAAAGGGCAGACTTACTGTATTTTACCACACATAGATATCCATAAATTTGATGCGAACGCCTGCTGTGCAGCGGCAGCTGTTGTGATGAAAGCGCAGCACTTAGTAGAGTGAGTTGTGTATGCTAATAAGTTTCATTGATTATCGTGTTACCTAGGGACAATAATGCATTATACTTCACCTTTGTCGATATGACTAGACTTCATAGATGAAAAGAGAAAGGCGAAAATGCAGTTAGGAAAACTTGAATTGATCAGTCACTTGTGCAGAGACACTCCAGCAGTGATTGGCTCAATAACACACTGATTGATATACAATAATATATTGCGACATCAGGAATTGTGGAAGAAATGAACAGGCAGGACAAGCAACTGATTGTAGACTAGTTTGCATAATGTCTGATTGGCACTATTGCTGCTGACTGCTGCTGACAATTCCATGAACTATGCAGCCGTGTGCGTATAGCAGCTGAATGAGATAGTGGCCACTTATCAATCAGTGGAGTTATCTTCTCCTGCAACATTAGTCCTACCAGCTGGTATGTTACAGAATGACAGTGGCTAAAAGAGATAGGATAACTCCGAATGTATGAACAGTGAGAGTTGCAGCGGTGGGTGTGCTGGCTGCTCTGTTACACAGAGGCATGCCACACATACAGAGAAACCCGAATCCGTCACTCTCTCTTTGACATACTCCATTGACGAGAGGTAAGTGAAAGTCTAGCTCATTAGTACAGGTGCGTAATATCTTGGCCTCTCCATCTGCGAATGAGACGACATGGTGAACATTGTGATGAGGTCTGTGGGAATGAGTATGATTGAATGATCGACTCACTTTGATCTTTATACAGTCGTTTGAGACATGCTCCTCTATCACAGGATATGGTGTCAAAGTTCTCAAGAAGGTACTGATTACGTGTAAACGGGTCGGAGCAGGTACTGTTCTCACTCGTTCCCTCGCAGTGGTAGCATTTGATCTCCTCTTGAAACGATAGGAAATCACAGTAGTCACATCAAAAACAAATTCACTAGAACACATTTGGAGCTCATTGATGCTTTCATCAAATAACTTACTAACAAAATAGTCCTGCGCAGCAACAGCAGCTATAACCAAACAGGCTGCAACAGAAGATGTCGACCGTTAGTCTTCCCGTATTGACCTACCTGTAAAGAAGTAGTCTTGAGCTGCCGACAGCCACGGCATCAGCCCAACAAGCACTAGCTCCTGCCACATGGTTCGAGGTGGCATATCACTGTGCGTAACGCTATCGCAGAGTGAGGGGCTGGAGTGAGGCATTAGTCAATAGTCTTAATGATTTATTGATACATGATGATGCAGGATACTTTCCAGCATGTATCAGTCTACTCGTTAGCTGTGCTGTCATAGTATGAACATAAATTAAATCAGCCTTCGCAGGAAGTACAGCTGGAGGCGTATAAACTGAGGTCATATCTGAGGTTGTAGGCGGAGACACTGACGGACTGACGGAGTAGAGAGGAATAGATACACACCTGCAAGCAGATTGACAGTCATGGTTGACGATCAACTCTCCCCTGTAGATGGCTCTCTCTCTCTCTCTCTCTCTCTCTCGTACAGGAGGTGATAGTAAGTAATAGACGATATCGAGAACTGAGGGCACATCTGACACTCAATCTTATTAGAGGGGGTGAGATCAATATATAGAAAGCTGAGCCTCCCTACTACCAGAGACGTTGTGAGGCACGCACTGCGAGATAGGCACTACGAGATATGCACGCACTGTCAGCTATGATGACGTTGTTTACACAGCAAATCATACGGCAGCCAGCGCTATACTCTGTCAATCACTTCATTATAAAAATAAACCGTACATCAGAATAGTAGAATGTAGAAATGTGTGTAAAAGTAGAAACGACTGCGTCATAAATAATCAGAATATACATGTAGCACCGATGATGTACATACAGCATTGCTCGCAGTGTCACGCAGCCAATGTTCTATAAAAGTCATGCGAGGAATAATGCGCTCTTGTAAGGAATGCTGACGAGCTGGTGTGAATTGAGAATGTTAGGAGAATGTCAGCCACTCTGTATAAATAAACTTAGGACGCAGTTTGCTGACTAAAGAGGATATGCAAGAGTGCAAAGTCAACAGCTGAAGCCAGTGACATGAGTGGACATTTCGGTTACTTTCTTTCTATCGACGCGTTTTCCGACTTTGATGATTTCATCACCAGCTATTGATCACCGTGGAAACGACTTTACGTTGCGTCGCGAGGAGCTCCTGATATCATGCGGCATCATGTCGCCTGAGCCTCAGCAGTCAGACTGCGCTCTGCAAACAACACTGAAATAAGAGAGACAGATCGCTAAGAGGCCAGAGGCAAACGATATCGCTAGACTGTAGAGGTCATACTAACAAACTAACAATTGATCCAGCTACCCGAACATATCCCATCAAACTTCAGTAGTGTCAGGCGACTTACATGAGTCAAGGAGACCGTCCTCCATTTGCTTCTTCGTCACCTGACAGCTCTTATGAGCTAAAAATAGCGCCTTCAGCTCCGTTATTTCCATCTTAAGCCTAGCATTCTCTGACTGCAATGGAGAGGCACCACACAGGATATGAATGAATGACTGTGGCTCTAGTGGGAGGGAGAATCGACGACCACACATATAACTAGGACATTGAGAAACTACCCGCCCTCCATATCATAGACATCGTCATGAATGTAAGGGAATACAACCATCTCTATGCAAATCTACTACATCTAACCTGCGCCAAGACACAACTACATATGCAGCAAACAGTGCCACATGGGAGCCGTGTATAACTCAATGACGTCTTGTCTATCAGATATAAACTCTCTTACATCTATTTATTTATTTATCTCTCTTAGAATATTTCGATTTGCTGCAGGATTAATATATTTATCAGTGAAGATTTCTTAGTGTGAAAGCATGGAGACAGTCTCGCGATTTCAACCTTTGATATACTGTAGAACCGGATTTGATAGTGACAAAACTGTTAACGGTTCCTTCAAAATTATCAAGAAATAAAAATGATAGCAATCTAATGATAGCGATCCCATAAATGAGAGGACAACTCCTGTATAAGGTATAATGGTCATAATTTCTATAGCGAGTTCCAACGATAGCAATCATTTTTCGTCGCTATTATCGCTGCCATTAGACTGTCGCTATCAAATCCGGTTCTACAGTAGTAAAAAATTCCTTCGGAAGTGACCTGGAGGTGGTAAATTAATAACTGACCAGAAGTTGCGAGTTCAGTTGGTTTGATTCTTTCAGCTTCTCTTCAAGAGTCTGTATAAACATTTTCTTCTTTTTACGGCATCTACGAGCTGCGTCTCTACAAAACTTACCCAGTGTTACTATGGCAACCATTGAGCAAGAGCTACCGTGAATCGGCCAATCAGCAGACCTGTTCCTCTCTAGAGTTCGCATTCTTTTATCCTCCACATCATTTTGGTCGTCGTCAGATGGACTGAGAGGATGTTTCTGATTGGACATCATGAGAGCGATGTGACCATTGGCGGAAGTCGTGAGAAGCGCGCCTCCAGTCTGAGGAGAAGTCGTAGTTGGCAGCGATGGTCCGTCCTTGATGAGCGCCTGTTTTAGTTTCTGGAGAGCGTTGACAGCCAGTGAGTACAAGTGTACCTGCTGCGCGGTGACACATGAGTGTGTGAGCACTCACCTGTTTTACAAGGGTGCCTGTATCTGGCGGCTCGCCTGGCTGGCTGACAGGAGCTGCTGCCGCTGTGGCGGTTATAAGAGGCTGTACAACAGCCGTGCTGGCGGCACTGCGACTCGGCTTCAGCTGAGTGATGACTGGTAAAGCCTTCAGCTCGGCTATGTTTAGGTTTGCTGACTTTCCAGGGACGATGAACGCTAATGTCTGCACTGTTTGAGGGATGGCGCTGGTAGCCGGTATGACCATCGGCCGGGCTGACACACTCACCGACGGAATACTCTTAGAGGCAGGTATCGCCGCCGCCGGGGCATCAGTGGGCTGCTTCACATCAGCCACAGAGACGATCGGGACAGCGCCCACCGATGGGGCTGACAGCGAGGTGCCAGGTGCTTGGGAATGTATGGATGTGGACATGATGCACTCGCCCTGGGGGAGTGCTAGAGGGGACGACACAGTGGCTGTAGACGTGGATGGAGAGGAAGGTGCGGAGGAATTTGTGCTGCTGGGGGTTGTAGTTGTCTCCACAGCAGAACTGGTGGCAATACCAGGGGTTGATGTCGTGATTGTAGAAGCGGGCTTTCTACCTCTCATGACTGACAGACTGCGTCTAACAATAGACCAAATGGACTGATAAATGAACTGTCTCACACAGTGAGTAAGCTTATGAGAGATCTATAAGCCTTCTATGACTGCTAGCGACTACTAGAGGTTTTACTGTACATATACTATACCTGAGTGTCTGGGCGAGCATTGGTGATGAGGAGCCGACCAGTGGGTTCTCGGCCAAAGGTGTGTCCAAGTTATCAATAGTATTAAACAGTGACTTCTCCACGCTTGGGGTTAGTAGTGACGGGTATCTCTTCATAAAGCTCGGCAGGTCCTTGAACCCAGTGGGAGTGTTCAACATACTGAGAATTGCGGCGCTGTCAGGAGGGAACGACGGCATTTCACCGCCATCTGCGTCGACAAGTACATTCTGGATAAATCAGTGTTAGTTAGTATTGTCTTCATGTTTGGACAGCAGCGAAGGGATGATTGAGATACCTACACCTTCAGGGTCTATAACAGCCTTACGAAATGACTCATCAAATGGGTTCTTGACACCGAGGTCTTGGAAGAGCCCAAAGTTTTCGCAGTCTCTGAGGAACGTGCTAGGTGTTGGCGTTTGATCTAGAGAAACGATTAACAAAACCATTAGCGTACATAGCGTAGTAGCTTTGGACATTCGGAGCAGACTAAGTTGTGGTTGTTTGAAGATGAAGGCGGGTATACCTGGAAACAGAGGACTAGCTAGGCCATCGATATTCAGCTCATGTTTTTGTAAGTGTATAGCCAACTTATCTTCAGTCACAAATTTCTGCAAAGTATTGTCACAATACAGTAGTGGAGCAGATCAAGAAAATAGTCCAGGAGTATGTTAGTATCCGAAGATAATACCTGACTGCATCCTTTGAACGAGCAGGCAAATGGCTTGTCATCACCATCCATAGCTTATTAAAAGTGCTCAAACGCAACCAGCATACCGATAAACTGTAGGAACAAGTGCAAAACTAGCATAGCAGATTACTTCAGATGGGTGCAACGCAACGGAAACTCATGGCAAATTCGGGCTCGTTCATATAATATACGTCGCTGAACAGCAGTTACGTGCGTTAGTTATTACCAATATATTGTTTCGTTGCCGCATCTGCAGTGACTTGTTTCCAGCAAAGAGGCCAAGCGCTATTCAACGGTTATTGTTGTAGGAAAAACTAGCAGGTTATTACGAGGGATTTTGATTACACTGTACTGCGTTCGTTCGGTAGATGCGAGATTAGAGTTGCACAGAAAGATAATTATTATCATATGAATATTCTTAGGTATGATGCAAACCATCCTAAAAACTTATTAATGGTGATGGTATAAACTAAATTGAAATTTTATAGAAATATAAATATCTCTCATTCGTGTAGTAGGAGTAAACCTTATGAGTAACAGTCACGTGACCAAAATATGGCAGAAGGTGAGTCTATGGGTGGTAACATGGTAAGGGATCACTGGTTTGTATTATGTTGGGAATCTTGCTATGAGCGATTAAAGCTATGGTAATGCTTTGATAGCATACTATGGGTTTTAATTTTCTGTTCACAGTTCATAGGTACGCCAGATTTTTATGGCACTGCATGCGTATTACTCCGGTACATCGGATTTTAGGGAGGAACTTCCTGTGGTTTCCTGATTCCTGATTATTCTTATCGCTCACGCAGACTAGGGTTGGAAAATAGGCAATGATAGGGGAGAGGCTATCCCTGCAGCATGTAGATCATAAATATGTTTACCTCATACTGAAAAAGTTTGTGAACCTCCAAATGAATGAGGTGGTTAGTTCCAGTTTGAAGACAAATAATATTGTCAAACGGGATCCATATTAGTATAATGTCAGAAGGCAACTAAGTTAGCCCAGCTGTTATAGTGTTACTCCAATGGTAAATCGAGAATACTTGTTTCTCGGGCTACGATTCCTAATTTTCATCCACATTTTCATACACAATCATATGAAGACTCATTCCTGAGATGTATTTTTGTTCTCCTAGATGAGGTAGAAAAGGTGAAGAAGCACCTCGCTTTACTGCGAGAGCAATACGTGAAACTACAATCCCGATATGAAGAACTATCCAAAAGATATGCCATTGCGTCAGTCTCATCTTCTGACCCTGCTACTGATGCTAGTCCTTCTACAGATTTTGTTGGAAAAATCCTAGAATTTATTGCCGGCTTATACAACTCCAGCTCATACAGGTATAACTCTCTCAATACATTGATGGCATAATTGGCATATTGCTCACCATATTGCTAATATGTTGGATTGCTGATTTGATCTATTGACTTCATAGTGACATTGCTGTCAAGGTGAATGATGGAAAATTCTTTGCTCATCGGTTTGTTCTTGAGGCACGCAGTGGAAAGTGGAATGTAGCTGACTCTACTGAACTGTACCTGGGAGAAGGTGAATGATGAATACCCCACTGCATGCTGTCTATCAGTATTAGGTTAAAGGTTAAAATCGTAAGGCTGTCTATCAGTATTAGTCATGTCCATTTGTTTGTTACAGATGTAACCTATGACTCAGCCGCAGCCCTGCTGCAGTGGGTCTATACAGATACTGTTGAGTTGGATAGGGGAGAGGAGTTTCTGCTTTCGATTCTACATTTAGCTGGTAGATACCACTTAAAACCGTTGATGATACGATGCGAACGAGCTCTCACTGCTCATGCAGCAGTCGAAAACTGCATCCGACTCTATCAGCACGCATACAACACTGGGGCCAGCCTGCTGATGGATCACTGTTCTGAACTGATATCCAGCAACTGGGTATGTCCAATGATCCTCCCTCTCTCCTCCCTCTCTCCTACATCACTCAAACATCACTCAACCCACACACCAACAAAACACCACCAAA
>ERZ1740065.2677-NODE-2677-length-11109-cov-11.534286_pt1 | contig 11109 bp, 8 predicted proteins | sample MGYA00581738_ERZ1740065 | MGnify/ENA primary metagenome ERZ1740065 (study PRJEB43018, sample SAMN04849749) | marine metagenome | isolation source: floating plastic debris | place: Pacific Ocean | collected 2008-09-01 | study: EMG produced TPA metagenomics...
CCCCCCCTTTTTTTTTTTTTTTTTTTGTTTTCGGCTTTCTTTTTGTGCGTTCGTGTCTGTTGGTCTGTCTTTACCTATTTCTTGGAGGGAGGGAGTGAGGGAGAGAGAGAGAGCTGCTTACCGGGTAAATGATTCTTGTTTTCATCGCCATCGTCTATCCTATCAACATACCTCACTCCAACATCAGGACCAGTGGCAGCAGCAAAAATATCATCAGAGAAACTCTCTCGGTCTATGGCAAAGACCTTCACCTGTGAAGCCGCTTTCCCACACCAAACCAGCGGTGGGCCTTGGCATTGGTCCGATTCGTCTGCTGTATTGCTTGACGACATCCTGCCTCAGGTGGGACAAGTAGTGGCCACTCTTTCTGATAGCATTCACACTAACTCCTTGTTGGCACTCTATTCGATGCAAGAAATGACACAAGTTGAGTAGCTTGCTCACAACACAGCCGGTTCACGGACACAAGATGACTGCTAGCGGTACTATTTTGTGATCCGTGAGATAAGCGTATCTGATAGGTCAAGGGGCAATCACCAAGGCAACAGATAAATCGTAGCCTCAGAGCACCTCACATTCATACTTTCTAGGTAGCGGCCTGCGGCTAGAACTGATTCCAAGCAAGAAATCAACTAATCTAAACATTCATTGGCTTACCCACAAAGAATAGCTGATTAATGAGCAGTGGCACATAGCATGTCATCCTGACATCTCTGGTAGCAAGGTACTTGTGAGCGTCTGCATAAGAAATCTGATACCTGTTATGGCAAGGTACCAAGCTGTCGGACTGCGCAGCTAAGTGTGATGACAGCCTTGTCAAAATCACTGAAACAGAACTTACAGCACTGTAGCCTTGCAGCCAACTACTGATCAATATTCAGCAAATTTGTTAGACGTTCAGACGGCCGTCCGCTTGTATTGATCCCTGGATACAAGTGGCCACAACCTGGCATCGATCAGGCTAGGTTTCAGTGTTTATACTAGCATTTGCACTCTTGTTAAATTGCCATTGGAGAGAGATTGTCCTCAGTTCCCAGCGGCCCCTTCTAATAAAACTGTCATCTGTCAGTGTCTAACAGAGTAAGAAAACCCCCTAAAATGAGCCAGCCAGTTCTACATGGATGTGGTAAGTGCTGGCTAGCCACCTAGGGAGATGGTGGGTTACCTTTCAGGGCTTAGTAAACGATAAGCTATGGGATCCACCTATTTGGTTTCACTGATTAGAGCACTGGTAGCAGATAGAACTATTGACACGGGCAAGCATCCAATTTGACAGATGAAGGACCAATTATCCTCCACCGCTGACCAACACATTGTTACAGAGATCAAATAGTCTTCTCTATTCATATTCATATATACAATGCATAGAAACGTTCACACATGCAAAACTACATAGAAACTGCATGCTGCAAATCACAATGAGTGTCATGCTAATGCTATTGTTAGCTACCACATTTCAATTCTCAATATGTTTCCATATTCCATCAATCTACCCCTCAGTGTCAGCAATTTCAATAAATTCTCAGACTATATTACTCTATCAGCATCACTCCACTCATGTACGCTATTGGAAACTAAGACAGCTCGTAGTTAACTCTGATACTAACAAACCCATTGCCCGTGGAGTGGAGCAGCTGCATTGCAGTTACAGGCTTACAGCAGTAGGCTCTCTATGTCCACCAACATACGAAAGACTCTGACCAGGGTATTTACCAATACTGTGTTGTATACCATCTATTTACGCTAGAAAGTACTTATTAAGAGTTGTCCACTCTTGATTTTGTGAGGCTATCGCTATGGGAAGCCCATACTACTCGTATTATGGTTTTTCGTAGTGTAGTATAGTAAATCCTATTGTAAAAATTAATGAAACACTTTTAAATTCCTCACAGTTTAGTGAAAAAGCCAGAATTTTATACTCGAGCTTTTTCTTTGAGGTGATAAATAATCAACCTCTGCGCTATCGCATCTAAGATGACCTTCGCTCCCTCTCTCAACCTAACCTACATTACTGCTGCTACTGCTACTGCTGCTCCTGGTATTCATCTCCTGCATTGCTTTCACTGAACATTTATTGTGTGGTGGAGAGCGTGAATTCTTTCTACACAGCAAAGCCAGGTAAGTCGATCACATATTCGCGTACTCACCATCAAGTTTGACCACAGTATAAATAAACTGGTCTAAGTGCCGCAACTTGAAGTGATCGATACTATGATCATCATTTCAAAAGAGCTGTAGTAGCATCGAATTCGCATCTGCCGTTTACACACTTCAAATTTTCACATCTGGGAAGCATAACTCACACAACAGCTTTCCTCATTGTCATGTTCATTGTGTATGTTATTTAACCGCTTATGGCATTGCCTATGTATCCCTTTTTTATAGAAATACCTGCATTGCTATTTTATACAGCACCTCAGAGCTGTTACTGTCGAGCAATGTGGTACTTACATGCATGGTATCCTGTCTGCTAAGCCTGAGATAAATCATACATTCATCAATAAAGTTTATTGTTGTTGCGCATGTTATTGCATATTTCTATATCTCCTTTGTCTGTGCATTGAAACTTTCTGCCATGTTCATAAATAAATCTGAGTGATGAAATACGTGTTCTCAAGTGGTGGATAAGTGTGACAGGGTGGCAGATGAATGAATTCACTGTGGAATAATGTCACTGGATGACTGTACAACTCAGTTGTCTAGTATGATTTTATTCTTAAATCTTTATTTAATTATTTACTATTATTATCATTTTGGTAACGTTCTATTTCCCCTCCATGAACTTTTTCAAGAATTCTGATTTCATTCTTGATTTCATTCTTGAGAATTATTGAGAATTCACAACAAGTTCATGAGCAGTTCTTGATAATTCTTGTCAAGTTCTTCAGAACGCTTTATTCTTGAGTGGTGAATGTCTCTATAGCCTCCATCTATAGAACCTCCACCCCCTAGAGCTAAGGTTTTGCCACATTACAGCTCAGCTCAGCAAGATCTAACCAAACGGCCGCGGGAGAATATTGGGAAACCAATAATAGTAATCTTAGTCCTAAATTCGGGTAAATAAAATATTGGAAGATCCAGGAAGTATGGGAGACTGGTCATCTATGGCAGGTCTGTGACTGGTCATCTATGGCAGGTCTGTGACTGGTCATCTATGGCAGGTCTGTGACATACCACTACCGACAGAGGATATACAGCAAACATCTAATATCTACTGCAATGATTAGTATCTATGGTTACTCACTGCTCTCCTCAGTAAGAACCCATGATTGCTCTCTGTGCTTGAACTAGACGTCAGGCAGTACATGTATGCAAGGGCAGACATACGTATTTCGGAGTTTTCTACTCTTGTAAGCTATTCCTCTCTCCACTCATACTGCTGTTCTGTATCTGATCCATGTGATCGATCACCAATGGGTAGTAATGAGAAACGAACTAGTCTCAATTTCAAACTTAAAAATTTGGTAAGGCACCCCTATCAAGCTTTCAAATATGAGCAAAACCCAGCTATGATTTCGGTGGATGGCGTTTCTTCTATGAATTAATTCGCTTTGCTGGACTTCCATCAAACATCAAATTATCTGGCATCCTGATCCTACTTTCCTCTACATGCCCAACTAGGTAAATTAATTCCGCACCAACAGACTGATACTTATATGCTATCACTACGAAGTAGAAGTCCTGAAGAACGTACTGAAAACTGCATGTAACTTACGTGTAACTATGACACAAAACAAACGCAATTGTATAGATGAATGTTAATGCCTTTAAGCAGTTTGAAAATCCTTTGAATTCGAAATGAACAATAGACAGGACTCATAGAGAGCAGATTGTTAAGAGAGAATGGGCAGTTAAAGAGTAATGACTCGGCCACTTGTAGCATACGTGCTCTCTGGCTGGTATGACTCTATTCAAACACCTCGCCGGCATTCTGTGAGCGAATGATTAGACATAATCTTGCTGTTAATGTAGCATGCAGCCATGTAAATATCCACCAGTCAGGGTAAATCACAGCCTGATATTTACCTAGTGCTCTAGATTATGATTAACGTACCGACTGCGCTTATCATCGCCGTTTCGTCACTTTATATGCTGGAGCTTCTAGTCAGCACGGTAATTATTTCCTCCGACGTTGGACACCAGTATTCAAAATTGATCAGCTTGTGTATGAAAATCGTCAGCACAGTCTTGGCAGGATTATCTGCTCCAAGGATTACAACAAAAGTCTGCTGACACAAATCGAGAATGAGGAAGCTGGGAGTGCGCATAGTGATGAAGAGACTAACGCCAGGGTCACTCAGACAACACCAAAACCTCAGACAAAGAAAAAGGTGACATTCGCATCTGGGAAAGACTTGGTACGCATCAGAGAGATCCCAGCACGGCCAGTGACTCCAACATGGTCTGGCAATGAAGAGAGTGAGACCGATTCGGGTAGCTCAACATCGAGTAGCGATGACAGCGACTCCCAAGACGAAGAGGTCACTGTCGATGAGGTCACAACCAGTCTTCCAATTCAGTGTTCTCTCAAACCAGCTGCATCTATTGCCTCCTCAAGAAATCCTGTAGTTAGCAAAGGTAGTACTCCAGTCTCTGGCATCGCAAGAACACCTCCTCGCAGACCTGCACGAAAATCAAGGCTGGATAGACGCAAGGGACCTTCAACCAATCAACCAGTAATCAAGCCTACATTTCTTCGTGACAGCGTACCACGACGGAGGCCTTTCATTTCATTTTCTGCAACTAGTCGCCGTTATAGTGATGGCGACAACATAAAATCACAAAAGCCTGCTGCCAAAGAGAGCCTGCCTCGACCTCACACCACCAACTCTTACATGCTTCGTATAATGGGCACAACTACACCGAAACTAAACATGAGCTATCGGGCGAGACAGAGTGAGGACGACTCGAATCTGTTGGCAAAACGAAAGTCCATCCAACAGTCACCTCTCACTAACATCCCTCCTCAAAATGATCGCTACAATCGAGTTGGCAGCAGCAGCAGCATATCGAACTCTGGCGAGGAGAGAACTAAGTTTTACGCCTGGCAAGTGGCTAATGGAGCACCACTCATAACCACGCCAGGCATTGCTCCTCTCTACTCAGAACATGTGACTTTGACAAAGCTGTGACGTCTAGACATGTTTAGCAATGATAATGTATTCATCATTTTATGCTTCATTGCCAAACTTCGCACAGTACAACACAGTTCTAGTCCAGACTCTGAGTTTTTGTCTGTTTCTATATCACGCAAGGGTCTATCGGGTGAGTGCGGACAAATATTGTTTTTTGTCTGCATGCTGCCGATATCTTTGTTAGAGACTGAAACCAAAACATGTGCTCCAGTTTGTCTGTAATACTAGGAGTACGGTTCATTGGTTGGATCGCTTTCTCTTACATTGTTCTTATTATCAATAACCTCATGATAGACAGGCCTACTTGCTGCAACGGCACAGATTCCAGCTATAGCCTTAGGTTGTGACAGGTTTTTTAAGTGTGTGAGGGGGCGTATAGTTGAACCTAGATTGATACGATCTCTATCATATTTCGTAACACCCTCTGGCAGAACCATATGATTGTAGCTGCAATAGCTGTTGTTGAAGTATCAAATATAGCGGCAAGGTCCATTGTAGCTTATACTAATTTTGGCCCTGTAAGAGAGGACAACTCCCAATTCTGAATGGGGCAACCATAGCTGATAACGTGTCTATTTCATTGGAACTAGCTACCATCGTGCCGGAGACCTGTTTCTCCTATGTAGTGTCCGAATGTCATGACTGCTACTGCTGAGCCTCCATATATCAACACATGGCTGACTGCATTGAAAATGCTAAGCTGACTTTCCATCGATTCTTGGCAGAACTATTTCCTTTGGCGTGAGAGCGCAACTCCGGAAATCAAAATCTCGTTTGGATTAAAATGTTGTTGAGAGAATGTGATGATATTGTGAATCGTTTCGTCTCGCTGATGAATTTTATGATACGGGCATCTACCTCTGCGGCTCGGCTCATAAAATAGAAATAAAACTCATTTCATAATATTACTTGCTGGTACGTTTGCCAGACGGCTGTACACTCTATCAGGTCAACGTCATTCATCCACTAGTCCTATGAGGGCAGCATCCAAGACCCGAGGGATTCAGTACTAGTTACTTGTTAGAGTCTAGCAGCCTCAGTCAGTGTTCAATCACAGCCTACCAGTGTCCATTGATCAGAATCAGTTGCACTGAGGGTTCAATGCTGCTGATTATCTAGCGCTCACTTATTGAGTAAGTTCACCTGTAGTTATCACGTCGTCGTGGCGATTGCAGGTTGGCAACGATGACACTTTCTAAGGTTTCTGTGGAGACTGAGGTCGATGGTGAGGACATCTATCACAAAGTGAGGGATTTGCCCAAGTTCCAGGAACTAAGTCGGCATGTGAAAGAGATTGTTTCCACCTCGTCGTACTGGGAGAGACACGGTATAGATCTCCTAGAAATCGGCCTTGCCGTACCGCTCTACATTGTCAGTTCAGTTTCACTGTCCTCTGTCTTATCTGTGCTCATCGGCTTGACTTCCCATCTGTGAACTCGTTACAGCTTGGCCTCGTTCTCTGCAACACCGATTCAGTGCCGATATTCCTGTTTGGACTCTTCGTGCTCGGACTAAGTCACTGTACCATAGCCAATCGGGCTGGTCACCTCGCCGCCCACAATGCTATGTTTGACACTCCATGGCTAAATTATGTTGTCAGAAAGTTCGCCATAGAGTTCTACGCATTCTTCTCTCTAAAGGCAGCTATGAGAATACACATTGGGGAACACCATCCATACACCAACATCATTGGTAAGCAAGCACTAGCTGGCACTAGCTGATACCATATCTCCTACCGCTGATAACGTTTGCACCTTGACTGTTTCACTTTCTCCATACTGTAGCAGTAGCTGTTCCCGAGTTCTGTCTAGTTATTCTAGTACTAGTAGTACCTCTGGATGGCCAGTTAATGCCATCACATCCCAACAGCATTGGTCTTGGTAGTATTTATTTTCAGGGTCTGTTGGAACGCCTATGAATACCTAGGTATGACTTACAGCCGCATAGGGTAGTTCATGACTTTTCATAGACAATCTTGTGTGGACTTATACATTCTTGGGTCTGGATGTTTCAGGCAATCCTAAGTATAGTTTGGCCTTCCTGGGTTTGCGTCAGGAACAGTTATATGACTGCGAGGCATACCTTCTATTCATAGACATTCGGACTGACCTAAAAACCATTACTAACTCGGTCTCAATCCATACTTACAGGGCGAGGTGACTCAAGCAGCTGGAAAGCCCCAATGTTGCCTCGGTTCATATACATGTTTGCGGCCCCAGTGGCTGTCCCTATCCTGGCTCCTGTTGTCTGTAAGTACTTAGCCTATCACCGGTTAGAAGTTAGGCGATGTGATGGTTTGAGAATTACATGGCGGCACGCATCTGGTGTTGATCATTGTACAATATTGAGTTAAGGCACTCCATGTTTAGGGAAATCTTCATATACGTCATCCTTGATTCAATCCACCAAAGCAATGTATTGAACTGCTACCACATCTAGGAACGCAACTATGAGACCATCAGTGGATGCCGCTCCAATAGCCAGGAGTTGGCACCATCTTTATCTCCTCTGTTCACGTCTGTTGCAGCCGTACAGGAGCTGAGAAGTGAAGTGAAGGAGATGGTGGCGTTTATCATAAATTTCTCCATTGGACTGACTGTCAACCTCTATCTCATAATGGCTCTGTCCGGTTTCACCTCCATCTTCTCCGCTACCATCTTCTTGTTTACGATCCGCGCCATACTTTCCTTCAGCTACATACACATCAACATCTTCCAGCATATTGGCCTGCCTATGTATAAGCTGGAGAGTCGGCCTGCCAAGGTCTACCAAATGTCAACGGGTGTCCTCAACCTGCACAGCAACGTCCTACTCAATTGGGTGATGGGGCACTCACTCATCTCTTGTCACATTGAGCACCACTTCTTCCCCGCCCTCTCCGACAACATGTGCCTCAAGGTGCGTCCAGCAGTGAAAAAGTTCTTGCTGGACTGTGGCCTGCCGTATCACGAGCGACCATACATGGAGAGGCTGTCGGTGTTCCTGGAGAAGTATGAGGAGCTGATGGTGAAGGCCCCGCCTATTTCACACTTTGTAGGCCTGCAGTGAATGGCCATAGTTGTGTTGAACTGATGATCCAGCATATAGATTGGCTATAAGTCAAGATGTGCCATTTTATATATCTGCAGTGCATTTTATTCAGCTTCAATCATCTTATTTGATTTCTCTACTTATAATCTCTACATTAGATAATCAATTTGTGCAACAGAGCTGTTATATTTGCTAACAACTGCATTCATTATTTCCATTCTTCCTTAAGTCTAGATTTCTGACTACGTTACCTGAGATCATAGCTACGTAGGCCAGTTGGGGGGAGGGTATAAAGACCAAGTTTATGGCTATGTAGGCCAGTTCGTGGGTATATAGCCCAAGTTCATGGCCAGTTGGGGGGTATATAGCCCAAGTTCATGGTTGTGTAGCTGATGGCCTTACAGTTTTTAGATCCAGAGGCTAAAGAGAGTTGAGCGCCTGAGTCAGGTCTGCAATTTGGTCGTCTGTGTCCTCCAATCCAACGCTCAGTCTTACGAGGCTGTCAGTCAACCCCTGTCTCTCCCTTTCCTGTCGATATCACCACGCGTACATACTCTTCTAGGACTATACTTGTGATGTCACGACTTTAGGGACTGTGTGACACATACCTGACTTGTCATGATCCAGTCTCCATGAGTCATACTGACCACATGCTCGAGAAGGCTCTCAGCTCCTCCGAGAGAGACGGCCAGTTTAAACAGTTTGGTGCTCTCAACGAACTTGATGGCAGATTCTTTGTCAGTGAGCTCTATGGCTATCATTCCTCCATAGCCCTGTGTACATGACGCATCACACTGTTACTGCATAATATATGATATTATTAACCTGCTGTTATGAGACCTCTACTAGATCGCTACCTGTTTCATGATTTTCACAGCCAGGCTGTATTGTGGATGTGATGGCAAGCCCGGATAGAGCACCGTCCTCACTTTTGGATGCTGTTCCAGAAACTGGGCTACCTTATAAGCGTTTTCATTGTGCTTAGCAACCCTAAAACAGGAATGCGTAAGATCAACAACACGTTTTAAAAGATGCCCATACTTCTAGGGAAAGTCACACAATACCTGACATGAAGGGTCTTCAGGCTCCTCATCAAAAGTACGCTATCAGCCGGGGACTGACAACTCCCAAGTATAATATTCCATCTCCTCAGTGTTTTATACCTGGAGTCGTCCTTCATTATTGTACAGCCAGCAATGAGGTCACTATGACCTCCGAGATACTTGGTACAGCTGTGGATCACCATGTCTATGCCATATGACAATGGAACCTACAATGTACCAGTATTAGAATGAGAATAGTGCTGTATATCACGGAGCTATGACTACCATTGCCATATTCACTTCTCTACTCATTGTAAGCATTCAAGTGATGGAAAGAGATAACAGTTCAATAATAATATTAACAAAATTGGATGCGATAAGCACTAAGAGAAGACGACTCCTAATGACTATAACAACCTTTCAATAGCGTCGAGCAATTCCTTATAAATACACATGCAAATTGCTATTAATAGATTTGTGAGATAAATACGGTATACTAGTATCTATAGGGAAATTGAGTTTTGATCAGTACATCTTACCAATTACAGAGACCTCAAGATTTGGAGATCAATGAGACATGTACCTGATTTATAGGAGTTGAGAACGTGCTGTCTACCACAGTCATAATGCCTTTCTCTCCTCCCAACTTCCCGAATTCCTGCAGATCGAGTAACTTCATCATCGGATTGCTGATCGTCTCCCCATAGTACATCTTGGTATTCTCTTTTGTTGCTCTCGCGTAAGCATCAATTCCATCATCGACGGCATCGAGAAACGTGACATCTACACCAAATTTGGTGAGGTAATGGGTGATGAACGTCTGCGTGCCGCTGTAGAGTGACGACGCTACAACCATGTGATCCCCAGGTTGGAGGAAACAGAGCAGCGTGTTAGAAATGGCCGCCATCCCACTCGAGAACATGACAGCGCCGGCACCTTGTTCGACCGCGGCCATTGTGGTCTCCACCTCCTCCGCGTTGGGAGCTCCCAGCCTGCCATACAGATACCCGTTGAGTGATTGGTCCAGGGCGCTCTCGCAGCTTTCCACCAGGTACGTAGATGTATGGTAGATGGGCGTCGTTATTGGCTTACTAATTGGACGTCCGTTATCCACTTTCGTTGTGACGAGAGTGGTGCCCATGCCTTTGCTTCTCTCACCTCCTCCTTTGCTGTTGCTTTCTCCATCTTTCGCCACTGGTGACATGACTGAGCTGGATCGGGTCTTGCTAGTTGAATGTATCCAGGTGTAGTGAGCAAAGATTGTTGCAATTCCGAAAACCACCCCTGATATTAGTAGATGTCACTGCTGGTATTAATTAGCCTCAACCGCAAGACCAAAGTGCCAGCAAAATTGAATGTCACAATTCAATTTCATTGACCACATATGCCCTCATCTGGTTGTAAGGCTGATGATGCAACTCGGCAGCATGGGAAAAATGTGATCTTCCTTCTTGCTTACTACCAACATGAGTTCAAGCATACTGATATCCACCAGATTGGCTTCTGTCAAAGGGAGGATGAGGAGAGGGTGAGGGGAGCCTAGGAGGAGAGGATGGAGAAGATAGGTGATTACAGGGAAGGAAGGAATACGGCATGGAGGAAGAATAGAAAGCGGGGTAGGAGAAGAGATAGATGGATAGGAAGGGGAGGGGAGAAGGGGCAAGAATTTTTGTCAAAGAGGGACAATAGGCGAGAGGAAGAGAGGAGAGCATTGCTATTGCTCAGTGTGCCATCACTGCTTTATTTACTGGACAGCATAGAACTATCTGAAGTAAAGTCACAAAAACTTCTGGGGAGGGGAGAGGGAGAGGGAGAGAGGGAGGGAGAGGGGGTGGGGGAGGGGGGGGGGGAGGAGGAGAGGAAGAGAGGGAGAGGAAGGAGAGAGGAGGGAGGGAGGAAAG
>ERZ1740065.2678-NODE-2678-length-11109-cov-4.186720_pt1 | contig 11109 bp, 8 predicted proteins | sample MGYA00581738_ERZ1740065 | MGnify/ENA primary metagenome ERZ1740065 (study PRJEB43018, sample SAMN04849749) | marine metagenome | isolation source: floating plastic debris | place: Pacific Ocean | collected 2008-09-01 | study: EMG produced TPA metagenomics...
AAGCGGCTGTCAGGATATCTTTGGCGCGGCACCCGATATTTTTGTCCGCATCAAACGCGCCAACGGTACGGTGATTTACCAATCGCCCGGGGTGAGCAATACCTTTCCACCCCTGTCTTTCCCGGTGAGTATTCCCCTGGATGAGGGGGCCTACATCGTGGAAGCCATCGATGAGGATAGTGGCTTGGGCGGTGCCGATGATGTCTGTGCCTTCGTCAATTTTAATCGCCTGTCCAATGGCGTCCAGATCGGACCGGATTTTCGTTTGCAACTGGAAATTCTCCATCCCCTCGCCACCCTGTCCTTCTCGGATACCGTCGTGGTCCATCCCCAACCGGATGCGCCCAACCTCGCCGCCTCCCGGCCGCTGATCTGCCCCGGAGATAGCGCCCTGTGGGCGTCTTCCAATCAGACGGGCAATCAGTGGTACTTCAATGGCAACCTCCTTCCGGGGGCGACCTCCCGTAGCCTCTTCGTCAGCGCCCCCGGAGCGTATCAGGTGAGCAGCACCAACGAATTTGGCTGCGAAAGCCGTTCCGAGGCCAAGCAGCTCGAATGGTTCGAAGCTCCCGTGGCTCCGAGCATTAGTGCGGATGGGGGCAATGTCATCTGCGAGGGCGAAACGGTGGATTTGACTTCCTCCTACGCCACGGGCAACCAATGGTTGCTCAACGGGAGTCCCCTGGCCGATGCGCTGGAAAGGGAGTACCGCGCTGGTGTAGCGGGCAATTATACGGTCGTTCATTCCGATACCAACGCCTGCGTTTCTCCGGCTTCGGCCGTCTTTGCCCTCAGCGTCGATGAGTTGCCGGCAGTACCCGTGTTTGAAAATCAAAATAACCTCCTACAGGTCGTCGATGAGGGCAGCTTGCCTTCCAGTTACTTTCTCCAGTGGCAGTTGGAGGGGCAGGATTTGCCGGGGGCGAACGCAACGGCTTACTGCGCCACCAGCGATGGGATGTATACGCTCCTCCTCATTGATGAGGCGACGGATTGTAGCCAGACCTACACCCTCGACGTCAGCATCGACCCGGAACTTTCCTGCGTGGTGGGGGTAGCGAATCCGCCCATCTTTGCCATCCAGCTGGCTCCCAATCCAGTGAGCGATTGGTTGGCTTTAGAGGTTGCATTAACGGAGCCGGTACGCTTGGGCGCCACCTTGCTGGACGCACGGGGCAGTCGCGTGGCGGATTGGAATTGGGGCCAACAGTACGGAGCGGTGCGCGAGGTCCTGGAGGTGCGGGGGTTCGCCGCGGGGATGTACGTGCTGGAAGTACGGCTCGGTACCGAGCGGCAGCACCTAAAGGTGATGGTACAATAAGGTCGGAAAAGGGCGTTCCGAGCTAATCGGAACGCCCTTTGGCTTTAGTTGCAACCCAGGTCGATTCTCGACTGTTCGTCGTCCGCCGGAAAGCACTTGCCGGTGGGTATGGATTCGGGAACGTAGCGTTCGAGGTCGGGATCGTGGAGGGCGTTTTCCACAAAGGCGGCCAGCAGGTCAACTTCTTCTTCGCTGAGCTCTAGCGGCTGGAAGCGGGGATCGAGTTGTTCGCTGGGGACCCGTGGGTTCTCGGCCACGGCCCGATTTTTATAGGCAATCACATCGCGAACGCTGCGAAAGCTACTGCCGTGACCGTAAAAGGGCGATTGGGTGAGGTTGTAGAGTTGTGGCGTTTTGAAGCGGTAATTTTCACTTTCCACTCCGGTAAAACCACCCCGGCCAAGGTTGGCCTTATCGTCTTCCATGGTGGCGAAGGTCTCTTCGCTGCAGTCGATCAAATCCTTCATTCCCAGGGCGTGAAAGTCCATATTGTTCAGGGCCGGCCCACTGTGGCAGGAGACGCACTGGGCTTTGCCAAAAAAGAGCAGGGCCCCGCCTTTTTCCTCATCGGTCATGGCGTTCTTATCGCCGGTCAACCAGCGTTGGAAGGGCGCGCGATTGGCCAGTAGGGTCCGTTCGTAGGCCGCGATGGCCAGGCCCAAGTATTCTTCGTCGTAGCGTTCGTCGAGGGGGATATTGCTAAAAGCGGCCTCGAAAAGGGTGGGATAATTGGTGCTTTCCGCTAAGGTGCTGTCGAAGGCGAGCCGGTGGACCGTCAGGCCCGCGATGGCCTGGATCTCGACCCCTTCGTAGCCCAGGGTATTGGTCTCGATGGGGGTATCTGGGGTCCAGCGGTCCTCGGTGCCGACGTTGACGCCGGTGGCGCCAAACTGGCCGTTCCACAGCATATTGGTTTGGTAAGCGCTATTGAGGACGGTGGGGCTGCGCAGGGGTTGGACGTCCAATTCGTCTTCGGCGTACTGCGGCATGGCGATGCGTTGGAGTCCGTTGGTGGCAAAGCCACTGCCTCCGTCGGCGATGCCCTGTACCCGGCCGGCCTGGAAGCCAGCGGCGGCGTGGTGACAGGTGGCGCAGGAGAAAGTCCCCTTGCTGAGGTCTTGCTTGGGGGCGATGGCGAGTCCGGTTTCGTGGTAGAGCAGTTTGCCCAGGGCAATCTTGGCGGGGGTGATGGGATTCAGTGGATCTTGGGGGATCGCGTTCAGTTCGGTGGCGGCGGGTAGTACAAAGTGGTTGATACCGTCGGGGCCTCCCTCGATGCTCAGGAGGTCTTCGAGGAGGGTATCCATGGGGTTTTCACGATCGTCGTCGCTCTTGCAGGAGGATAGACAGAGAAATCGCATCAAGAGCCACGTGCCTATTTTCAGTGGGTGCATGATTTTAATGTGTTTTTTTGGGGTTGATCAGATGTTTACTAAGATGCAAAAATTAACTCATAAATGTCTTGTGGCAGACGTTTATTAGGCTCGATGGGCAAAAAAAAGAGGGATAAATACCAAATCTGATATTTATCCCCCTGAGGACGAAGGGTTTACAAGTACCTAGGTTAGCAGTTGGTGTTCGTCCAGGTACGCTAGGAAATGGGCACGGAGCGATTTTTGAAAATTGCTAATCAGCTGACCTTCGCGTTTTTGAAAGCCCGCATTGGCCTCGGCTACGGCCTCCAAGACCCCGACCAAATAGGCATAATCGGGATGCGGCCCATTTTCCTTGAGGGTTTCGAGGGCCTTATTATAGGTATCCATCAACGAATTGCCTTTTTGCCGTTCGTAGTCAAAGGACCACTGGATATCTTTGCCCCGGGGATGCTCCGCGAGGAATTTTTGCAGCGTTTCGACTTCTGCCTCCTGGATCATTCCGTCGGAAATCGCCACGGCATAGATCAATTCGCCAAAGGCATCGTTGAGTCGGGTTGGGCTGACCATGCTGATTTTTATTTTAAGATTTCGAGTTGTTGAACACCGATTTTTCGCCACTTATCGTCGAGGGCGCGGACCACGTAGAGGCCGTTGCGCAAGATGCTAAAATCGTGATCGAGGGTAAAATCACCCGCGGGCAGCTCCGTTTCCAACCGGTCTACGAGTCGACCGCTGACGTCGTACACTTCAAAACTCAGGTCTCCCGCATCCGCCAAGTCTCCACGCAATTGCACCGCTCCGCTACTGGGGTTGGGCGAAATGCCAAAGTGGATTTCCTCCACCTGGGGCGTTTGGGTACTGACCGGGAAGATGGGGCCGTTGGCAAAGACGTAATCCCCCGGAATGAGCGAGTCGATGTTCATCACTCCCCGGCCATCGGCATTGTTGACCAGTATATTTTTACTGTAGAAAGGATATTCGGTCCACTCGAAGGAGGCATCTGGTCGGTAGGCAATGATGAGGCTATCCTCGGTGACGTTGGCCAGGTCGTATTCCCAGTCGTTGGCTGGATTGTTGGCATTGTAGAACAGGGAGGTACTGAGTTTGAACCCCTCGGGGAATTGTCCGTCGATGCGCCAAAACCGTCGGGACGAGGTCCGCGAGTCGGGCGAATCGGTATCGTCGGCGCCAATCCAGTGGTAGTTGATGAACAGATCGGTAGGTTGATCGACTTGTTCGACGTCGAAGATCATACCGGTGTAGGGAATGGACAAGGTTCCCGTCTCGGTCACCTCCGCACGCCCCGTGGAATTGGCCAGCAGCAGGCGGTTGTCTTCATCGATGAGGTAAAAGGCGGGTTCGAAGGGGAGGGTAACTTGTCCGTTGCTGTACCGTCCGTTGGCGGTAATTTCCCGGACGGCGCGTTGGTCACCCGTGGCGTCGTAAAAGGCGATATCCAATGGGACGCCGGTGTGGTAATCGGGTGCCCCGCGGCGTCCTTGCTCGACGTAGACTTGGACCCGGTACTCACTGCCGTTGGGCTGTACCACGAGCGAATCAATCGCGTAGCCCGAGTAACCGGGCGAGAGGATCCAATCCTGGAAGTAGGAGGTCAGATCGTAACCGGTGAGGGCGGAAAGACGGTCGCGGAAGTTGATCGCATCGGTGGCCGTGTAGGGGGATTCGGCTAAAAACTGGGTCATCCCCGAGCGAAACAGCGAATCGCCCAGATAGCCGCGTAGGTTATGGATCATGGACGCCCCCCGATAGTAGGTGTGGTCGCTGTAGGTATTTTCGTAGGACATCCCGGAGAGCGCCAGGTAGCCTTCCCGGACGTGCAGGTTGCGCAGCAGGTCGTAGTGATTGGTTCGCACCTGGTCGATAAAGGCCTCGTAGCCAATAGTCCACTCCGTAAAGTGGGGGGCGCTGTATTCGGCATTGCCTTCCTTAATCCACATTTCCGAGGGGTGATTGTGACTGATGACGTTCCCCCACCAGTGGTGGGCCAGTTCGTGGGCCATCAAGCGGTTGTTGGAAAAAGTGGGGCCGCCCGTTCCCACAAAATCGGGATAGGCGATCAGGGTGGCGTGCTCCATGGCGCCAACGCTGGTATTGACAAAGCCAACTTGGCCCCAGGAATAAGGACCAAACCAGTATTCGAAAGCGTCGATACAGTCACCCAAGTAGGTGAAGGTCTCGCGCATGGCGGTTGAATCTTGGGGTTTGCTCAGTAAGGAAATGGGCACTTCGCCAAATAAGCCATTGTGTACCGACTTGTTATCGTGGTAGTTGGCAACGGCAATGCCCACCAAATAGGTTGGCAGCAATTGGTCCATCTCATAGCTGCGACGGCGCTTGGAGGTCGTTACCTCTTCTTCTCCCAAGAATACGCCAATGGCGTAGCCGCGCTGGGGTAGGGAAGTGGTGAGGTGAATGGTGTAGGTGGCGCGTTCGACAAAATTATCGAAGCAGGGGAACCAACTCCGACCGAAGTTGTAGGGATTGGAGGATAAGCCGATTCCGAGGTTGTAGCCATAGTCGGGGGTAAAGTCGAGACCACCATAGCCACTGTCATCGGTAGTGGGCAGCCCGGCGTAGTCGATGGCTACGGTGAGGGTATCGCCGATGTTGGCGGGGGCGTCAAAATCCACCACCAAGAAGCGACCGTCAAAGTTGTAGTCGGTGGGATTGCCCTCCAGACGCACTTGATTGATGTTGAAGTCCAGGAGATCCAGGGTGATGCCCTCGACCTCATTCATCTTGGGGGTAAAGCGCACTTCGCAGGTGCTGCTGATGATTCCATTCCAAAAGTTGACCACTTCTAGGTCGATGTCGTAGTGGAGGATATCGATGGTATCGCTGCGTTCTTCGCTCTGGCGAATGGCTTGTCTTTGGGCCGGGCTGAGCGGTTGCAGTGGGGCGTCGAGGAGAACGTAGTGACAGCCTTTCAATACGGGCTGGGCTACGATGGAAGTGGGCCAGGAGGCAAAAATTAGGATGGCCAGGCCCAACAATTCGTAGATTTTTTTCATTTCACGATGGGTTTGATCAAAGAATGGAGCGGATTGCGCTTTCCTTTCGCAAACCAAAATAAGAAATGAGCGGGAGATAACATAGGTGTTATCCCAATTTAAGTGACCTCCCGGGGGCGAACGAGCGAATTTTTAGAGGGGCTGAATCATGGGCAGCGAGATTAACTCCGCCTCTTCGGAGCTGATTGAGCCCATGCCCAAGAATCCTCCCGAGGCCTTGGCGACGTGCTGGGCGAAGGAAACGAAGCTTTTGTGGAAATACTGACCCAGGTTGGCCTCCAACTTGGGCAAAATGTCGTTGAGGGTACTCAGGCGATTCGTAATTTCGGCTTCCCGGGCTTTTTGATCGCCGGGCAACTCCAGCAGCAGGCCATTGACGCGGCCTTCGAAGGTCTCGCCCACCAGTTGGTAGTAGGCCTCGGTGTGATCGTCGGCAGTGGAGTAGGAGCGGATGTCGGTCAATTTTTTGGACCATTCCAATTCGGCTGAATCAATGTCGCCATCGGCACCGGCGATCAAAAGGGTAATCAGGGGGACGGCGTCGACCATCGCTTGTTGTTCTTCCTGGCTCAAACCAGCAAACTGTTGGATCATGTCAAGTCTTATTTTTTGAAGTATGGGTGGCCCAGCGTCGGGGCGACCGAGTGGCTCCAGTACTACGGGCGCCCAAAGATAGAAGTAAAAATTCAGAATTCCCGAGAATAGATTTATCTTTGTCAAAATTGATTTCGCGACCCTTTTTCCCGCGACTGTACCAAAAGAGAATGACCATTGGCAAAGAAGGAACGCCGTACCAAGAGTACCAAAAAGCCCAAAAAGGTCACCCCCCTGATGTTGCAATATTTCAAGCTGAAGGAGCAATATCCCCAAGCCATTATGCTGTACCGGGTAGGTGATTTTTACGAAACCTTTGGAGAAGACGCCATCAAAGCTGCCCAGGCCCTGGGCATTGTCCTTACCAAACGCAACAACGGCGGTTCGGATATCGAACTGGCCGGATTTCCCTACCACTCGCTCGAAATGTACCTGCCCCGCCTGGTACGTGCCGGTTACCGCGTCGCGATCTGCGAGCAATTGGAAAAACCGAGCAAGGAGAAAAAAGTGGTCAAACGCGGCGTCACCGAAGTCGTCACCCCCGGGGTAGCGATCGACGATAAGTTGTTGGACCACAAGGCTAACAATTATCTGGCTTCTCTGGCCTTTGGGAAAAAAAGCCGCTTCGGGCTGGCCCTACTGGACGTCTCGACGGGAGAATTTCTGGTCAGCGAAGGGAGTGCCGCCTACATCGACAAATTGCTCCAAAGCTTTTCCCCCTCCGAAATCATCTTTGGCAAAGGCTACGCCAAGGCTTTTCACGAGCACTTTGGCGATAAGTTTTATACCTTTCCCCTCGACGACTGGATTTATACCGAAGATTATACCCGCGAGAAGCTGTTGGAAAAATTCCAAGTCCAGTCGCTCAAAGGCTTTGGGGTAGAGGAACTGGCCCTGGCCCAGGTAGCGGCGGGGGCCGTCCTACACTACCTGGCCACCACCGAAAACAAAAACCTCCAGCACCTCACGAGCATCAATCGCATCCAGGCCGATCGCTACGTGTGGCTCGACCGCTTTACCATCCGCAACCTGGAGTTGATCCACAGCCCGCACCCTTCGGGCGTCCCCCTGATCGACATCCTCGATGCCACCCTCTCGCCGATGGGTGCCCGCCTGCTCAAAAAGTGGGTCGTGCTGCCGCTCAAAGATCGGAGCCGGGTGGAGGCACGGTTGGAAATGGTCAGCCATTTTCTGACCCATCCCGACTTCAATACCGAAATCGAACAACAGATCCGCCTGATTGGTGATCTGGAGCGGCTGATCTCCAAAGTCCCCCTCGGCAAAATCAATCCCCGCGAAGTGGTACAGTTGGGCAGCGCCCTCGCCGCCATCCAACCCATCAAGGCGGTCTTGACCCAGTCGGAGAGCGCTGCCCTGCGACAAATCGGGGAAGGGCTACAAAACTGCCGCGCGCTGCGCGAGCAAATCGAACGGGAAGTCATCCCCGAACCCCCCGTCAACCTCAACAAGGGCGGTGTCATGGCCGATGGCATCAACGGGGACCTGGACGAGCTGCGGAGCATCATCAGCAACAGCAAAGACCTCCTGCTCGATATCCAAAAGGTGGAGGCCGAAAAAACGGGGATCGCCAGTTTGAAAATCGGTTTCAACAATGTCTTTGGCTATTACCTGGAGGTCACCAACAAATACAAAAACCAGGGCTTGATCCCGGACAATTGGATTCGCAAGCAGACCCTGACCAACGCGGAACGCTACATTACCGAGGACCTGAAAAAGTTGGAGGCCAAAATTCTGGGAGCGGAGGAAAAAATTCTCGCCCTGGAGGAAGGCCTCTTCGCCGATTTGATCCACCGGATTCACGATTACATCCATCCCATCCAGCAAAACGCCCAATTGTTGGCCAAGGTCGACTGTTTGCAATCCTTCGCCCGGGTAGCGATCAAAAATGGCTATACCCGCCCCGAGATCAACGACGGGCACCGGATCCACATCCAGGAGGGGCGCCACCCCGTCATCGAGCAGCACCTCGATTTGGGGGAGACCTACGTGCCCAACGACGTGTTTCTCGACAATGAGGAACAACAAATTTTGATGATTACCGGTCCCAATATGGCGGGTAAGTCGGCCGTCCTGCGCCAAACGGCCCTGATCTGTTTGATGGCCCAAATGGGGTGTTTTGTCCCCGCCGCCAAAGCCCAAATTGGCATCATCGACAAGGTGTTTACCCGGGTGGGCGCCACGGACAACATCTCTTCGGGGGAATCGACTTTTATGGTGGAGATGAACGAGACGGCGAGCATTATGAACAACATCTCCGACCGCAGCTTGATCCTCTTGGACGAGATCGGGCGGGGCACCTCGACCTACGATGGCATCTCGATTGCCTGGTCGATCGCTGAGTTTTTGCACAACCACGCCAGCGCCCAGCCCAAGACCCTGTTTGCCACCCACTACCACGAACTCAACGAGCTGGCCAACAAATTTCCCCGAATCAAAAACTTCAACATCGCTACCAAGCAGGTCAACAACAAAGTGATTTTCCTCCGTAAGCTGGTGCCAGGGGGCAGCAATCACAGTTTTGGCATTTACGTAGCGCAATTGGCGGGGATGCCGCGGGCCATCGTCCAGCGCGCCAACAAGCTATTACAGCAGTAGGAACAGAAGTCGATCGTGCCGCAGGGAGAGGGGGCGTCCAGCGAGGCGATCCGTCAGTCCTTACAAAACTTGCCCGCGGAACAACCGGTACAATTGAGTATTTTTGAGGCTTCCGATCCGGTCGCGGCGCAGCTCAAGGAGGCCCTGGAGGATTTGGACCTCAATAGTATGACACCCATAGAGTGTATGCTCAAGTTGAACGAATTGAAGGGGCTGCTCTGAGAAGGCGCCCCGGACTAGCGGCGGCGACCACCTCCGCCGCCCAGATTGCCCATCATCTGATTCATATTGCCCCCCTTGCTCATTTTGTGCATCATCTTGCGCATTTGGTCAAACTGCTTGATGAACATGTTGATCTCGTGGATATTCTGGCCACAGCCTCGGGCGATGCGTCGTTTGCGGCTCATGTTGAGCAGCTCGGGATTGCCGCGCTCCTGGGGAGTCATGGATTGGATGATGGCTTCGACCTTTTTAAAGGCGGAGTTGTCGATTTCTAGGCCCTTGGTCATTTTACTCATTCCCGGAATCATATTGATGAGGCTTTTGAGATCGCCCATCTTACGAATTTGGTTGAGTTGGCTGTGGAAGTCGTTGAAGTCAAATTTATTTTTACGGATTCTCGTCTCCAGGCGTTTGGCCTCCTTCTCATCAAATTGGTCCTGGGCTTTTTCGACGAAGGAGACGATGTCTCCCATGCCCAAAATCCGCTGGGCCATCCGATCGGGGTAGAAGATGTCGAGCGTGTCCATGCCTTCGCCCATGCTGACGAATTTGATGGGCTTGCCGACGGTGTATTTGATCGAGAGGGCGGCTCCCCCACGGGTATCCCCGTCCATCTTGGTGAGTACGACGCCGTCGTAGTTGATCCGTTCGTTGAAGGCCTTGGCGGTATTGACGGCGTCCTGACCGGTCATGGAGTCCACCACAAAGAGGGTCTCGGTGGGGACGATGCCATTTTTGATGTCTTCGATTTCGTTCAACATCTCCTCGTCGACGGCCAAGCGGCCCGCGGGATCGACGATCACCACATCAAAGCCGTGCTGTTTGGCGTGGAGGATGGCATTTTGGGCGATGGCGGTGGGGTTTTTGTTTTCCCGTTCGGAGTAGATGGGAACGCCGATTTGCTCGGAGAGTACGGTCAGCTGATCGATGGCGGCGGGGCGGTACACGTCGCAAGCGACCAGGAGCGGCCGTGATTTTTTCTTGTTCTTGAGGTGATTGGCCAGCTTGCCGGAGAAGGTCGTCTTACCCGACCCCTGTAGACCCGCGACGAGGATGACGCCCGGGTTGCCCTTGGCATTGATGCCGACCGACTGGCCCCCCATCAGGTCCACCAGTTCGTCCATCACGATCTTGACCATCAACTCTCCTGGCTTGACCGCTTTGAGTACGTTGCGGGTACCCAGGGCCTCGTCTTTGATTTTATCGGTAAAGTCCTTGGCGATTTTGTAGTTTACGTCCGCGCTCACCAGCGCCCGACGAATTTCTTTGACGGATTGGGCGATGTTGATTTCGGTCAACTTTCCATCGCCCCGCAAGTTTTTAAACGCCCCTTCTAAACGATCGCTAAGACTATCAAACATGTGTTCAATTTTTTTAAAGTAATTTAGGCCCACAAATATACGGAAAATAACGCTATTCCACCCGCCTCCCGACAAAGTCTGCCCCCACCGCGGAGGCGACGGGCTTCTTCCGGGCAATTTGGGGTACGGGGAAGCTGGGGGAATGGGAGAATTATTGCGTCAGCCCAACCAAGATCCCCAATTGATGGTGCTGGAATTGTCGCCGGATGAGATCAGCGATACCGCCTGGCGGCTGGCGGAGCACCTGATGGCCTTGGAAGAGGCCTTGGCGCTTTTGGCGGGGCACCCGAGGTGATATTTTTTTGTGGAAAGACATTTTTTCAAAATTTTTTCTTTCTCATTCCCAGGAATTTAGCTATTGGTAGATAATTTTTTATTAATTATTTTTATGAAATTTTTCTTCAAAAGCGTCTACGTTGGGCGTTCTTCTGGTACTCGAGTTGGAAAAACGCTTCCTCCCTTTCTTCCGCTCCACCCGATATGGTTTGCCCTCCTGATCCTGCTACTCGCCGCCTGCAACGCCCCCGATCACCCCGCCAGCGAACTGCGCGTCTTTCGCTACAACCAGCACCGCAGCATCACCTCCC
>ERZ1740065.2679-NODE-2679-length-11107-cov-13.715979_pt1 | contig 11107 bp, 7 predicted proteins | sample MGYA00581738_ERZ1740065 | MGnify/ENA primary metagenome ERZ1740065 (study PRJEB43018, sample SAMN04849749) | marine metagenome | isolation source: floating plastic debris | place: Pacific Ocean | collected 2008-09-01 | study: EMG produced TPA metagenomics...
ATTCCGGTTTGGGTTCAGGTTGTTCTGCAGATTCCGTTTTGGGCTCAGGTTGTTCGGCAGATTCTGGTTTGGGCTCAAGTTGTTCTGCAGATTCCGGTTTGTGTTCTGCAGATTCTGGTTTGGGCTCAAGTTGTTCTGCAGATTCCGGTTTGTGTTCTGCGGATTCAGGCTGTGCGCCATCTTCAATATTTCCTTGAGGGGCATCATGCTCTATTACTGCTGATTTTGGGACAGCAGTTGCTGTGTCATCAGCAGAGGCAGCAACCTCGGGTTTAGGAGACTGACTTCCAGCTGCTACATCTTGTCCTTCCACATCTTTGGCTGTTGTGGTCACATTCTCTTCAGTCTTTGGCTCCTGAACATCCGATGGTGCTGTACCTATTGAATATTTACTTTAAGTTGCACCTGCATAGCTAGATCTACAGTCTACAGGCTCTCAAACAAAATATAGATATGCACTCAAATCTAAATACAATATACTCCTCACACTAATAAACTTATCATCTAGCCATCTGATCATCTAACCAAAGCACGAATTACAGCGTTACTTATGTTATTCATGAAAACTTCAATGAAATATGATCATTACCTGGAGGATCTTCACTGTCAACGTTTACTTCTGTATCTGGCTGTGCTTCAGAGGTTGTGTCAGTTCCATTTGCTTGCTGTGCTAGACCTTCTTCTGTCGCAGGGTCGTGTTGCAGATTGTCTGTGTTGGCTAGAAGTCAATAAGTTTTTGTGAGCAGTTTGAAAAAAGAGTCTTACTGGATGTATGTTTGAAACCGACCTCCAGCCTGATCTACTTCATCAGCCTTCTGTTCGGTATCTGTTTGTTCAGCCAGTGAATCTGCTGCTATATCACCTTTTGAGACTTCTGTTGGAGTTGGTGAACGAGTGGTGACCACCTCCTTTGGTGGAGGGGTTGGATCCGTATCTGCCATCACTGCAATAACCTCAAAATGGTCACTGTATTATATTATGCTCCTATCACAGTATTGGTAGACTTTCCTACTACAGCTCATTTCAAACAGTACGAATAATATAATAGTAATAATGACATTTTTCTTGAAGAGTTATTCCCCAAAATTCTACTGCTTACAGCCAATGTTCACAGTAAGCACCATTCGTTTGGATCTTAATTGGTTGAAGCTACGAACCTGGCGATATTTTGATTCCTCAAAACCGAAGATAGCTATACTAGCTATACAGTTATACACGAGTGCCTGTTCCTCGAACGCTGTGTGGTCATTTCCTAGGTAACGCATACAATGCGCATGCGAGTATCCTTGACCCAATCCAAGTTCCGGCGCACACACACACGCGCAAGTATGACTTCGACAAGGAGACCAGAGCATTGTGCCCCACCTGAAATAGTAAGTATTATTTATCCTTTATCACATTAATTTTTCCATCCATGATAACGACGATTGATTATGTAAATGGGAAACTATTGAATTTTGTAGTTCTACAATGAGGATGAAGCTAAAAAGTACTCGTCAAAGTAAGTATTTTACACTCGTTTATAAATTGCACAGACGCAGCTCAAGCCTTACACCAATAACAAACTTCAATTTTGTGACACAGTACCCGTATGATGGAAATTCAATCACAGTTATCAGAGAGAGCGCTTGAACTACTTGCGCTACCCGAAGACACTCCGTGTTTTTTGCTCGATGTCGGGTGCGGATCTGGTCTCAGCGGTGAGTAATCGTGGACTCGCTTTGAGAGGAGAGACACGCCTATCCGTCGTCATATTATATCTACACGATGATCATATCGCTCTCTGCTAATCAACCTTTCATCCACCTAGGAGATGTATTGACAGAAAACGGTCACTACTGGGTGGGCGTTGACATCAGCGAGAGCATGCTTGATGTAGCTCAAGACAGGGATTGTGAAGGAGATGTGTTGCTCAGTGATATGGGCCAGGGTATGCCATTCATAGCTGGAACATTTGACGGCTGCATTAGGTTTGTCTCTCAACGATACCATCTCTTACTGTGTTTATCACAAGTATATCCGCTATAGTAATCGTTGGTATGATTGCAGTATATCTGCGTTACAATGGTTGTGCAACGCGGACAAGAAGAGCCACAAACCAGGCAAGAGACTGTACACATTCTTTTCTACTCTCTACAGCTGTCTGGTAAGCTTTGTGACTCTCTAATCAGTTGCATGTGACGTTTATCACTACTTTTATTGTCAAGTAATCTTTACAACATGAATGAGGAAACTACTTGCGAATTAAACTAGTCAAAACAGGAAATTATAATTTGAACTGTCGGTTATGACAGTGTGACAGTATGACAGTAAGAATCCAGTTCCTTGCTGTCCATCCAGACACAGACATACAGTCGATAGATATTTGCTGATTCTAACAGAGCCATCATATGTCTATGGTCATTGTTGTCGCCACTATTATTGTTGTATTACTGATCCTTACTTTCTGTTGTAGAGCCGAGGAGCGCGCGCCGTGTTTCAACTTTACCCGGAAAACAGTCAGCAGGTAAAAGCTATGGCAATGCGATGACTTGATCTATACTTGCTGGACAGATGGCAGGACTATTCGATATTAATTGTACATTGCATTATGGGTTTTTTTACCTTTGATAGCTTGAGCTCATCACACAGCAGTCGATGAAGGCTGGGTTTTCTGGAGGCCTCGTCATAGATTATCCTCACAGTTCCAAGGCTAAGAAGTGAGCAGATTAACTACTAGGACCTTGATTGGTGTCAATACTTCATTTAGGTTACATCAGTATTACTATTCCCTAGAATGTATCTCTGTCTATTCACTGGGGGCCAGCCTCAGGCCCTACCCAAAGCCTTAGGAACTGGTGAGACTGCTGAGGAGAGACAAGTGAAATACGAGAGCAAAAGGTTGGCTCATTATTGTATCCTCTCTGTGCTTGCGTCCTCGCAGGTAATGGGCATAGTACTTCGTACAGGGCTAAGTTTAGGCAAGCTCGTGAAAAGAAACCAATGAAGAAGAGTAAACAGTGGATTTTGGACAAGAAAGAGAGAGGCCGTCGGCAAGGAAAGTGAGTATTTGCGAACATGATGTCACACGCTAGATTCACAGGGTAAATGTACTTCTCGGTCAGCTGTGTATTAGGAATAGACTGAGAACATAGAAATTGTCACCATAGACCCCCTCTCCATCTGGGATAGCAGGGCTTCATCATCGGACCAGAGTTTTCTTCCCTGCTGATTGACTGCTGTGAACTCACTTATAGCTATTCTATCATCATAGGGAAATGGTAGCTATGTGTAATGGACTGATCACATGACACTACCAACCTCAGGACTGGGATAGCAACTGAAAGCTTCTAGTTATCCCAATGCGAGCAAGGCCATTAAATCTACCTCCATGGTCATTACACTTATTATTTCCATTATCAAGTCTAGTTTCTAGTTCACTACCACATTGGGAAGACAACTCTGAAAACTTAGAAATGGGGGTCTTGGGGATGAATCCAAGGTCAACAACTGGAACTTGTTTTCAGCCAGTTTCATGCATTTTTCAGGGATGTACGGCCGGATTCCAAATATAGTGGGAGGAAACGTCGAGGAAGGTTCTGATCTCTCCATCTTCCATCACTGAATCATCCTGTCATGGATCAACTCTCCGGCTTGCGGCCATTTTCATATCTAGCACACATACATCTATTTATTAAAATAAATCAGTCTCCAAACCAGTCTGGTTTGGTTGTCAATTTTGCTGCGAGTTTCTGTAGGGTCACTGGTACTCCCAGGCAATATGTGATTTTCACTTCAGTAGTGGCTCAGAACCAGGATGACGTATGATGTTCCCCATAAGTTCTAAGTGCGACGGGATTTTCTGTCACCAAACCATACTTGGTTCATGTGAGCAATGTCTCAACTCCACAATTGCCATTCTAAACTTTCGATGGCGGAAGCAGGAGTAGGAGGATCCAGTCTGTTGATGAAGAATGCTCCTGTGCAGAAACCTAAGAAGGCAACTCCTGATCTTACATGCTGGACTACTGATTTAACCATAGCACGCGAGACAGAATCAGCTACTGCATCTTACCGCTACAGGAAGATGCTGGAATTCATTCTGAGACTATCACAACATATGAGCAGTGCTAGTGTTCATCAGATTTGATTTGAGGGAGTACCAGGTGGAGCAATAGCCCTGTAGAGGAGCAATGGCACTATAGGAGCAATCGCACTGTCGAGTGTTGAGTTGTAAAATATATTGACACGAAAGGAGGAGAGAGTGAAAGCTGCTGAGATGTGCACATCAGAGCGGGATCAGTTTCCTAAATTCATAAGCGACAAGCTTGAGTTCATTATTGTTACACAAACAGATCCTATCCTATGATGAGAGATGATGGGGAGTGATCAAATAAGCTAAAGACAGCGAGTGGGGAGTGATGGAGGTATGAGTCAGAAGACAGATGGCTGTCATTAGATGTCATCATCAGCATCATCGGGCAGCGATACCTGCTGGGCCTCCTGCAACAAGTGAAGAGAGCATGAGATTGTACATTTGCGGCCATGACAGACTATGACGGACAAGCTGTTGAGCAGCGAGACGTACCTGTATCTGTTGCTCGTATTGGGCGACCAGGGTAGGATCCATCGTGACCTCTGGTGGCTGAAGAGCTGGCATTTCCACAAATTCAAGATTGGGATCTCCAGTCAGCTTACGGGCAAGCCACAAGAATGGTTTCTCAAAGTTGTAATTACTCTTTGCACTGATATCGTAGTACTAAAAATGGAAAAATTCAGCGGTCACAATCATAGCTATCGCCCAGGCTACGGACGAGTATTGAGGTGTATGGCGCGCACTAATTGCCACCATCATGTATAACTTCTGAATAGGAATCTATTAAGCATTACAGCAAGTGCTTCAATCTCACATCTAGAATATGTCACAGTGTAATTTATAAATGTAATTTATTATACATACTATATACGTATTCTATCAGTGTGCACAATGTGTGGCCACTTTATCGATAGGTCGTAGGCTAAACACAGCTCTCTGCCACAATCAGGATTATACAGTAGCTGTTTGACTAGGAGCAGACTAGTATCAAGCTGTGTCAGCTAGAACTAACTCACTTTTGTAGGCGTACACTACACTGAACTAACTCTATTTAACTATAGTTCTGTACAACAAAGAGTGCTCTAGCCAAGCTTCTGATTTTGGCTATCAACTTATTTTTCCAGCAATATTTGCAAAGTGATATCGATACTGAATCTCTATTCCCAAAACATGACTGTACATTCTACCACCCAGATGTACAACGAACACCCCAATAGACATACCTGTAAATTCTTTTTCCTATGGAACGTGATGGCTTTGGCTTTCACTTTCCTATCTTTGATGTCAACTTTATTTCCGCAGAGTACAATCGGGATGTTTTCGCACACACGAATCAAGTCCCTGTGCCAGTTGGGTACGTTTTTGTAAGTAACTCTTGCCGTTACATCAAACATGATGACAGCGCATTGACCTGGAGAGTGCATATATCATCATGACGACCAAATCTTTTGAATAAAAATAGAGAAACCAGATCTTTAGATCAAAGATGGCCAAACCTTGAATGTAGTAACCATCTCTGAGACCTCCGAACTTCTCCTGGCCAGCTGTGTCCCAGACGTTGAACAAAAGTTCACCGCGGTTTGTGAAGAATTTCAAAGGGTGAACTTCTACGCCGAGAGTTGCTTTAAGAAATACAGGAGACTGATGAGCGCTAGCAGAGAGACCCAAGGTGCAAATCAAACTAGATACGGATCTTACCGACATATTTCTTTTCAAACTCTCCGGTCAAGTGACGTTTGACGAAAGTAGTCTTGCCTACACCACCATCTCCAACTAGCACCAACTACAAGGTTAAAATATTATGTGATGGATAGGTGTAACAAGAAAGCTCACAGATTCGACAAACCTCGTGTGCGGAAATGTCAAGCCTACCTTGAACTCAGGAATTGCTTGATTTGCTGTCATCGTGATTTATCTGAAACTGATACACACCAGAACATTAAGCCAGCAAATAAACATAAGCATGATAGTGCATGAATCGTTATCGTTACATTTCTGCCAGTAAAACACGCAAAATACTAAATACATAAAAAATTACCATATAAAGGAGTTTGAAATCAGCTAAATGAAAGAAAGCGGACAGCCTATATCTCAAGCTTGTTTTATACATCCGACAATACCGTGAAATCATTGAAAAGATAACACATCAATAGAAAATGGTGAGTTTGAGAGATTGATCCCTAAAGTGTGAGATGACATTACAGGATTGCTCGGAGAAATTGAGATTAAAATTCCCACTACACACTCACCCGCCTTTACAACGATGGCCGGGACAGCGAAGACCTTGACCTAAGTCTTTGCCCAGCGATCTTTCTCGGTGCGGTCAACAAGGTCACGTCAAAATACCATCGGGACGGAACGGAATGGAGAGAAGTGGGGATGTTGTCGAGCGAACATATCACCCTGTTGTAATAGACTCGCAATTCCGGACACCACTGCAGTGATTATCCATTTTAATTCTGACACCAACCACCATAATAGCGACACTGGAGCTGTAGTGGAAAGTCTCGATCGACTTCTGACAACTGATGCGAGACGGGAAAACAACTCCTAAACTGACAGTCCCTAACCGATAACTGAAATACATCACACGTAGTCTGCACAGCTGAGAACAGTCAACTCTAATGACTGGGTCCATCTCGCCACAAAAAATACATCAGATAGAAATGCCAAAAATATGGGCATAAATGTCCTACAGTACTAGTTGCAGATGTTCTCTATTTATGATTGCACTGCTACTGCTACCGTGGTAACAGTTTGCGTATAAACAAGATCATCCATTGCTTAAATCATCATGTTATGTGATGAACTGATCAGGATTTCATGCGTTCACATCATTGTTTTGAAAAGCTTTTTGCCACTTGAAATCTCATCTAATGATTATATCTAGTGAGAAGAGCTCATAACATTGGAGGGGTATTCCTTTGCAGATTGGTATTATTGTTCAATAATAAATAATAAAAGATATTCACCTGAAATGTATCCTGTATCCCCTTGACTGTAATACGCGTGTCTAAGGGAGTGACATCATACCTTTATTTCCTGGCTGGTTGATTTGAAAGTTTTCTTTAGTTGTCTTAAATTGATTCTCTCTTATGCAACTAAGATGACTCTTTTACAACCACCTTACATGAATTGACATTGATGTTTGTGTAGGACGTAAGCGTGTCTTACAGTCGAGGGAATACAGTATAGAGCAAAAGCGGCTGAAATGTGCCTAAATTCATAAGCGACAAGCTTGAATTCATTATTGGTACACAAACATATTCTATCACAGGGTATAATGGCAGAGTGATTATGTCGGCTAAAGACAGTGAGTAGAGTTATGAATCTGAGGACAGTCAGCTGCTTTCGTTAGATGTCATCATCAGCATCATCGGGCAGCGATACAAGTTGCGCCTCCTGCAATAGAAGAAGAGAGTATGAGATCTCACACTGGCAGCCATAATGGACATATCAATAAGCCGCGAGATGTACCTGTATCTGTTGCTCGTATTGGGCGACCAGGGTAGGATCCATCGTGACCTCTGGTGGCTGAAGAGCTGGCATTTCCACAAATTCAAGATTGGGATCTCCAGTCAGCTTACGGGCAAGCCACAAGAATGGTTTCTCAAAGTTGTAATTACTCTTTGCACTGATATCGTAGTACTAAAAATGGAAAAAGTTGTTCACTCATTTTTATCGCACCCGAGCTGTGCAGTAGCCTTGGCGCATATGTAGTTCTGTATCATTGGATGGTCTGGTGTATGGCTCGCACTAATTCACGTAATCACAAATAACAACTGACTGGGAATCTATCAAGCAGTAAAGTGCTTCAATGTTGTATCTAGAATAAGTCGAGGTCTCATAGCAACCATAATCATGTCTGAGAACTACACCTCATTATCCAACAGACCGATATCCAGCTATTCTGGAGGACCACTCAGAATTTGGAGTTGTCCTCACCACGAGGGGACAAAATCATATGAATCATAAGGCAATTCTGCACGACAACTGCCATAGCTCCCCAAACAATAGGATTGTTTGCCTGTGCCCTAACTACTGTAGAAGTAGAAATGTTTGCGCTTAAAAATGTTTGTGATTTTTCAAATCCTACAAACATGAAATTTTTTGTGAACGGAAATTATTTGCCATTTTTTATTCTGTTTGAGTCACTATAAGGAAAAAGGAAAAATAATGCAAAAGTTTATTTTTGCGATTATACAACCTCGCAAAAAACGCATTTAAAGTCACGCCGCAAAAATTTCTACTTCTACAGTATGTCGCTCAGATGTCTATACGCTGTACGCTCGGTGAGTTGGAGTAGCATGCTCAGGTTTCCTCTATTGCATATTATCATCCCAGCAAAGACAGCTTCAGCATATTCAGAATAGAATTGAACTGGTGTTGCTTGCCAGGTCCACACGCATGTGATAGCAGTGATGGACAGTTGGTTAGTGGGATCATGCGGGATCATGTCAGCGGGATAGACACAGAATCTGATAAACTCATCATCTAGAGCTCTGCTGACCATTGTGATAACCGCAACACACAGTTGATTAGTGCACAACAATGGGTAAACAGCCATCTGCCTACAGCCCAACCAGCCAGACAGCTGACTCATCAGATTGAAACAACAAACTGTCAGAGATCATCTTCGTCTGATCACTGAAGCTGTCTTTGCTTTTCCTCTTGCCTCTATCTGAACAGTACAGTATTTGCTGAGGAAACAAGTTAATCATTCCCTTCATTGAATTATGAGCTGATAAACTGAAACTGATAAATGGAAACTGGTAAAACTTTGCGTCATCTAAACCAGGGACCTCAACTTGGATAAACTGAAGAGGACACGCACAAGACAGTTTGATCCTCAGCTGCACAATTTCACCGATCAATAGGTCAGCAGTTTTCGAACTTAACAGACATTCTTGAAATCTATCATGTAGTCTTGACGCAAGCTCAAAATATAAACAGCAAAGATGAAATATACTTGAATGTAATTACTGGAGGCCTCTTTCTAACCTATTCACAGATTGTATTGGGTGAGGGGCGGCATGTAAGACGCTGATAAACAGTGTAGTGGTGGTGTAGCAGTATGATGTTGTAACAGAGATCCTAGATGGCGAGGTGCCGAGGATCTCTGGCTCTAAGCTACCATCCTTGCATCTCATGACCTCCCACAGAAGCGCTGCCATTGGACAGCGCCATAGGAGAGACTCAGCTAGCTGAGCCCAGGTCAGCTGACACTCAATGACCATTCGCTAATTGAGATGTTTACTCGAAAGTTCTAGTAGCCTACTGATTTCATAGCTGTGGTCAGTAGTAAACTCAGCTCACAAGCAGCTCGAAACATGGCAATCACTCACCAACTACCCCTGGACAGCAAGCGGCCAATCAAAGCGCAGGGTGATAATATGCAATAGAGGAAAGCTGAGCATGCTACTCCAACTCACAGAGCATACGGCGCATAGACATCATAGCGACATAGTTAAGGTACAGGCAAAAAATACCATTGGTTGGGGAGCTATGGCAGTTGTTGTGCAGAATTGACCTCTGATTTATATGATTTGGCCCCCTTGTGACGAGGACAACTCCAAATTCTGAGCGGTCCTCCAGAATAGCTGGAAATCAGTCTATACTACATGTATACCAGTGATATATGTAAAAATAATTGCGATTAAGCATTAAATGCAATTTTCAGAACACCCATTTTTTAGCATGTATTATACATCGCACTCAGTTTTCAGAAGGTGTGCACATCATTACACAAGTTGCAAGATCGCAATTTTTACTCATCGCATTTATTTCTTAACAGGCCTTTTCGCATTTATTTGTCTCGCATTCATTTTCACCTATACAGTATCGGTACCTCAACTATCTATCTTATCCTACAAAACATAACAACTACCCGCCGAGCTGGTATGGGAAAACGCTATCCCAAAACATAGCAGCACATTCTACCACCCAGATGTACAACAAACACCCCAATAGATATACCTGTAAATTCTTCTTCCTATGGAAAGTGATGGCTTTGGCTTTCACTTTCCTATCTTTGATGTCAACTTTATTTCCGCAGAGTACAATCGGGATGTTTTCGCACACACGAATCAAGTCCCTGTGCCAGTTGGGTACGTTTTTGTAAGTAACTCTTGCCGTTACATCAAACATGATGACAGCGCATTGACCTGGAGAGTGCATATATCATCATGACGACCAAATCTTTTGAATAAAAATAGAGAAACCAGATCTTTAGATCAAAGATGGCCAAACCTTGAATGTAGTAACCATCTCTGAGACCTCCGAACTTCTCCTGGCCAGCTGTGTCCCAGACGTTGAACAAAAGTTCACCGCGGTTTGTGAAGAATTTCAAAGGGTGAACTTCTACGCCGAGAGTTGCTGTGAGAAATACAGGAAAACGTCAGCAGAGAATACATTGAGTTTAAGTTGCATTTCTAGAGGGACTTCTTTTGTCATTTCAAACACAGTATGGTACAACCGAATGACTGTTCTCTCTGTTATAGGAGGAGGTGTGAAAACTATCGATTTTCTACATTTTGTGTACAGCTTATATGAAGTTTTATGAATTATAGTTGTTATGCTCCCAGTTAAAATGTTCTTCTAGTCAGTGATGACAAAAGATAAGTTAGCAGTGCTAAAAGGAAGCTCTGCTGTGTAGTCGCATAACGTGAATTTTAGGACCAGTGAGTAAAAAGAATTTAGTTGATTCACATGTAGCATTCAGAGTGTCAGTTGATACAGTTCCCAGATAAAAGTCACATGCATAAACATCATACAGGGGTGAAAGGTGAAAGGTGTAGCTCAGATGGATGTAAGAGCAGAAACCACCTCATGCTCAACTGGTTATAGGTTAAGGTTAAAATTGCGAGACTGTCTCCATGCTTTCACACTAAGAAATAAATGTACATTTAAAAAAAGGGTGACATCACCCAGTATCTCCGTGCATACCCACTAACTTGATGCCTTAGAAGTTGAATATTTTGGTAATATAATCCTAAGCCATGCCGTTTTGACAGAATCAAGCAAAGAAAGTTG
>ERZ1740065.2680-NODE-2680-length-11106-cov-12.189485_pt1 | contig 11106 bp, 16 predicted proteins | sample MGYA00581738_ERZ1740065 | MGnify/ENA primary metagenome ERZ1740065 (study PRJEB43018, sample SAMN04849749) | marine metagenome | isolation source: floating plastic debris | place: Pacific Ocean | collected 2008-09-01 | study: EMG produced TPA metagenomics...
TTCTTTTCTTCTCTTTTCTTTTTTTTATTATTTTACAAAAAACCCCCACCCCCCCCCCCCCCCCCCCCCCCCATAGTGAATAGTCCAGAGTAAAAATGAGAAAGTCTCTACTACCACTAAGATAACAGTTCATGGGACACTGTATACCTCAGACTGCGCAGTGGTGGCGCGGCTACTTTCGCAGAACTGATCAATCTGTTTGTTAATGCGGTGACAGAAACAGGATTTGAACGCTTCAACGAGCACGACTTTTGTCCTACTTTTTTTCAGACTTTCATTGATTCATTAGTTTCCGATGGCTGGATCATAAGAATATTTTTTAGGGGAAAAGCAGGTTATTTATCTAAGATTTGTGTCAGCTCAACACCATGAAAGTAGTGATCATCGCCACAATACAAATGAATAGGCGACATCGGGACACAGACAAGCCTTTTTCAGCTTCAATTATTGTGCTGTCTAAATAGGGCTGCACTGCTCTTTACAAGTCACATGTAAACTCAAAAAGTTTTACTCCGTTTCCGTCAAGGAAAATGTGCCGCACAGGTATGCAAATACCGTGAGACCAAGGCTGCGCACACACGCTTGACGCGGAAGGATGGTACGTGTCACCGGTGCTCATTCCACTAAAGATGCCACAATTGTTGACACCCGTGAGCAGGGCCAAATGTGAATATTGAAGTTGTTGTGGTTGGTTACGCAGATACGGATTGCTTTACAACGTGGAGGCGTAATGACACATACGCGCGCATGCGCACAGCCAATCAGAATCAAGTCGAGAGTTATCAACTCTTGGTCAGTAATGCGCATGTGGGCTACCCGTGGACAGAAGTAAAAGAGCGTATACTGGTGACATCTGACCAGTGGACGCGTCTGCCAGGTAGTAGGCGTATGGTGTAGTAGTTAACTATAGAGGGAGAGAGCCAAGGAGAGGACCTGTTACCTTTCTCTGACATGCCGGCTTTGAGACACCTTTGATAGCGGCAAGCTCGGCAAGACTGCCTCGAGCGTAGTTCGACGCTGCACCGCCCATCCTTTTGGCAGAGCATAGCATGCTTCTTCTTGTCGCGTATACACCGTCGGAAGAAGCCCTGTAACAAGAAAGGCACATCTATCGAACTGTGGGAATAGGCTTGTGTGCGCAGGGCCTAGCTGAGACCTAGTCGGTCGAGGATAACAAATAGCCAGGGTCAATGACCGCTCGGCTCGCCGGAGCGTAAACAGCTGCATAGAGACTTGATTAACTAGTATCAGCTGGCGATTGGCTGATTTCTGTCGACTGCCCGCCGGCAGCCAATCGCATGCGATCAGTGAGAAAGCACAGTCTCAGTTGGCTAACAACAGGCCAGCTCTGTGATCAGCACGTTCCGACCAGCTCGAGTGACCTAGTCATGAAAGTGCACACACGCACGTCTAAGGTGACCATATGATAGTGGGGGAGGCTGGCAGAGATAGCGTGGCAGCGATAAGCTAACACAACACACCGCAAGGACATACTTGTCAAAACAGTACAAGAGTGAGGGGGCTGCATCCTGGTCTCAAAACAATCGGCGAGCAGTAACAGCGGGGAGCAGCTGAAATTCTGTCCTGAATCTGCTTACCTTGCATCCCTCGCAGGTCAGCGCGCCAAAGTGGAAGCCAGACGCCGAAGAGCCACAGACCTTACACGGCATGCTGGAGACCTTGGTAGTGTCGAGGATGCCTGAGCCTACAATGAAGATTGGTTGCCTATCACAGCGGTACCAGCATACAAAAGCTCGCTCTCTCTCTCCCCCAAGGTCATAGATTGATATCAATCATGGTGATGACAAACGGGGAGCTATGATACAACAGTAGTAGAGAACCAGTACCTGGAGGATGCATGCCTATACTGATACACTTCTTGAATCGGCAGTAACTGCAGCTCGTACGCGTCTCTTTGGTGATGGAGCACATGATACCCTGCACACCTGTGCATGAGTAGCCGCGTAGCGACTGCTTCTGTGCTCGGATGTAGAACTTCTTGCACGCCTCGCAGACAAATGCACCGCAGTGAAAGCCTGCTGCCGCGTCAGAACAAATCCTACATCTCTCTTGTTTGTCTATCAATGGCGAGTGAGAAAGGAACTCAATTCCTTGATGACAACAGCATCATCACATTGTGTCATAATTCTCACAAAGACAATTCATCGCATGATTGGAAAATGGTTGCATAGAAGCGCCGAGTATATTCTCTGACCTGTGTTGACATCCGGTGACGAACAGGAACTGCTACCGTCTGCAGAGGAGCTCATGGCGCTGATCACTGGAGAGCCGGGCTTACCGACATTTTTATCGTCCCTCATCCTCCTGACTGCTGATTGGAGGAAAAGCGGTTAGCGAGGTGTCAGAGTTACGCTCTTGCGCTGGCCTATGTGAAGGTAGAATATCTTACCACAGCGGCTGATGGATGATGCGATAGTGCGAGCCACTGACTGTTCCTCACAGGTCTCGTCTGACCTTGACCCTGTGACACTAATGGGAGACGACTGTGGTGAAATCGTGTAAGCCACACTGCCAGGAGTCAACGGTTCAGAGCTGGGAAACCTATTCAGATACTGCATTTCTCTTTTAGGAGAAAAAGCGGCATCATCAGTTGCGACAGCGTCTGCAAGATGCCTCTTTGGTGTGGAAGGGCAGTAGTCATGAACTATGGAGTAATTGTAAGGACTGATCGGGTTCGCCACTGCCAGATAACACGGCTTGCTGTGAGCTGCGATGGGCTGAATTGATACGATCTCGTTGTCGGGGTGTTTCCGTTTAGATGAATGAACAGACAAGTCCATGGGAACGTCTGAGACGCCTGCAGACCTAGACGAAGCAAGAGTACAAACCTTGAAATCACAAACCATTTTGTGTCCGGAAAAGTGCAAAAACAAGATTCCTAGTACTCAGCCAATACCTGGGACATGAGATAGAAAAGTCGATGGGTTCATTACAATTGACCCCTTCGTAACCAGGCCAGGAGAGTGGCCAATCAGTCTGCACAGATTTGTCCATCTGGCTTGCAGTACCTGAAGAGTCAATAGAAAGAATGGATCATCACAACACAACAAAAAAAACCGGTGAACCATTAATGGATAAAGAACAAATGTAGTTGCGAATACTATAAGTCGTAATTATATTGCTGAATCAAATATACATTATAAGTGACCATTAAAAGATTGTGGGAAAAAGAGATTAATATTACTCGCTACACTGTGGTCAAGATGAGACTTGGCTCAAGTCCTACCAGACGTATCTGTACTACAGTCATTAATGAATCCAGCACGGTATCAGCCGTATGAGGTGATAACGTTAGCGTTTGTGGATTACAGATAGTTAACTGCATTAAAATCTACAGCCACATAATTAATCAGGCCTTCAAGGAAGGATCACGGGCTAAGTGCCAAAAAAATCCAGCGGATCATGGAAATTTAGACATTCGACGAATCTGGGCAAGGGTTCGAGAGACGGTGCACCACCGCATAGGTCTCTACATACAAACCTATGTCACTATCAATTGACTTCACAGCACACCGCAAATTTACGCAGGTGTCACAATCGGCAAAATATTTTGCAACCATAATGAGCTGAATGATAAATGATGTCACACTAACACTCCGACTGCGCAGTGCATACTGGATGTGCATTAGTTATACTTACTGATTGTGCTAGTATGAGTGTGAGTAATATATGATCACGCCGTACTGACAGCGCAACTGCGTTTGCCTACCTACGTTCCAAGCAGTGAAGTTACTCGTGAACTGATGCTGGTCTGTGTCAGAGGGGCGGAGCCAACAGGCGCACAGCCCAATCAAATCAAATTTATGGTTTCATACACGTTTGAAGCATGGTGCCATGAAGTTTATAGGGTGTTGGAGCGGGAGCAAGCCGTTGGTCACTCGGTTAAAACCGATGGCCTTCATAACACACGAAAGTCATGACCACGGGCACCACGAGCACATTTATGCATAATTTTAAATAAATTGTATCAACGTCACGTACACATCCAACTGTTCTAGTAAGGTGGCAGTCGCTAAAGTGCCATCTGGTGCCAACACGATGTTTATTTGGACCACGTCCGCGTACCTGGCGGGGTATACTAGCCCCCCCCCTCCCATATATCACACAAGGTTGGCATGTAACGCTCCTCTGCGCCATCCGTAGACCACAATGACATCTCACAGTCAATCCATAGCACTGATGAGTAGTAACTAGCTTCTACTACAAGCCGCCGCTGATCACAAGCAAATCATGACACAAAAATAACTTTCCTGATAAAGAACAACATCAAACTTATTCTCAAAGTGGTAGTGAACTGGTTTATGATATCGATGATGGACGTGGTTGTAGAGTAAACACCAGTATATCATCTGATTAGAATGAGAAAATAGCTATGATATCATGGTATGGAAACAAAATAGAAGAAATCCTATAGCGGCAGACCAAGATAGTGACAGCCAGAGAAAGAGCATTCATCCTTCTCCTATGCCTCTAAGCCCCATTATACTAATACACTAATATCATACTATTTATTAGACTAAATATCGAACAGTATAACGGCAGTTAATCCCACACTCATACTCTGCAAGTGGCATGATGATTACAAATGAACATGGCAAGAAGCTAGGCTTTCCCCATATGGTACAACCTCCCAATCTTCATTGTAACTGTGGTCACATTTAGGCTACAAACTGTATGTGTTTATGCCATTTATCAAATGATCATAAAGTACATATCAAGTAAGGTGTACCTTCTTCTAACTGATTAATCTTTTCTTGATGGATCAGCACTTTTCTTACATCTAAAAGTCCTCGTTCCCTCCGGGTCCAGATCGCACACACGCTCGGAAAGTAATGGCACGTAGAGCGCGAGTACTATATCTCGGGTTCGCGGTCTAATACGTCATGCTACGTCATAAAATATGTCATCACCAAGCGGCTATCTACTCCTAACTCAAGGGTGTCCATAATTAGTCCATCACATAAAACTTAATTAAAATGACCAGGTGTGCATAAATTTTCATTTATAACAAATTATTGCAACTGGTTAACGTCTTAATAAAAGTGCCGATACAAAACTACTCGAGATTGCTACCACGTAGCTGAGCAACTGATTGCAAATGGCGGATCCGGTGAATTCTGAGTACGCACGTTTTCGTGTGTTTATCATATAGGCTGAAACTTATTTGTCAGTCCTAAGCTTAACAAACCCTCTATACTCGCTGAAAATTTCAACAGCCGTGGTTGTACTTGCACTAATATGGCAGCATCAATGCGTTCTCCTTATCCCCCACAAAACAGCCCTCAGAAAATTGGGTCTAGAAAAGGATCCGAAATATCCCTTCAGCTCTCTCAAACATTGGATCACTCGAAGGTTGCCGAGAAAAAACGTGAGTTATGGGAGTGATCGATAATATTTATATGTAAATCACCTTTGGAGTTGCTTAATTTGCCCTTTTTGTTATCAATTGTATGCGTCGTAATCTGTTATTACAACTGTCTTTACGACTTTCATAACATACATTTCATTTCAGCTTTACCCGACATAAGAAAATCAAGGACAGCTGATGTGGCGCTTTTGCATAATGATTTTCTACCAGACGAAGTCATGCTTGCACTCACACAGCCCAGTGATTTAACGATGAAGACGCTACTACCGTCTCGAGAGAGAAGTTTAGCAATTGGCACTGTTCGTTGCTAATGAGTACAGCATTACCTTTGATTAAGGGAGCAGGAAAATGATCTGTTCGTTTGTTGTTATCCAGGCAGCTAGTCGAAAGCCACCAGATAATGTTTGGAATCACAAGCAGCAGAGAGAAAAGGTGAAACATTTGACAGATCAAGCTCTATGTTTCTGTGGAGCAGGAAGGTTAGCCGTTGCAGCACATGAATAAGCGAAATCAAGCAAACGAGATTTACTCTTGTACTATGCTCGTATAAACCAGCCAGAACCTTATGTAAACACTCTTTTTTAGGGATATATCTTTCCTATACGATGTGCCAGCGCCTGAGGATCCAGCTCCTGAGTCTATAGTGAAGAATGACCCATCAAAGCCAAGGGATATTCACGGCATGAAGAAACCATTGGAACTTCCAAAGACACTTGTGCCTGATGAATATCATATAGTGAAAAGTAAAGGTGTTGCTGGACTGGAGTACTACGATAGGTGAGTTACTTCTTCTACTGCATGCCTATCGTGTATCCATACGGCATGCTGCTTCAGTAGCCATCATGCTCGCATCGTAATCCTCCTAACACCATCTGTAATCTCTCTTCATCATCCTTTCCACTTGCCACATCAGCATCAAAAAGTACCATTCTATGCTAAACCATGTTGGGTGCAAGCAGCTAAAAATCACCAATGAGTAAGTAAGAATATGTTGCTACTTTCTGTCTTTCTCTCCTACATCATTCCATGCTCATCTATCACAATCTCATTCTATCTGCCTCGGTTCGCTATTGTTATCCTTCCTATAATATTGCGGTTCTAACTGTTAATGATAACAGCGATCGCATTGTAGTACTGGTTACTAGTTACTACTTAGTAGGTCGAGGTCATTAGTTGTACTATATTTTAGTGAATACACCACTCAGCTGGAGGATCACGACGCACATATGACTGTCTTCCCCTCAATGTGAGTACATATAACCTGCCCTGCTGATATGTAAACAAATTATGCTGTCATATTGCCACAAATATAAATCTCTGATGTCATTTCCTTTTAGGAAGCCAACTAGTAGGTACGAGGTTCTGCGACTGAAAGAAGTGATGGACGACATGATGGAAAGATCTGGCGTTAATGATGAAGAGATCGAGTCCATTGGTCCTACTCAGGTCTGCAATTGTACTTCTGAGTTTAGTTCGATTGAACATCTTCAGTAGTTTTGTATTTCCATTTGAAGTTTGACGTTGTTGATTATGATTTCTCACCCTATTCTTCTGTACTTGAAGACATGCATCAGCTTGTTTGATTGGTCAAAGGGGAGGTTAGACAGGCTGTTTATGTCCACCATCTCTACTGCTAAATGGTTTAAAGAATTTTGATAAAATCTTTAGATGCACAACTTGATTGAGTTGATCAAGAAAGAACAGAAGATTTACAACATCATTTTTCATGAGCTCATCAGGCAGTCGACCGTCGAGTGTACAGAGAGAGGCGAACTTCTCGCTGAAATCAGGTCTAAGTACTCTGATCTCCTGAACAAAGTCCCGCGACAGATACGAGGGTAAGTGAGATTGTCACAGATTTATGTCCGAGCTGTAGTTAATCTGACTGATTCTGTGGTCGACTAGGCTTCATGATGAGGTCATGGCACAGAGAGCTCTCGACAGACGGCTGACAGACGAACTGTTTCGGTTCAAGACACAGATAAACTCTCTCACAAGGTAGCCTGCTCGGTTAGCTGCCGGTGTTGTTTCATTTTCCTCACTATTTTCTATCACAAACCTGTTTATTTACCATAGTGAACTGACTGAGGTGAAGGAGCACGATAAACTGGTCACTGAACAGGCCAAAAAGGCTCAGGAAGATGTAAGTCAAAACCTATGTACTTTTACTTATGCAGTAGGTAGTTTAATTTCTACCCGCTTGTGTCATATGTGGTAGTTGAGATCGGCACTCATGGAGTCCCAGAAGAACGCCAGCCTGTTAGGAGAGTACCACGATCTGTATGAGCTGCAGAGACAGCGTCTGGAGAAGTTGGTCTCTACTCTCACCACTGAGAAGGAACTCTGGTCCACCGCCACCTACAGTCTCTCCATCAAAGTGGGTTGACAATATAATCAGCAACAATGGTACCTGTAGCCGACAAAAATCTGATTGTGAAGAGTTCTACACAACCGGTTTCTGTAGAAGAGCCACCTGCACTATGTACTGCAGCTTTGATAGCTGTTTTTTTAATGGAGAACATTGAAGGCTACATGCACTGCAGGTTATAGATTCACTGTTGTGGGTTAAAATGACATAACTCCATTGTTTTTCTACTCAGGTGATAGAGGAAGGCAACCTGATTACCGCTCGCCGAGCTTATATCGCCGAGAAGGCCTGGTCGAAGCTCGCACACCATTTCACAGTATTGCTCAGTGACAAAGATACAGAGATGTTGACACAACTCCAAGAACACATGGAGCGCTGGCGCGATTTGATGGAAACATTCCACATTCGCATGAAAGAGATCGAGGATGAAGTTGAAGAAGCATTGAAAAAGGTCAAACAAAACATTCAAAGATGGATTGAAGATTTCAGAAGCAACTGTTTGTAAGTAAAAGTCACTATTGGACATATGCGTGGTACTGAAAAATTTATGAAGTATTACCGAAGTACTACTGAAGTATTACCGAAGTACTACTGAAGTATTACCGAAGTACTACTGAAGTATTACCAAAACATTGCCACAGTATTACTGAAGAGCTGAGTTACTGGAGCTGCCCCGTCTTACAGTGCAGTGTGTCGTTGCCCTTTTTTAGGAAACACAAAGTTCTCTCAACTGCTAAAACAGGGTACTCTTTTTGCCGATGAAATCGCTTCCTTCTCCTACATTTCTTTTTAGGATTCCTATGATCTGTGTTCTCCCTCAGTGCAGTGCACGTCATAGTCAATGAGTAATTGATGATGCTTTATATTACCTGCATTTAAACACATTCTTCTGCAGAATCGATGTCTATGGGGGAGAAACAGATGGAAACTGGCTTGCTTAGCTATAGATATTGTGGTCCCCCATTGTATTCTATGCTTTCCTATGTTACCATAGTATACTCTTACTATGTACTATCTGTTCAGAATTCACTTAAAATCATTTCCCAGTTCTACTAACCATTTACCGTCTCATTCTCCTACGAGGTTTTAGAGCTCATACAGGTTACTAGTTGGTGCATGTGTTATGCTCGTAGTTCATGAAGTTTCTGTAGTGTAGGCTGTGGCACACACATTACCGCTTGTAAGAATGCTGGACACTCAGTTTTTATTAACTTTGAGAAGCTTACAGCCCCTACAGCTAATATTTTGCCGTATTTGAGCTCAGCTCAGCATAAAATAACCAACATAAGAACACCAGGAAACGAGTAAAAACTACTTTAGCCCTAGATTTCAGCATCTGAAATACTAAAGGGTCAGGAAATACTTGTCGTCTGAAACAGCTGAGGCATCCGTAGGTTGTTCTATGATACCCAGTGAATTCTTGATGGCCATACCATACCTGTCAACCTTCCCGAATTTTCTGGGAGACTCCTGTACTTTAGCTGGCAGAATTTAGGGTCAAATGGTAATTATTGGTTTCCTAATGTTCTCCTGTGGCTCATTGGATAGATATTGCTGAGCTGAGCTCAAATAGGCCAGGGTCTTAGCTGTTGGGGGTGGGGGGTTTGGAGCTATGGCTTCTCAAAGTTCAGAAAAGCTGGATCTCCAGTATTTTCAGCCTGGCAGGTTGCCGGGTCTGGGCCAGACCTGTTATCCTGAGGGATTAGCCTGTGATAGCGTGTCAGAACCTGTCAATGTCTCATCAAACACAGCAGTTACCAGCTCCAGCATAGGAGTCAACAAAATCACCATAGCTGGTAGTCGTTTCACTACTGATGCCGCTATTATCGCCACTGTCATTACTTTCTACTCCTATTGATCTTGCTACTTAACCATTCTATTGATCAATTGATCTTGTCTATAGAATTTCATCACACTAGCCTTTCGGCATAGTTTACGCCATGCACTGGCTCGGATTCAAGACCAGTCAGGCATGTTTCATGCTTATTTGTTCTAAGACAGCCAAGTTCTTTTTACAGAAAATGAGTTGCCTACCTCGCAACTATGTCGCCGCAAAGATCCTCTTTTTTAAGATGGCTAGGCCACTCTTTGCACCTCCATTATTGCGATAATATTCAAATTTGATGGTCTTACTGTTCCGAAAAATAGAGAAGACAACTCCCATTTCTAAACAGAGAAGAATGGGTGTTACTTTTGCTGCAGACTGTCAGTATTGCATAATATTTATCAACTAATATTTACTTAATTGTCATATTATTTTATTTTCTCCTGACCGCGATTATATGCGCTTTCTATTGTAAAGAGCAGGTCACCTGATAATTTTGCCACCACTAACTGCGCCTTGCCGTTATGACAAGAAATTTTACCTGCTATCAGCATACTTCATGGTCCTCACACAGCTACATCAAACATAATAACTGATTTTTGTTGCACCAGGAGTAAGGAGGGTGCGTTCATCAGGAGTCCGAGTATGGAGAAGACTCAGCAGCTATTTGCCGAGATAAAGGAATGGTCATTGGTAGGACGATGGACATGACGTCTCTGCCCGATTATTGTCTAAGCAGGTGTTCAGTGAGTTCTTGGGTTGTGACAGATGCTACAAGGCGAGCTGGATAAGTTCAGCGGCAGCGTCCTGCTGACCAACAATGACGCGCTGGCTGATATCGAGCACGAGATTGTGGGCTGGACAGAGTGCGGCGTTCAGGTGTTTAACAGACACAAGCAGCAGGACGACTATCCACACGACTACAAGGTCATGATCAAACTAAACAAGGAGCTAAGACACATGTGCTCTCAGTATGGCGTGAGAGTGACTGGAGAGAACGGCATGGCTAAGTTCATCATACAGCTGAACACAGCTCTGGAGACGTGGGAGAACAAGCTCGTACCTGTCATGCATAGTCAGCAGAACCTGGCGCAGAGGTAATAGCGATTCCTATAAATCAACACTTCCTTTCTCCATATAGCGGCTTCGGGGACATTGCAATGTTTTAACGTCATAAATCTAGAAATGATAGAATTTTTATTGTATTGTCATTGTATTGGTATTGTCATTGTGTTGGTATTGGTATTGTCATTGTATTGGTATTGTCATTGTATTGATATTGTGTTGTTATTGTATTGGTCATTGATATAGTGGTGACACTGTTGATGACCTAGAGAGGTGAGAACAGATTTCATTGCTTTGCTCCAGTATCAGTTGTCAACACAATTTTTTATCTCTTGTAAACACACCATTAGACCTCTCACAGGTTGGTGTTACTAGTGAGGGTAGATTTTTCTGCCAGCGCAGGATACCTGTAGATACCTGGGTACCTGTAGATACCTGGGTACCTGTAGATACCTGGGT
>ERZ1740065.2681-NODE-2681-length-11106-cov-11.868790_pt1 | contig 11106 bp, 10 predicted proteins | sample MGYA00581738_ERZ1740065 | MGnify/ENA primary metagenome ERZ1740065 (study PRJEB43018, sample SAMN04849749) | marine metagenome | isolation source: floating plastic debris | place: Pacific Ocean | collected 2008-09-01 | study: EMG produced TPA metagenomics...
ACTATCAGATCTTCTGTCATCAGGTGACTGAGGAGACGGTCGAGTTTCTCTTTGTCGTGATCCTCGTCAGCTCCTGGAGTGCAGTAGGCGGGTATGCAGCATGATAGAGAGTTAACCATACAGAGGGGGGAGCAGTGAGAGTTACCTGATGTCTCAATGAGTATATAGAATGGAGCCTCTCCAATCGGGTAAGACAGCTTTAGGTTATCACAGACCACCTGTCGAGAGCCTGCGTCCATGAACTCAAAGCCAGACAGAACTTCACCCGCATACTTCTTGGCTAATGGTAGAATCTCCAAACATCTCTGGAAGTCTTCAACCCCTGATATCATAGATGTGTGACTCATTATATTGGTAACGGTTTATAATCTAAGGATGGGAGTGTGTAGGCTAAGCTGAGATCATTCAGATATGTGGGAGGCCTTACCTAGGAGAGCGCCGTTCACAGATATAACATGTGGGAGGCCTTACCTAGGAGAGCGCCGTTCACAGAGTTGGGTTTGCCTGGACATTTGATTGCAGCTGCGGTGATAATTCCTAGCGTACCCTCTGAACCCACAAACAGGTGCTTCAAATGGTAACCAGTGTTATCCTTGACTAGATGACTCATATTGTCAAGAATCGTCCCATCAGCAAGCACCTGTGGCAGAGCTAGGCTGGTTAGATACTACTACATGACTCTGCTGTAGAAGTAGGTGGAAGTTGTTACTGACCACTTGCAAGCCCAGTATATTTCCTTGAAGGGAGCCGTATCTTAGGAGTCGTATACCACCAGCATTGGTAGACAAGTTACCACCAATCTGACACGAGCCTTTGGCCCCTAGGTCTAGAGGCATCATTAGACCATGAGAAGATAACTCCGTATCAAGGGATTCCAACACGCAACCAGCCTCACATGACGCGATTCCTAGGAATTAAAATCAAAATGATGCTGCAGTAGGTATCAGTGACATAAGGGAGAATGAGAGATGATGTACCTGCTACACTATCTACACTCAGAGTCTTGTTCATTCTACTAGTAGACAAGATGATTTCGTCGAACACCGGAACGCTGCCACCAACCAGTCCTATCGAACAAGGTCAAATCGGTAGTATAGTGGCAACAAAGTCTCTGGTTTCTTCACCAGTCTGGAACAACCACAATTTTCGGGGTATACAAGCATTGATTGAGTTTCCACGACCAACCTGTATTGCCTCCCTGTGGACAAACAGCCAACTTCCTGCTGTTGCAATGCTTCATTATAGCTGACACTTCATCAACGGAGCTTGGTCTCAATACCAGCTGACTTTGGCCTGATGTTTTAGTGCAATGGTTAATACGTAGACAAAATCAGAGTACATGTAAACAGTATATGATTGGAATGGTACTAACCACGAACAGTTCGTAGCCAGTCAGTGTTGTAGCCTTCTATGTCAGCTTCGAGGACATTATTTGGTCCAACAACGTCGGAGAAGAACTTAACATCGTCATTGGTCAGTGATGCATAGTCACTCCTCCTCAGAGCGGGATATCGCTCAGTGGTGAGTGCGACTGGCTGCTGCTGCGTTGCTCTGCGTGACGTTAACAGCGATGCGACTGAGACGCGGTTAGCAACTCCACGTGTGAATATAGACTTCAACTTGAGTGTGGACAACATTCTTCAATGATCGAATAGACTATTACATAGGTGGACTCGTGAACTAGCACAGCTGAAAGTTGAGATACGTGCAGTACATTCTCGATATACAATTCACCAACTTCGACAGTATTCGCACTAGTAATATAGGAGACGAATACTCGGTCTTGCTATTACTTACCCTCTGCGTGTCAGCGATAGTGGTAGTCATCCACGAGTGTAGAACTATACTAGCAACTCCAAGTGTTGCTTTGCTCCCTCAAGTCTCGTGTCCAGATTAACTATCAGGTGGCTATGTCATGAAGGAGGTCGCGATGTCACTCATCCAGGCACCGATCATCTGTTCACGCTGCTAGTCAGGAAAGTAAACCTATGCGGCGATTCGAGAATCAGCCAATCAACACCCGTCTAACATCGTGACTTACGAAATCGAACGCACTGATGCAAACGGCGACAACTCCGGGATAGCTCTTCGGCGTTACTGAAACGCGGAGGGGGGATGCCCCGGCCCGGTGAGTGTTGTTGAATGGTGATATGTGACTCAGCTATGCTATTTCTATTTGATATTATCATTCACAAGTACATCATTTCCAGAGTTGAGATAGCCACCATCAGGGGTGATGATAAGTGATCTCCGAATTGATGATATGATTGTAATCTCTACCACAAATGGATCTAGTCAAAGATAAGTCGATCAGGTGTAGATTCTTATTGTGGACAATTCTAAGGATTTCTATGGAATAAATGTCTGCATTTCATCTGCAGTTGATTGATTGAAAAGTGATGAGTTAGATGGTGTGACGCAAAAATTGAGCCCAAATTCAAAGAGTCGTATTGCTCTCTTTATTGGTTTTGGTGGATAACACCAAACAATGGCATAAAGTACAGTAGCCAGAAACTCAAATATTTACTCATAGAAGTAGATTATAGAGCCTTGACGAAGGTGGAATGAGAGATTGCATTAATGACTGTAAAACTCAGTGAGACTTCGGACTGCGAACAACAAGAGTATCCGCAAAGATTCTTGCTCGACGGCAAGTCATGAAAATGCATAGAAAAACTACAAAAACTGTGTATACGGCGGAAAATACATGACAAAGAACACTGAAGTAGGAATAGAGATTAGTACCGGCCACCGAAAACAAAACGGTTGAACGGAGTGTCATCACAGTTCATAAGAGAAAGCACCTGTCTGTTGTCTGGTCCGTTGATATGCGTGACACATTGTCCATTGATATTACTTGTCACCTGAATAAACGCAGATATTAGATCGCATCTAAATAACAGCAGACAGGGGAGATAACGAGGAACTCACCATTCTACGGGAGGCATCGTATTTAAATTGCTGCGCGGTTTCCCCATTATGGCAATCCTGTAGATCAAGTATACTCATGTCGTTGTGTGGTGATACAGTAACACACTTATCACTGGACTGCAGCTGTCCACTCCGAGTCCAGGTGAATCTACAGAATACATGTATGTACTGCAATGGACAGCCGCTGCAGGTAATCGGTGGGCTGAACTACCACAGGTACTGAGTATACACAGTGGTGGACTAAATATCACTGAGATAAACATAATGAGTACTTCTTTGTGGGAATGTGACGTTTTACATATTCTGGATGTTTTAAACAAATGTCTTTCCTATACAAATAGAAACTTTAATACACCTGGATTTACGCCATACTGATCACGATTAAATGTGCAGAATGTGACAGAAGAATGACAAAAACAGAAACTACAGTAACAAGAATATATAATAAGAAATATAATTTCTGTGAAAATGTTTCAACTCTAAATTCCAGCAGGATTTTGCACAGTACTGCAGCCATGATAGTCAATAACTTAGTAACTTCAACCTGACATGATGGGAAATTAACTAAATTATACTACAGGTACTGAGTATACGCAGTGGTGTACTAAATATCACTGAGGTAAACGTAATGAACTTGCTAGTAATTTCAATTTTTGGTTTGGTCGGAGACACGACAAATGCCCTAATAACTTCATCAGGAGTTCATCTTATGAGCCCCGAGGTACACCTAGGTTTCCCCTAACATTTTCCTCACCAATTACCTATGTAATTCCTTAGAAGTAAGTAGCTCCTCTCTTTGTCTGTACATATTTACTGAAATTTGGGTGTTTTTGCATATTTCATGTTCGAGGAGATTTCCTAAACTGTCAATCGTAATTTAAGTTTAATACAATCAATAAAACTTGGAAAGGCCATAAATCTTGTAGCAAACACACAATAAAAGGATGTAATTAATTTACCTTCAATTAGAAATCAAAAAGAAAATATTTGTTGGCTTCTATATTGTAAGAAATTTTTAGACCGTTTTTGTACACACTCGGTAGGGACAGAGAAAGGTTTTCTGATATGGAAACCAAGAACCAATTCTCTTTTTGCTTTCTAATTGGAGATAAATGAATTACCTTGCTTTATCGTGTGTTTTTTACAACACTTAATGTTTTTCCAATGATTTCGGCGTCGTAGTTAGGTGCTACGATTTTGGTTCAAGTTGTACCAATGCTTCTAGAACTTCTTTATCACTGCATATGGACTGCTCCTGCGTAACTTCAATGATACCAAACAAATTAGTGCTTGTTTAAACTGTATTTGAATAGGATTCGACTCAAATGAGCATCTTTCATATTTTTATGGCTTAATTTCCCATTATTTTGATGATTTCGATCAGTGATCACAGATCTCCTGACTTGTGTTGGTTATGTTCCATTGCATCCTGCTTGTCTTCATTCCCATTCACAAATTATACTTGTACTCCATGCGAGATATACATATCTGTACAGGTTGTCACACAGTTTCTGCAAAGTTTTATTGATTGTACTAAACATTGATTACGATTGACGGTTTAGGGAATCCCCTCGAACATGAAAAATGCAAAAACACCCAAACTTCGGTTAATATATATACAGAAAATGAGAGGAACTTCTTCTGGGGATTACAAGGAAATTCCGTAGGTAATTGGTAAGGAAAAGACTAGGGGAAACCTAGGTATACCTCAGGATTCATGAGATCAACCCCTGATGAAATTGTTAGGGCATTTCTTGGGGTTCCAACTGAACCAAAAAGGAAAATTACCAGCTTTTCTTTGATAACCGATATCTCCAGCTAGAAACTCTTAGTAGTTTAATTTACTCATTCAGAAGAAATTTGCAAATATATAATTAGCGTTTCCTGCAACTGATGCATCGAGCATCGATGCAGTAAAAAGATAATATTAGCCAGTTAGATTTCTGTGATCAGTTGAAAATGACCGAAAACACCAAATTAGGCGAATGCATAAATTTTCTGTTTTACAGTAGAATGGGAGTTACATTGAATTTACTTACGTGTACATGCTGCTAATTTGAGCGGGACACCAGGACAAACCTAAAATACCGTCTTCCTCCCCCTTTATACAGTTACCGGCAAACAAGACGAACCAACGACCTAAACAAAGATAGTATAAACTGAGACAGAGCGAACAAAGAATGTATATACAGAGATGACAGACCTAAAATATACCATACATCATGATTTACTAGTGACCGTTTTGTCCAAAGTTTGACATTGCATCAACAGCGGGTAAATCATACAGCTACTGTAAACATATAAATTTTAGCAACCTCACAATAATAACTATAATAGCGACTCGAAGAAAAACACTATTAAGGTTGTCGCTATATTTTTTATAGCTCTCTATGTCATGTACAAGCCGGAAAGAAATCGCTAAAAATTGTAAACGCTATTATTCAAAACACTGCTTATTTGGAAAAACGCTATAGTTTGACAACGCTAAAATTTCTATGTTTACGGTAAGCTGTCATGATAACATGAAGATAATTCCATACCATTATCGGATTTTTGTGACTCAAAGAGCGGCAGCAATGGCTTATAATCAGGGTTATACAGTCCGTGGTGTTTCTCCATCTTCATATGCTTCCCAAACTTTTGAGCAAACCAGGAAAATGGGAGACAATTCCTCTCAGCAAACATTTTCCTGCGATTTTCTGAGGCCTGAAGCACACAGTTACAGCGATACAGTAGAATGAGAGGCGGGAAGGTAATGGCCAGACAAAGGCAGTAATACGAACGTGACGGTCGTACTGACTCCTCTGGTAGAACTCAAGTCCGGGATACGTGATGTACTCGACCAGTGAGCCTCCAAACACAGCCTGTATGTATTTGGCGTACTGCAGGTATTTGATGGCTTGTTCTCCTGACTGTGGCTGGCTGCCTGTACCTGACACCTGGGCGCATTCCGTCATGGCGATAGAACCGCCGCACAGCCAGACAGCCAATGAGAAGGCTATAGAGCCAGCGCTGTCTGGCCAATAGAAGAACTCGTCGAAGCCTCCGACGGAGTGGTAGAGCTCAGAGCGTAGCATGAATGCTGAGTCATCAACTATAGGAATCTCTGTCACATGCTTCCCTTGACTCAACTCTCTCACTTCAGGGACCAAGTCCAGGTTCCAGGTGAGTTGTGACACTTGGAGGGAGCGTGACTGGATCGACGGCACAATGACCGCATGTGGAAACTCTGCTAAATAGTGCAGCATCACATCTACATAACAATGGAAGAAAATAGACAGTAATGATAGAGCTATAGGCATCTACCAATACAACATATGATCGTATCGCATGCATGCTATCGTGAGGAAAAGAGAAGATCAGTAGCTGAATATCAAGTCGTAAACAACACGCCAACACGCCAACCCACCAACACGCCAACACACCCACACGCCAACCTGCCAACACACCAACATGCCAACCCACCAAGGGCAGTCAGAGTATTTTTATCACATGCCGTCTGCAAGGTGAATTCCACAAGTATTTAAATCAGCGGATGCAAAGTTTAAAATTTTATTTATTCACCAAATACTGTATACTGGAATTATTTTGCACTGAAAAATATTTGTGAAAATGCCAGGAGACTTCATTGAAATTTTTGGTAATTTTCCTTTTTGGTTCAGTTGGAACCCCAAGAAATGCCCTAACAATTTCATCAGGGGTTGATCTCATGAATCCTGAGGTATACCTAGGTTTCCCCTAGTCTTTTCCTTACCAATTACCTACGGAATTTCCTTGTAATCCCCAGAAGAAGTTCCTCTCATTTTCTGTATATATATTAACCGAAGTTTGGGTGTTTTTGCATTTTTCATGTTCGAGGGGATTCCCTAAACCGTCAATCGTAATCAATGTTTAGTACAATCAATAAAACTTTGCAGAAACTGTGTGACAACCTGTACAGATATGTATATCTCGCATGGAGTACAAGTATAATTTGGGAATGAAGACAAACAGGATGCAATCCAACATAACCACCACAAGTCAGGAGGTCTGTGATCACCGATTGAAATCATCGAAATAACGGGAAATTAAGCCGTAAAAATATGAAAGATGCTCATTTGAGTCAAATCCTATTCAAATACAGTTTAAACAAGCACTAATTTGTTTGGGATCATTGAAGTTACACAGTTTACATGTAGTAGTAATAAGTAAGCACACACTTAGGCGTGATAAGTCTAGCATCTTACCTTTCATTACCTTTACAAGTAATATAATATCTAGTATATCTAAAGCTTCAAGGTTTTTTAAAACAGTCAGGATTGGCTTCCCACTGAGATTTACTTATTACTGTAAACGTGGTAATTATAATGAGGTTCTATTTATAGTGTTTATAACGAGTTGCTCAGCAAAGTTATCAAAAAGTCCATTTTAGTTATATGGAGCTTAGTAAGCCTATATGTCACTCATCCCAATCCGTTATTGTTACAACCGGTATCATTTGCCCTCACTTCAAACCGTTATACTTCAGGCCACAATCAATACCACGTTTACAGTATATGAAATATCTTACACTAGTAAGACAAATAATCGCAGTGCGCCCAAGCGCAAGAACTAACTTTGGCTTTACTATCATACCATACCTTCTTAGAAACAGGAGTATTTCTACATACATATCTACACAGCAGGAGAAAGGAAGAGTGTCCCAGAAATGATTGAAACTCATGCAGATTATTGGTATATGATGTAGTGATGCCATTACCTAAGAAATCACTGCTGGTCGGAACTTGACCTGCTGTGAGGAATAGTAGATATTGAGCATCTGTGTGCTTCACAGCTTCCGATCGGGCTCTACTGTGTGAAACCATCCTCTCATCAGATTCTAGTACAATCATCTTCATCGTATCTCCATTACTCTTCACAATACTTTTAGCTTCATCTACCGTATCATGGTTCTTGCAGTGGTTTAGGAGGAGTACGATCTCTCTGACCAGCTGATTACGAGCCTGAGACCGGAGCACAGCCAGATCATACTGAATCTGCTTGGCTGGGACAGTGCCGAATTCGTATATAATAGCCACTGTACTGGCTAATCCTAGAAACAATAGACAACATTACTACCAGCAGTCTACTACCATATCCAAGGCACATGTACACACGTAAAGGGGCATCCACAGCTGCCTTTGTTGACACACTAGCTTGTTATCTGGGACCACATAGCTAGCTATGACTCTATACCAGGTCTTCATATGTATTTATCACTAGCCTCCCGTGCTGCTAAGACGCGATGTAGTTCCCTCTGATCTGTGAACCACACAGTGGCTGGTTGAGCTCGCATGTCATACCTATATCCTTTGGATAATGTGAGTATATTCTCAGCTCATTTCCATCATAGTCCTCTTTGTTGGTTCGAACATTTCTACCCTAACAGGATTATCAGGTCACTGAGGAATGAGCATTGCCATTTTAACTTAACCAGCCTTGGTCACGAGATTAATCATTGACGAAAGGTATAACATGTATAGATAAATGCAATCATACCTCCATAATCGTCAGTGTCCACAAGGTTGGAGCATGAAGCTGTCATTTCCTTTCCATTTCCGCCGCCGTTATGCCAGCCAAACACCAAATAAACGAAGATGACACCCAGTACTGCTATCAGACTGACGACCAAATACTTCGTAACATTCATTCCTCTCTCTCCTCGTATATCGGCAAACAAAAGTCTACAATAAATTCACCTACGTAAAATCGTCACCATTAGACTTACTCAGCTAGAACTTAATGGTAGGCAGAGCCTCAGAGCTGTATAGGCTCTGGTGGTAGGCACGGATTTCTGAATCCATTCACTTGCTTAGGTTTGATATATGAACTTCATAATAGATGTTCACATCATATACACGTAAGCATGGAATAATATTAAATAATGGTCACCTCCCGCACCTGGTTTAAGAAGCAATACATGAACTCAGCTTGTTCCTTTTGATCAGCTATGCGAGGAAAATTGTTCTGTCGAGCACATCGTCGGGGAAAGCTGCATCTCTTCGTTGAAATCTGATTCTCAATTTGAGATTGGCACAGGAAAGAGAAAATAGCAGTTCATATGTCGTCAAATTATACGACTTTACTTTCCGCGGTACCTTTCCATGGACCTAAAAATACCGATTATAATTAGAAAATAAACGGCAGTCTACAAAATGAGAGTAATGGATTTAGGAGGTAAGGAAACCCGTCATGAGATTTCCCGCGATAGCTTTTTAAATTCGATACTGCATACAAAGAGCCCTGGTTTCGACGAGCGTGAGAGAGTAGAACCAAAGACTCTCCTTCATCCTATTAGTGAAGGAAGGTCTACGGTAGAGCAGTGTGCAGTTAACACTAATAATATGTTCGTGAGATTACTGGAACCCGAATACTTCGGAACTAACGTCTACCGCGTCTGAACTCAGACCATATACGACTTATACGACAATACTTCGGATTCGGCTGGGCTTTGTGTGCCCAGATACATGTGGATCAAATGCATCCATCCCAACTGGTTGACACCAATTTCAAATGAAGAAAACGTCGTACATATAACTTATCTATCTAATGCTTGGTTGCATTATCATAGACCATTCAAGTGATGGAATGATTTTCACGTGGTAAGTTTTTAAAAAGATCATCCATAATTCGATCGTATGTATAAATTATGATAAGAATTATTTAATTTGCAAGGGCGTGAAATCTCCCTATTATCTGCATCTCACCCTGCAGTGGTTTAGCTACAGGTCAAAGACGGGAGTTACGTGAAAAATTGTCTGCTGAAAACCGTTTATGAAAAGTCGTCCTGTAGGACAAGGTAATAATATCTTCGTCTCCCACCACATTGATAACCATTTCGTTCTAAAGATGGTGCAGATGATTTCAAAATCATTTCCTGCAACAGGGCTGATGCTGGAAATAGTGGAAATAGTGGAAATAGTTTCCCCACACCTGGCTAGCAGGGTTGTCATGTACCAGTAGATCCGATGTTGATAATACTCCCCTGATCCTTCTAATAAATTTCTACTGATCCCTGGTGTACATAGCCCTGTGCCATACCATGTTTTGATATTCCATACACGAGTGAGACTAAGCTGGGTATTATTGAACTGAAGGAGTTCGGTCACCACAGACTCCTCTGCGTTGTGGAACACCTTCGATACCGACATCGGCTGGAGGTTATGGATACGTCCAAGAAAGAATCCTGCATGCTGCTGTCATGGAGCTGAAAACAGACTTGAGTAAGTTACCATCACTATCACAATGATCACATTTATTTGTGATCTGGAATTATCGTCCTATATCAAATCCTAGGTACATGTAGTTGAGGCAATTTTGAGCGCTTGTGTTTTGTCCCGAGAGCTGCTCAGTAGGAAGTAGAATTGTCCAGAAACAGTTTTGGAAGGGAAAGCTTACGCTCCCCACTCTTAGGCCATTGATAAAGAGCACATCAGTGTAGCGACCGCTGAAAAGCAAGAGAAAATGTCAATGTGAGAGATACATTGAAATATATTTGTAATGAAATCACAGTTTCTGATCATTCAAGACTCAACTTTCCTAGATTTCAAAACTCCTAATTGCCATCACTTCCTCTTGTCGTTGTACTCTAAACCCAAATATTTTTCAGGACAAAATATCATAGCGCTTTGTTCAAATCAGCAGTATATGTACTGTATTCCCTCGGCTATAAGACATGCTTAAATTCTACATAGGCATCACTATAGCTTCATGTAGGATGGTTGAAATGGAGCCATCTTTGTTTCATTAGAGAGAATCAATTTAGAACTATTAAACAAAGCTTTCAAATCAACTATTGGCCCGAGAATGGAGACTAATTTAAGATGACCTCACTTCCTTAGACACATGTCTTATAGTAGAGGGAATACAGTAATAGTAACACCTAGAACTTTTAGCTATTTCCCTGGAGCTTGTATATAACATAAAGAGCTATTCAAAACATAGCGTTGAACTTTGATAGTGTTTTTCTATTATTGCTATTATTGAGGTCGCTAAAATATTTTGGTTTACAGTAATCCTCACATTGATTGTTTAAATTTTCAAATTTATTTAAGCATTTTTAGGTGGAAAATTCAAATGTACATGTATATTCTCCTTGATTGATAATACTTGGTGGTCATCTCCTTGAGATAGTATGTGTTAGACTGGAATAAGGTA
>ERZ1740065.2682-NODE-2682-length-11105-cov-18.506335_pt1 | contig 11105 bp, 10 predicted proteins | sample MGYA00581738_ERZ1740065 | MGnify/ENA primary metagenome ERZ1740065 (study PRJEB43018, sample SAMN04849749) | marine metagenome | isolation source: floating plastic debris | place: Pacific Ocean | collected 2008-09-01 | study: EMG produced TPA metagenomics...
GTTAATCTTAGAATAACTCGATTAAAATGCAGCACTAATTATTATTATTATTATTATTATTATTATTATTATTATTATATTATCATCATACTAAGAAAAAGACAGGCTGTTTTGAGAGAACATAGGGAAGAACCAGAAATAGCTGAGTGAAAAATACCCCTATTTCATTTCTGCTCAGTGGTGTATGGGTTGTCTGAGCCACTGCAAGAGTGGACAACTTCCCATCCAGAGACTCACCTTTGAGCTTGCTCTGGGTCTTCCTTGAGACTACGTATCAGCAGCATTATCTTCTCTGACTGCAAAATCTCCACCAGCTGAGGATCAGATAAAACCTACAAGACAGACGTCTATGTAGCATAAACATCGGTACCACCCTAAAGGTGCATAAACTAAACGCCGCTGCAACGCAAATCTACCAACCAATACTGACATGTGTACGGTACAGCATTCACTTCATGAGATGAGAAACTGTGTAAGTGACATAGATATACCAGTCCAGTAGATTAAACGCACAAAAATACAGTGAAATGAGTCATTATGATGTAACTTCCACTTTCTAAACATAAAAGGCGACAGTAGCAGAGGGGACACTGGTGACAGAGTTCACAACTCATAGACATATATCTCTGATGCTAAGTTCAACCCAATACTAATTGTCCATGCAGACCTAACGGTGATCCGAAATTAAGAGAAGAAAACTCCTATGATGACAACTAACCTATGCTTTGACTTAGTACAAATTGCCGTGTAGCTATGCGTTGTGTAATACTCACCCGTTTCACTTGTGCATCTTCTTCAGCCTCTTTCTGAAGCTGTACAGCCGATTTTGGAGTTGTCTGCTTTTTAGTAGATTTTACTTCCTTGAGCAGCTCTTCTTTCCTCTCCGTGGTGGGTGGAGCTTGGGTAGAAGGCTTAACTGTGTCCGTCACGTCCATCGAGGCTTCGTGAAGATTCTCATAATGATTACCTGATGATGAAACATAAGGTTGAGTCTCACACCAACTCCACTAACGTAATATCATAATGGCTAATGGCTAGCTTATACATATTATGGTATAGACAATGCTATAAGCTTTCTTATATAGCAGTTTGAATCAGTGATATACTGTGATATACTGTTAGCATTATTATTTTACTTCAGAAACACCGCTATAGCGGGAAGAATCTGGGGCGGACCAGAGCCTGCAGTCTCAGCACACCAGTCTAGAAAAGGAGAAAAAAACTCCTCACGCTGTAAGCACTTTTCTGAGGATACGGCTGTCTCTTATACAGATGATTTCTGGATAGTTTTCATTGATGTATCTATCTTCAAAAGCCCAAGAAAATGATTGAGTGTTATCATTATTATTATTATTACTATTATTATTATTTCTATTATTATTATTTCTATTATTATCATCATAAATATCGCTATTACTACCATTGTGGAATTTTGTGGCAACCCTGCCAGACAATTCAACAGTTCAAACTTGTTATCCTTTTGGTGGGGCTAAGGTCAAGGTCAAAAGGTAAATAGGAAATTTTTGGGAGCATAATTTTTGTGTTTTTTCTGTGCCAAAATATTATGACAACGTACTTTTGCATTTCTTGCTACTAGTGTATAAGCATTCAATTGAACAGAGAAATATTAGTGGGTTCAACTTTGGAGCAATTTTTTCACAAAAAATTAGACAAGCACCAAACATTCCTGTTTCAACGTAACGCTGGACCACCATTCAGCTGTCATACATGAATACAGTAGGTGGCGCTGATATTACCACCATCCAGCTGTTAGAGTAGATGGCGATGTTGTTACCTAAAACATCACAGAACTCCCTGAAGAACTCCTGGATGTACTTGTCGTGTTGATAAGTGATGAGAGCCTTATCAGGATTGTGCTGAAACTCCTGCAGTGCCTTCTCGCAGCGCGGGTCGGCCATCATAGTCATCAGCTTGTCATTGTTACCGAGCTTGTTAAGGAGATCTTCGGTCAGCCATGCGTCTGAAATAGTCATGAGAAATCAACATATACCATTGCCTCTAGCTTCATTATTTATTATTCTTATTATTGTTTATTATTATTATCATAATTATGTCTTTATCTAAATACTGTACACAGGGAAATGTTCATGGGTAGAAAAGTTTGCGCTTTAGGCGTTATAACGCAACTGAAAATGTTATTGAGGATGTAAATCGTTTGCTACTGTATGAGTAATGCAACTTTACAAGAAAATATCGCAAAGCTTTTTTCCAATTATGCAACCTCACAAAAACAGCCTTAAAGTTGCTCCAAAAAAAACTTCCTGGTATGCAGTATCATACTTGAGTGGCGAAAATAGTGAAGTAACATACAATATACTGTATACATAGAAATTTTAGTGACCTCACAATAATAGCTATAATAGTGGCTAAGCTGAGGACGCTATTAGTGTTGAATGCTATATATTCAAAGTCGCTATTTTTAGTTATATATATATTTTAGTTATATGTACTCAAGATAACTATTTTTAGTTTTCATCAAAGACAAATCGCTAAAAATTCTAAACGCTATTATTCAAAGTACTACTATTTTGAAAAAAACACTATAGTCTCAGAATGCTAAAAGTTCTATGTCTATTTCTAAGTCTGCAAATAACTTTGTTTATATCTGGTTCATAAATAAATAAAGCACCAATACATCTAAACAGGTAGGTAAGTAAGTAAGTAAGTAAGTAAGTAAGTAAAGTAAGTAAAGTAAGTAAGTAAGTAAGTAAGTAAAGTAAGTAAGTAAACAATAAAACAGGCTAGTTGTGATTTAGTTGTCAGTTTTCAAAGTTGTACTACTTTCATAAACACGAATGAGTTGTAAAATTTGATCAAGTATTTTTGAGAAATGTTCCCATTCAATTTATAAATCTCAGCAGCAGCTATTTTCACTTCAGCTGGCGGTTTGGAAATTTTTTAGAAACTTGTCTGGAATTCACATTTTAGGATTGCTGATAGTTTTCCTGCCTTTCCTTCTTGAAGGTTCTCCACCACCGTGAGCATTGTGAGTAGCAGAATCATTCATTGTTTATTTTTCACTGAACAAGAAAACGTTTTCTCTTAGTTCAGTATAGTAATTAGTGGCGGATCATCACATGACCGATCACATGATGTCATCACATGACGTGATCTCATTGCAGTAAAATGGGATTTTAATGCAGTGTTGCCAACAATATCGTAGATTTCAGCAATCTAAAAATAAAACTCCCACATACTGCCTTCAAACCCACTTTATGGCTTTTATTTCAGTACATTACTGCTCATCAAATACAATTAACCAGTTTCTGTGGGCCTGTGGTGCACACAGAAAGCAATTACATGTCCATATGTGGTAAACTAGCTGCCTCAAAAGTTGAAAAAGTTGTAGATCTTCGAGCAAAATCGTAGGGTTAGCAACACTGCAACATATTGTACAGTGTAACAGTGACTCAGTCAAATCTCTCAGTTCACACCCCAAGTCCGTCAAGACACAGTAATTAGACAGCTCTTTCTGCACAAGAGTATCATGGAGGCTAACTCCTTACCTAATGGATACTGGGTCTGTGATACTTTGAAAGACTACATTGTTTACCATCACATATAAAAGCCCCATGGTTGAATGAGTTAGGAAAACAGTAGGCATGCCAAATCACTGAAAAACAGTACTTCAGTCTGGAATCATGCCAGAAAACTACACGGGAAAACTTTCAGGGAATGGTGACAGACAAATACCAGCAGTCCTAAAAATGCATTCCAGACAAACTTCTGACAAATTTCCCACTGACGACTGAAATGAATAATAATAATAATAATAATAGTATTAAAATAAAATACTAATGATAAAATAAAACTGAAAACAAAAATTTTCTGAGCTTCTAAACATACTTGTCGCTGTGAACATTGAGAGCTTGTGTCAAAGCAACGTATTATCCATTGATATATGTGAGTGTTGTCATCACAATAAAAAAACGGAATTTTCCGAATCACACATAGTAAGCAAATAACCACCACTACAAGACAGCCGCTGTGGTAAGTAATAAGTAAGTAATAAGAGATAGATTGTTGATGTGTCGACGTGATCACCATTATGAGAATTGTCAGATAATAAAGACTTCCTTGATAATTCTGCTTACAGCTACATCTGTTTCAAGGATACAAACCATCTTGAAATATAAGATGTCCTCTTTTAACTGCTATGTTTAACCGTTACAGTGTGCAGCGTGGTCTACTCATTAGAAACTCATTAAAGTCTCGCCTTTCTTGAGGCATGTTTGTGTATCTACATCTACTTGACCAAATTTGAGCAACTATCCACAGGTAGAAAAGCAGTATACAACTGACAAAACTATCCATGTCAAGTTCTATTGCGCATCATTAAAATCTACAATACATTATAAACACAGCAGCATATAAGTAATGTCCCATAAATCGCTCGACACTGTGCTGACATCACTAACTTATTAAGTCATGCTCTGGTATCCTTTGCAATCACTGAGGTAATACAGCACCTGCTTAATCAACATCAGAACATCAAAATAAACTGAGGTGTTGTAATATTATATGACATAAATTAACTCGCATGAGCGGTATAAACAGTGCTGTCTATCAATGATGAAAGAAGACGTGAAAAACTATATGATTGGATTCTTCCTCAACGCATAATCACATCTCAGCTGCTGCAATTTCTCATAAGAAAACTTGATGAATACAAAGACCACTAACCTGTTTTTTGTAGTTGCTCCCTCATCTTCTGAACTTCTTGCATCACAAGGTGGTCGTTGGCTTTGGCAGGATTGGATTTTATAAGAGGAATACTCCCATCAGCAGTTTTAGTGTCAGTGTTACTGGGTTTGCTGTTGGCTGTGGGTTTTTTTGTTTCTAGCCCGCTAGATAGAAATCCTTTCTTCATCCCACCGAAGCCACATGCACCAGAGGATGAGCAACTGGTACTTGGTTGATTTGATTGCTTGGACTTAATTTTCTCTTTAGTAAGAGTTGTATCGTTTGGAGGGCCTGTCTCCACAATTGGCCTTGGATTGCTACTTTCGCTTCGAGATTTCTGATTGTCCACCTTATCTTTAATTGCTGAGATTCTACTAAGAACTTCTGACATATCCTCCAGAGGAGGAGGGCCATCTACAAACATAATTTGAGCGTAATGAGGTTGTTAGTAAAACGCACACGTTGTAACCAAGCTACAACATATAACAGCTACAACATCGCTTAATGTAAAATTAACACATTTAGATCGTAGTATGATCATGGCAAGCAACTTAGAATCAATCTCAAAGTAACGTTCCACCATCAAGTACACAGTACAAACCATCTATCATGATGTGAAGAAAATTGGGGAAGAAAAAGTTTTGAAATTGAGAACAAGAATTTGGAATAAACAAAACATGCGTCCTTCACCTTCGTCAGCCATGATGAATTTGCGGAGTGATTTATATGTTGCTTCATGATTTGTGACGATTTTATCTCACGTACTTTCATAGTTAGATAGATCCAGACAATTTTCAAGCATGTTATAAATCCTTTAGAAAAGATAAAATCTGAAAAATATTTAACATTGTGATGATGATAATTAGTATTAGATGCGTATCAACTTCCTTCAACGCTGCCACAAGGCTCTCCATGCTTGACGGTATACGCATGCGTCTCTCGTATGTCGACCCAAGTACTATACGACTGTTTTAGATCGTAATAACTTCAACGTCATCTGGTGGGAGAAGGATCCTTCAAAATTAATCTTATATGATCATAACTATTGTATGAAATTATCTCCTGCTAATGGTTCCTGACAAGATGCCTGGTGAGTGTTATACGTATGAGCAACGTTGTATTCCTCAATAAAACCTCCATAAAATTACTACAACAACAACGTTGTATCCCGTGTATCATCACGATGTGCTAACCTTGTACAGTAGCTGTACCAATGGTTATTGCGGCATAGAAGCTGTTTTGACTAACGATTGTGTAATATAACTTGAATTTGATTCTCTATTCAAAGATATTGAAAATGTCAACGGGAAAAAGGTGAAGAAGAAAAGTAAGAAGCGGCAGTTAGAACCAGTTGAAGAGTGTCACGACCCTACTCCAGGTAATAGTATAAACTGTTGTACTGAGTAGTCTCAAATACTTTTCCTTGCAATATTATGCTCGTGCCTTAGAAGTAAAACCTAAGAAGAAAAAGAAAGTGATGCCTGAGAAGACTGTTGGGAAAACAGATAAGAACCCAACGGTACGTGTTAATCGCCATCAGTCAATGCTACTGTGTTATAGGATATTGCCTTCAGTACTATAATGACAAGAGTACAGAAGGTTTCCATCAAAGTACAATATTTGGAGTGATCCAACCTTTGGATAGAATCGAATAATCGATTGGCTGACTTATGATATAGTAATCAGTTTTGTTACACAACTCTATCATTGTTGTTTTAATCAATCAATCGATACAACTATCACTGCAGTCTGAAATACGCAGCAGACTTGTCGGGTGTCCCCGATATATTCCAGAGTGTTTCTTCGTTCCATATTATAGCCACATATTTCATACCCGTTTAAAAGCTGGTTGATGTGATCTTGCAATGAACGGTACAGCAACATATCGTACTGACATGCATTGTAATTGCTTACAAAACAGAAGAGCAAGAAATCCAAAGCCTCAGATGAACAGAATGAGGCTGATGACCGCAGCAATGGGGCAGAGGAATTGCCTTCTCCTGAGCAAACGCCGACGGACCCTAAGAAGGATACTGAAGGTAAATTTATCATTATTTATTTTTTATTTGTTTAATATTCATTGTTGATTTTTGTTACTGTTTCTTGTCGCTATTATCACTATCATTTTAATATTATGTCGTTATTATCACCAATAGTTTATTACTGTTTCTTAATTTCAGTCTTGTAATTGAGTGTTCTTTACTGATAGCAGTATTGCGTTCCTCACATTATTACTCTTTATGTTAGAGGATATTAAGCTGTCACGATCAGTCATCCTCTCCGACACCAAGTTTGACTCCCTCTCTGAGCATGTCAACGAGCTGACTCTGAAAGGAATACAAGACATGGGCTTCACCAACATGACTCACATACAGGCCAAAGTCATACCTCCTTTGCTAGAGGGTGAGAAATCCCTGTCCAGCTAGCAACCGAATCTTTGTACTACCGAATTCCGGCTAGTGGTTGATACTAGTGTATTATGGTTTATTCTTCAGGGCGTGATGTGCTAGCTGCTGCAAAAACTGGCAGTGGGAAAACTCTAGGATTCCTCGTCCCCGCCATAGAACTAGTTTACAAGCTAAAGTTCATGCCTCGAAATGGTTGGTACATCTAAATACTCCAACCTCCTGTGATCTCCACTTGAGTAAGGGGAGATGAATGCTATAAATCCGCCTACCGTACTTTCAGGAACGGGGGTGATAATCATCTCGCCGACCAGAGAGCTGTCTATGCAGACGTTCGGCGTTCTCAAGGAGCTGCTGAAGTATCACACTCACACATACGGCCTCATCATGGGAGGAACGAACAAATCAGACGAGGCTAAGAAACTGGCTAAGGTAGGTGTGGTTGCTAGGCAACTCTGCCATCACAGCTTTGCTGTATTAGTCTGAAGAATCTGTTTCCTCTATCTGCCTGCTGCTTTCGCCTGCTGCGTCCGCCTGCTGCGTCTACCTGCTGCGTCTACCTGCTGCGTCCGTCTGCTGCGTCCGTCTGCTGCGTCCGTTTGCTGCTGTCATTCATTGGTGTATGTTACTGTGAAATTTTGCGACATGTATTCTGCTCCCATCTGTATTCTTCTGTGACTGCTGCTTTGCAAGACTGCTGTGCCCTTGAGATGTATAGCCTGCTGTTTCTGCTCCGTACAGGGAGTGAACATAATAGTCTGCACCCCTGGCCGCCTGCTGGATCATCTGCAGAACACGAAAGAGTTCCTGTACAAGAATCTGCAGTGCTTGGTGATTGACGAAGCTGACAGAATACTGGATATTGGTTTCGAGGAGGAGATGAGACAGATTATCCGTCTGCTCCCCAGTTAGTCAACGTCTTATCTGTTACCGATACATAAACAGGCCCTGGTACAGCATGGGTTGAGAGGCCACCAAGACGCATTCAGGATACTTAAAAAAATTCTTTTATACCATCGCTATTTACACAGTTCATTGAGTACTTCTGTATATTATTAACGAATATTGTAGACTGGAATTGTTTGCACTGGAAACTATTTGTGAAAATGTCAAAAAACTTCCACTGACAATTCTGACAATTACCATCTACAAAAAATCACGACTACTATCTTCACCTTGCCTTCACTCATCCTCGCCTCACCTTCACTCATCCTCGCCTCACCTTCACTCATCCTCGCCTCGCCTTCGCTCATCCTTGCCTCGCCTTCGCTCATCCTTGCCTCGCCACAGCTCCCACAATGCATTTCATCACATAATCTTGGGAAAATAGTTCATTCTTAGAGAAATTAGTGATACTATTAATGATTTACGATTTGAGGGGGGAGGGGAGCATTCGGGAAGGCTGTCACTGATACAGAATCCTGAACTGAACTGAACTGAACTGAATCTATAATTCTGAGAGAGAATCGGAACTGATCTGAACCCTAAAATCAAGGAATCTGCAAGGGTCTGGTTCACACAAGCAGACCGTTATTGCGCAATAATCGCTGCTCACGCTATAGTGTGTCTCCACCATAAGATAGGAAGTATTTTCTGACATCTGCTTCAATTTACAGCAATATTATTATTATACGTGTGTGTATCTGCCACTGAATCATGGACCCCAATAGCTGGGGAAATCATAAGTTATTTGTAACTTATGATTTTATTATTTTATTAAAGTTTAAAATCTCTTGACATACAGAACCAACTGTAAATACGTTTAAAATTACTAAAGAATTGTTTGATCGTTTTATACCATCTAGTCCCGTAGGAATTAAACTGCTCACTGGTTTCCCCACTCCTTAGCCAGGCAAGGGGGCAGTATATGGTATACAGTATACGGTATACTGTATACATGGATGTTCTAGCAATATTCAGCAAACTAACATTTTCCTCAAATTTGCAGAAATTTTGGCATTTTTAATCCTATGTCGGCATGTGTGCCGGTGTCACGCGCGCCTGTGTTATGTTGCATCTAGTCCGAAAATTGGCAAAATGCCGAAATTTTAACATTAGGTTCTATAATTGTTACCAGTCTCCTCCGAGCTGGCACTAGTAATAGTGACATTGAGTGCTGACAAGTAAACGACAGCTCATGTTTAGTGTAATGTATACTCTACGCACAATCTTATCCAGTCTTTATCGGTGATTGCATATGCTATCGGTATGACGATGAATTATTGAAAATCTTTAGTAGGCTTACAGTGCCTTACAGGCTTACAGTGCCTTACAGGCTTACAGGTTTATTGATAGGTGAAACACTATGTCAGGAGATCCTGCACTTCTGTATGCACTCCTAGCCCGATAACAGTCTATTGAACATCTACTGTTCAACTTTGACAGCATATTTTTGGCTCTCTCCCCCCCCTCAGTACTGCTGTAATCACATATATGTGATAAAATCGTCGAGGTATGTTGCCTGTGCTGTAGTTACTACTTGGAAGGGGAGATGACTCCAAAACCGGTTTTGTAAATTCGAGCTAAAATACATGTTAATTTTTAGAGACGAGACAGACTATGCTGTTCTCAGCGACACAGACGCAGAAGACAGAAGATTTGGCCAGGATATCGTTGAAGAAGCGGCCGGCGTACATAGACGTAGAGGAGCATGAGCAGCACGCCACAGTCAGCGGCCTGCAGCAGGGCTATGTTGTCACGCCATCAGACAAACGCTTCCTGCTTCTCTTCACGTTTCTAAAGCGCAACAGGAATAAGAAGGTCATGGTCTTCTGCTCTAGTTGCATGGAGGTCAAGTTCCTGCACGAATTGCTGAACTACATCGACATACCCGTACTCTGTATACACGTGAGAATCAGTTCATTCCTGTGTCCTATTGCCGTCGTCATTCAACCTCGTACAGCATTTATTTGTCGTTTTCAAAGCCTATAAATGTACTGTAAGCATGGAAATTTTAGCTACTTCACAACAATAGCAATATTTTTGATAGTTCTGTATCTAATGTACAAGCTCCAAAGAAATGCTAAAAATTCTAGGTGCTGTTATTTAAAGTACTGCGGATTTGAACACACCGCTATAATAGTTTGTGCACTGAAGTATCTATGTTTACAGTATGGGGAGTCATGTGGATATATGACCAAAGAACAGTGCCAATCATGATTATTGATGTGAATCTCTTTAGCCAAATGGTTTTTGACAACATTTCCCTCGGACTATTTAGGGAAAGCAGAAGCAGACGAAAAGAACACAGACATTTTACCAGTTCTGCAGTGCGACCGAGGCAATAATGGTCTGTACAGACGTAGCGGCGAGGGGCCTCGACATTCCCGCTGTCGACTGGATTGTCCAGTACGATCCGCCAGATGACCCTAAGGTTCGACTCGTTCTCGTCTCAATTAACAAACCAGACCGGTTACCAGCTACGGTTGGCCCCTGTTTTGAATTGGGAGTTGTCCTCTCTTAGAGGGCCAATTTTCATATAAACTACAATGTAATGCAGCCTCTAGACCTGTAATTTCTCACAGGCTATTAGGGCTGCATATACAGATCCCAACTATATCATGCAACATATATAACACTTCATAGTGCCTGAGTTAGGAACGAATGCGATCAGTGTTTATCTCCTGATGGATGGGTGACCCCTAAGGGCAGTGACGGCACACATATGAGGTTTGTGATTGGTCAATCACTTTGGAAGACCTGTTGATTGCGGCACGCTAGCGTGGCAGTGCTAGGGTCCACTGACCACGATAAGGGCATTTTTGAATAGTCAATTTCACCGTAGGTGCACAAAATTTACGCGGGACGTTTCGGATACTAAATCGACGCATCGATTTGGTAGCCTCGATTTAGCTTGCCAGCGTAAATCGACAGCCCAAAGCGAGAGAATTTTGAAATCGACGGACCTCCCGATTTGCTCTCGCTTTGCTAGCTGTTACATCATCACGTGACCTAACTGACACGAAAACTCATGGCTTTTTCGGTGTCCGTGTCTCT
>ERZ1740065.2683-NODE-2683-length-11105-cov-12.246335_pt1 | contig 11105 bp, 7 predicted proteins | sample MGYA00581738_ERZ1740065 | MGnify/ENA primary metagenome ERZ1740065 (study PRJEB43018, sample SAMN04849749) | marine metagenome | isolation source: floating plastic debris | place: Pacific Ocean | collected 2008-09-01 | study: EMG produced TPA metagenomics...
GTGGTAAATTCTGTGTGAGATAGGAGATTGGTGTTTCGCAGGTGGTAAATTCTGTGTGAGATAGGAGATTGGTGTTTTGCAGGTGGTAAATTCTGTAACAGGTGGTGTTTGAAAATAGAGGTGGCCGCTTTGGGCCACGGTAGTTCGATAGGGCATTGCTATCACTGGATAATGAGTCATGATATAGCAGTTTTGAAAGCTGATTATGTGTGACTAGGAAACAATAACGAAGCCTTTGCTATTGATTTATTGGCTTTCGTCATTTTCCAATCAATATCCGCGCTTGCAACACATGTGCGCACATACCCATAGATATCGACAGGCGAATGACAAAATCCGATATATCTGCCTGAGTAAACCAGTCTAGGAAGATTATCTTGTATCAACTGTGTCAGGCATTGAGTAATATGTTAATCTATCAGTTAATATATTTCTTGGAAAACAAATGCCTTGAGTTAGATGGCAGGTTAGTGGGCTCCTCTCTGCCAAAGGCATGGTTTGGGCTGCCTGGGATAAGTCCCTGAAGCTCTATGGACACTAACATGATACCCAGATACTCTACGGTACGAAAACCGATGCCTACGCATTCCAGGTTGTGAGTATATGATATGAAGTGGTACTGTATATTTAAATTATCATATTATTATACTATTATTATTTATTATTTATTATTATTATTATATCATTTAAAAAAGCGGTTACCAAGATAATACTTAGGTATCAACCAGTGTTGAGATCAGAAAACTTGAAAACGTATTTCACCCTCTGTTTTGCGTTGACCTCTTGGCACGCACCATTTAGCAATCAATTGAGATAGATTGTCTATTTTGAGTTGACTTCTGTGATAGTTGCTCAATTCACAACCTCATTCTTTATCAGGAAAACTATGATCATTTAAAGTGTGGATTTCAAGCTACACCAACCAAACTGCATACTGTGTATTAGCTCCTACTGAGGTGCCCAATTATGATAGAAGAGATAAATTAATATAAAGTTAGCTTACCTGCAGTCTCTAGATGTGACGACACCGAATATCAAGAAGTCAAGTGGGACATCAACACAAACTATGGACGAATCAGCGGGCAGACGCGGCGCATCGGACGGAGCTGTCAATTGCAGGAATACAACCTGAACGCAAAAGTAACTCATTCATTATTCAGGACAACTACCACACATGTCCATTTGGAGTATGAATTGCTGGAGGATGAAATCATATCTTAGTACCCTGAGAAGGATTTTTCGTGATAAGTCGCATATTTTTTTAATGTTTTGAGTTAGAAGGCTGGCTTCGAAAATAGAGGATGAAACAACATCAACATAGGATGTTTTTCCCCATTACTGCATTGTAAACCCGCAAGCCTACGTAAGGCTGCTTATTCCTTTAGCGCTAAAGCTTTGTACCTTCGCCACGCTCAGGTGCTCTGCAAGCATAATTTGGCAGTGCGGCCCTGAAAACGAAGGGCACAGCCATGAATCTAACACAGCCTCATCTTCAATATCAATTCTACAATTGAATGCACTGCTATATAACTCATACATGCACTTAATTTTTTGAGACTGCTGTGTAATATTGTGATGACAAGATGATATGTAAACCGGGATTAAGAGGTTAGCTGCTCACCCGCGGCTTTACGTCCATTCTTATTAGTGAAGCCTGGTGAATGGCCTCCTTGGTCATGTCAGAAAATGCTGTTTGTCCAGTACACAGCTCATGGGTAGCCTCCTTTGAGACAACCATCAGTATGTAGCTCTTGGTATGAGTCCACCATACTTCACAGGTGGTTGTAGTTTCGCACTGTTGGAAATATTCATACATAGTTTCCAACAGACATTTGGTAGAGGAAGTGATAGCTGGCACTGTGACCAATCTTTTACTTCTAAAGTGTCTACACAAAGAAAGGCTTCCCACTGTGAAAAAAATATAGAGTTCAAACACATCTGAGGTTGTGTTTTCAGTGACGCTGTAATCTGTCAATTCTGCACTCAATAAGTGAATCCGAACTATAATCCCAATCACCTCTTTCCTGATCGAACTTTCCCCAGCCAATTGCGAGTTCATAACATATGGCAGGACTCATGAAACCCTGTTAGATTGCATCTCGTTGCCAGTACTCTCAGGCTATCAAAATATCTCTGGACCCAGTGGCCACAATACAATTTCTCTGAGCTTAGACTGACAGACACGAGCATCAAACTCTGTCAGATATTGCTGGGTTGTACTAGAACTCATTGGGTCACCAAGCATAATTGTTCATACCTAGGCTTCACCGATTACAATGAAATTTGTACCAAATTCAGAAGTACCAACCTGTCTGTACATTACTGGCTTCCAGAAAACAGGACCCATGTAGTACTCATTTGTGAGCACATGGATGAAACTCAGGATGTTGTGACAGACTTCATCACAGTCTGTCCCAAGAGTCCCGTTTATGGTATGCAGGTATTTAGGGGCTTTATCGCGCAGCTTTCCCAGTGGAACTTGAGCAATGTCCCGGGGTGAGTACCCTGCTTTGTTAGGAACAGTTAGCAGTCTCCGTCTTCCTTCCATGGGGTACTTCTTCAGAACTTCGATGAGCTCATCCGTGTATTGGTGCACCACAGCGTTTGTAATGAATGTGTTTCCATTACTGCATGCAGGCATAAGGATATCGTCCCAGACCACCCGGTCGTAACTGTAGAACAGTTCCAATAACGTATTCATTGTCTCCTTCATCCCCCAGCATCCTGCGGTCATCAGTATGTTGTAGCCTCTTGCATCTCTGCAAATGATAAACCTGAGTTTTCCTGCCTCACTAAGACCATCCCAGACCTCCGTCACCTTTCCAGGCCTATTCAGGAATAAGATCATTTGGGATAAAAGGACCAAGTAAATCAAATGACTCCAAGGGGAGTGGTGATAGAAAATCATCCAAATTTTGTAGGCACAAAGGCTAAGAACACTACAAGGTAACTCATTTGAAGTAAACAGTTTTACCTATACATTGGCTACATCGTTTCGCTCTGCTCACCAAAATAAATGATTCATTGAGCACAGCAATGAAAGCAGAGGGATTGCCAAAAGTGATTATGATTTGATGCTTGGCCATATTATCATGGGACTGATTTACATTTGCCATACAGCGATTGGGTTTGCCAATACTACACAGACTGTTAAGTTAACTAGCAGTAACATTAGTGTGTAGGGTATTGTCCTTGGAACAAGCCGTCAAACATCCTGTATCTCACAAAACATTGGAGTGTAGTATGGAAAGAGAATCAAAGCAGCATTCTCCAATGGCGTATTAGAACCGTAACTATTAACCCAACTCCCAAATTTTAAAGATCTGGAAAATCAACTGGGTGACATTTCATGTGAAATCAACGTTATTAAAACTTTTGAACATGAATGTAGTTTGGTTCATTTAGTCTCGTACATGCTGACCTGACTGCCAGTACTACAATTGTTATTGCCAAGGCTGGGACCAAAGCCTAGGTGTAGATTTCAAGACCAAGTACTGGCCTGCTAGGCCAAGGCGAGTACAATTAGTTCACTCAAAACCTTTTTCAAGGCTCGAGGCGTTGAAAACGGGTCATTGAGATTACGAGTAATTTACTCAAAGACCTTGCCAAGGCTCGTGGCTTTGAAGACCTGGTGGCGAGTATGAGGCTAAGGCCAAGACTGAGGTCAAAACGAGTAAAAGTGATTAACTCCTTGCTCTGATTGCTTGTCCAGGCGAACACAACAGTCAAAAGGCAAGGGCAGGTACTAGGCTAGTCATAGCGCTCAGCACATCATCATCTTTAGTTTCTAATGGGCTTACAGGTAGCAATTCAAATTCAAATGAGGTTTCATAGGGTAGTGACAGTCATAGAAGCTTTATTTGGTCTCATAATGCTACAACCATGAGAAAACACTAAGAAAAACCACCAGATCTCACCCAGCCACTCCATCCATAGGTCATAGGTGAGTGACTGATTGAGCTAGCATTGCATATCTGATCACATCAGCCCGCTGTCGCTCTCAATACTAGAGGTTGGAGGAATGCTACGAACCAAACGAACAACTACTGCTAGCAGGTGAAACAGTACAAAGAGTAACTGTGAGATGACCACAATGCAAACAGAGGAACTCGCGTAGCCGATGAAATACTAAGTAATTCAGACACAGCCAATCAAGTGTCGATTATTTGTACTCGAGAGTCCCAGCCCTATTTACTGCAGTAAGTATGATTCTCATCGGCTATCAGTGATCGGATAATGTCGGTTCCGATATTGATTTTCCGCGGTTGGGAAAATCAAGCGTGAGTTTAGGCTGTACTCGTTGGGCAACCAAACTTGGTGTTCTGGCAATTTTCATGCCGGGGAGGTTACCTCCTTGGCTCTTATCAACTAGTAGAACGGATTCACGAATTTGCGTAAAGCGTACCAGTAAGTGCGTAATGAGATTGCGCAGTTATGAATTTGCCTACTTGCCAATATCTCACAATAGTGTGAATTTGCGTACTAGAGAGTTATTTTCCCATGACAAAATTTTGAATTTCTCCAGCCTGTTACGTACTGGTACTGGTATGCATGATAGTTGAAACTTGAAGCACCTTTTCGTGCACATGTTCAACTAGCTACATGCTTTCTCTCTCTTCAACAGGTGAACACACTATGTGTGGATGTTACAGGCCCCATATTTGCTGCCTAGACACTGACTTTGTTTATGTCATCATCTATCACGTCTCCAATGTATCTCGTGATGCTGTTGTATCTGTCCCGTCCCTGGCACTGTCTGGTTATTGTCTTTGTTACTCAACCACACTCCATCAGAGAGGAGGGTTTTCACTTGAGAGAGGCAGGCGCATTTTTCTACTTCCCCTAACAATAAGTACAGCTCTACCAGCTACCAAACAGTGTTCAACCATAGCAGAACATATTCACTCAGCATACAGGACAAATCCTATGCTGGGTAGCGGTCCGTTTGAAGTAGAGCAGCAACAGAGCAACCACCACCGTCGCTCTCAAGTTACGATCGAGGCTACAAACATCAAACTAGTGAAAAGTAAAAAGAACGAAGATAATAGTGCGCACGTACTTTTGCTCAAATATTTTCCTCCTCTCAAAGCTATATGTTGATCCCTAATAGTAATAGTATGAAAGTAATGAACCAATGTATGACAGATGTCAAATCATGTATGGTATTTGTATGTACAGTGTATTATTCATCAAAGTATAAGACGGATCAGAGCTTTTGCTGGAAATATGGATCTATTAATAGTTTAGCACCATGGTGAGGTCTTGAATACTGTTGATGTCTCAACTCACATCACCACATAGGGAAAATGATCGCAATAACCTTGATTCTGATTGCATGTATAACAGCCAACTGACTCTCATCATATTCAATCAAAACAGAAAGCAAATGCCGACATATTAAGCGCATCACAACGACAGTAAAGCACTATAAGCAGTGGACAGCCTTAGAAAATGCAATAAAAAGCACAATATATACATGATCAACCTAAAATCCCAGATATCTCTGCCCTACTATGTATTAAACACGCACATGTTGTCGACTCGAGACGATGTAACAAAAAGTCTTAGACCAACGTGGCGTTTAAAAGAGTAGTATAAATAATGATGAGATAAACTCATTATAACATATTTTAGTTGTCACTAAAATAGTCCCCTTTGATTGCAAACAATTTTATAATGCAATTTCCTTAATTTGCATTACGGATGAGACAAACTTCGTCATGGGAAGATAACTCTTCAGTACGCAAACACGCACTATTGTGCAATCTCATTACGCACGTAATGGTACGCGTTACGCAAATTCGCAAATCTGCTAATATAATTGCAGTTGTGATCCTAGGTAGGAGCAGTCATTATGGTCAGTCAGTCAGCTACAGCTTGGTTTAGTAATTAGCAGTAGGCCAGCGATTGAGGGATGGACACAGACCACAAGGAAAAGTGGAGACGTAAATCATAGTGCCCTGATCCATCTCAAGTGCAGTGATTTGCATATGAATGCCATCACTTCATACTATAATTAGATGAAATACAGTGCATCAGAAGCTAATCACCGAGTCACTCACCCGCCAGTTAAAATTTCATCAATATCCAGTGCACTATTGGCTACCATATCCGTGTCTCATTGTCGTAATTTTATGGCTGTTTAGTTCATGGGCTACGGTATCTGCATATATTACCTGCAAACAAATGCAGAACAAATAACATGCATTGATCCTAAATCAATAAGTGGAAAGGTGTGGAAATGAATGGGAAAACCTAACCACCCTTAGTAGTACTTGTCACTGTTGGTCAACACTGGGCTATGTACGAAGCAGTACTAAGAACACTACATTTGTCCCACCAGTCCATCGCCTCTCGATCTTAATATGTATCCAAAGATACACAAGCAAAGATGTTATGCGAGATACTGGCTGTTGCTAGATACACCAGTTCTCCCCTTCAAGTTGTGCCAACGCAACTTAGAGGGAAGCTAGTGCCAGATATCAGGAGTTGACACAGCCAGCTGCACACAGTTGTATTTGCTCCTCAACTCCCCCACACTGTCCTGTAGATACTAGGTGCTTGACCCGGCATCAGTGAGCTATATCTTTTAACATTTTGATAATTCCCCTGACTGGGGATCGAGCCCAGGCCTCCTAGACCACAGAGGAGCACTACTCATAGCGCCATGTGTCTACATACAGTTTTAGAAAGGTATCACAGTGTATAAGGTATTTGGAGCTATAGTCACCAAGGTGATTATGAGACATTCGGTTCCAATAGAAGCTATACATGGCTATACATTTGAATAAAGCTCTATTGCTGACATATTGACCTTTACCTCCCCCAGCCTGACACTGCACTCAAAAGTCATCATATGCGGCTAAATTGCCCTATGAGGCACTGAAGTTACAGCAGCTACTGATAGTCATCTCTCCATCTTGTGAATGATCACCAGTAGAGTTTAACATCGGCAAACTCTGTTTAGCGATTCATTGCGATACCCTACTTACAGTGACGTGTTCATTACACTAGGAGCGATAGCACCATCCTGTATTGAAAGAAAAACTTTTGAGACGTATGTTGGAAGCAAGAATAGTATCCTCTCAGCACTTAATAACAATCAAAGTTCGATTTTAGTTGGATCCGAAATAAGTTTCAGATAGCAGCCATGCTTCACAGCACTTACCTTGATGGTCACCATATACCAACTACTTAAATGCTTGTCACTTATGAACTGCAGATGGTGAAAAATGGCAATGGGCTGACTGATCAAGTAGGTTGTGTACCGCACAGCTGCCTACACCTGCTATACCTCCCTGTCAATCACGTGTCCCTTCCATAGGATTGGCCAATGAAAACTCAGCAGACAAAGCGTGTCACTTAGCAAACAATATAACTCATGCGGACAAGCTGACCTACTGCGAGGTCATTCAATGTGTTTTGATAGTAGATAATCTTGCCTACATGGTAGAAATGAGGTATGCATTTACTAGCAGCTTATGTGTCGAGTATCAAAATGATGTCAACCAAGCACTGAGCTCTGAAATAGCATCTCTAGTTTACGCACCCAGTCTTTGTCTCCAAGTTCGGAAACGTGGACTTCATACCATCAAGAATAACACTACCTATCCAGTAGCACTAACTCATCAGCACCGCCGCCCAAAAAACCTACCTAAGAATATTTGGGCAGCCACTGAGACCTTACAATCAAGAATCCAGGCAACAAGTAAGCATGATAGCGAATGGGAAGCTGACACCATATTATTTTCCTGTTGGCTAGGAGCCAAAAATCCCTATCACTACTGTTGACACAAGATATCTGCCATTGCGAGAATACTGGGGTAAACAGGCTGATAGCTATCTTGTTACGCTTGCTATGTTTGATGAAAATTCCCTTTTATCGACGCAAGTCACCAGTTTTAAGGGATATTGAATGCTGCTTCCAAATCATGTCTGTTAAAGACCCTGGGCGCATATAAAAAGCAGCCAACCACAGCCGAGCTGCCATAATGGAGGCAATTTGAACCTGACTGATTGCAAGCACCATGCTCCTACTGTTTGACCTGTATGCAGAGAATAATCACCGGAGAGCCATAAAACTTGGCTCAGTTGTAGGTCACTGTCTATTGGACAATCTGGTAGATTTATCCTTCTATTACACCAATAGTTTTTGAGTAAACCCAGATTTTCTTCCATATGTCCACCCATCTTGGATCTAGTACACGTGTTACTGGCGTCCATGATTGACATGTTGAAAACTTGGCAGTGCGCTGGTTGCTAACCGCAGTGGTTTAGAGCCGGCTCAGAAGGAGTCAGCAAGTTGATGAGTTTTACAATGCGCACCTAATTACGTAACAAATGGATGAGACAAATCATGAAGTGCTTAGAAATCAAAATATTTTCTTACAGAATCAGAAGGCTGATGTCTGTACGATGTAATTTATACCAAGAACACCTAGGATGCATTGAAAATTGGCCCTAAAAGCTTAGTGGGCTAGTGGGCTTTCACCACCCTTGATTCATGTACGGCACACCAGTTGAATCTGGAAAGTTTTTGACAGTTTGTAGAAGACACTTGGAAGTACGACTTCGAAAGTATTTGAAACTAGTAAGTTTGAAAATTCTTACCAGACACTTATTGGATTTTGTCAGCTTTTCTCATACCATGAACAATGGATTGCATAACCGAAGAACAAAAAGAGGCTGTAGAGCTGGGCGCAGATACAACAGACCGTCACCAGCTATCAGCCCAACAAAGGAAGCTATGTCTGCTCAAGTACAAGCCTCATCAGGCAAAAGTGGTAAGCGTCCGTACTTGCCCACCATACTCTATACCAACTGTCGATCACTAATTCAATGGAAATTAGAGGAGCTCTCAGCGTACACTGAAATTTACAAACCAGACATTTTATGCCTCACTGAAACTTGGCTGGATGAAATCAAGGCGAATGCCCGCCAAATCAATGGCTATCAAACTCATTACTGTCACCGTAAAAACATGGATCGGTGGGAGAGTAGGCATCCTAACTTCAAGCAACTTAACTACCACAGATGTAACCTCTCATACCACGAAAACATTCTTGGCTATGTGGGTAAAAGTCCACCAGGACAAATGTACCCCTCTTGTTGTTGGATGCATATACCACCCTCCTGATGCTGATAACATTGAAACAACTGATTATATAACTACAACACTCATAAAGCTAGCCAAGAAACACCCTACTGTGAGTTTCATTGTAGCTGGGGATTTTAATCGTCCCCCGCTGGAAACCATGATGGGACAGAACAACTTAAGAAACTTAGTGAACTTCCCCACTCGCAACGAGGCCACCCTTGACATGTTGCTGACAGACATCCCTGAATACAAGACACTGACCAAACTAGCACCCATTGCCAACAATGATCACTGCTGCATACTCCTTGACGGGGTCCCAGCTGCTAGCACCAGTAGGTATAGGAGAGTCATCAAAAGGAAAGTCACTGAGCAAAGCAAGGTGAACATCTACATAACTATTGCTCAGGAAACATGGGACACAGTCATCGATCCATCCAATGTGCATGAGAAGGATGAAGCTCTGCACTAAACCCTAAATAATATCCTGGATACCCATTGTCCTAAACTTTCTGTGAAATGCAGACGAGATAGATCACCATGGATCACAAATGACATAATCAAGCTCATCCATGCCAGAGAGAAAGCCTATACAAAACGATCCAAATCATGGAAAATGCTCAGAGCTCTCGTCCAACGAAAGATCCGGTCAACCAAGCGTTCATTTATTAACGACGAACTAAATAGTAAGCAGAACACCAAGGAGTGGTGGAGAACTCTGAACAGGCTAACTAAGAAAGCAACACACACCAATGCTTCCAACAAACAACTCATCAACGGTGAATTCCTCACAACACAGGAAGTTGCAGACCGGTTAAACAGCTACTACATCAGTGTGGGCGGCGATGCGGCAATGTGATGATGCAATAAATGAGAATATAGCCCTATCCAGGGATAAAGCAGAACCATCACAACAGCTAGAACCTATCAGTATGATGGTACAATAAAGATACTTATTAAGAAGCACTGAGGATTTCCCTACTTGGCTTTCTGTGGAATGTGTTGAGGACATCTGCATACCAATCCATAACATCATTAACTGTATGCTGAGCACACGGGAATACCCAGACATGTGGAAGAGAGCTCAGGTGGTACCAATACCCAAATTTAAGACCCCGGCAGAATTTGAACACTATCGGCAGATCTCACTACTTTTCCACATGGGCAAGCTTGCAGAACAAGTGATCATACATAAACTGAAGAGTAAGATCGCCGAGATCATCAAACCTGCACAGTACGCCTATAGACCAAATGTAAGCACAACAGATGCGTTGCTACAGTACATTGATGACTATACTACGTTCCTCGACAAACAGAAAGTAAAGTTTGTTCAGAGTGCGTGCTTGGACTTTTCCAAGGCTTTTGATAGGCTACAACCATCCATTGTATTGGGAAAAATGAACTTTTACGGCTTTAATACCAATGTCATTGAAGTGATATCCAGCGTCCTTCGTGACAGGACACAATGCGTCAAGTTTTCTGCTCATTTGTCTAATGTCAAACATGTCAAGGTAGGCAGTCCACAAGGCGCTAAGCTGGGCCCAATTTTATGGTTAATTTATGTAAATGATTTACAAATTGATGGTTTTTACTCACTTAAATATGCAGATGACACACTAATTTCTACAAACCAAGTTTTTCTAGGGATCAAATGATTTAGTAGGTGAGGCTATAGCAAAAGCAACGGATTCTGTGCCTTTAAATCCTGACGAGACTGTAGTCATGAGCACCTCTTTGTCTCATATGTACAAATATGATGGTAATATTTTAGTCAATGGTGTTACTATAATTCCTGCTACAGAGGCAAAGTTTTTAGGTGTTTTTATTGACAACAAGCTTAACTTTAACAAACATATTGACTACCTGGTATCAAAAACCAACAGTAGGCTTTTTTTGATGCGACAACTAAAGGTGCAAGGCCTCAATACTGAAGGACTTAGAAAATTTTATACCAGCAATGTAAGATCAATTTTATTGTATGGTGCACCCGCCTGGTACAGTTTTATATAAA
>ERZ1740065.2684-NODE-2684-length-11105-cov-11.861900_pt1 | contig 11105 bp, 8 predicted proteins | sample MGYA00581738_ERZ1740065 | MGnify/ENA primary metagenome ERZ1740065 (study PRJEB43018, sample SAMN04849749) | marine metagenome | isolation source: floating plastic debris | place: Pacific Ocean | collected 2008-09-01 | study: EMG produced TPA metagenomics...
TCTCTCTTCTCCCTCCTCTCCCTCCCCCTCCTCTCCCTCCCCTCCCTCCTCCCTCCCCCCCCTCCCTTCCCCTCCCTTCCCCTCCCTCCCTCTCTCTCTCTGTTCGACTGCATACGCAGTTCAACTTTTGGCTGACATTGTTTATGAAGATTTAGTTTACAAGCGAGTAGACCGTAGCCTGTATTACTGCCGTACTGATATGGTTCGTTTTTTCAGCTCCGAGTATAAGATAACCACGTACGAGTCGGCCTTCAAAAAGGTCATATCCAAGCTCACTATTTACGAGGTGACGGATTCGACCTTCACCTCTAACATCAGATGCATAGCCGCCAGTATCGAAGGCACAGGGGAGACAGCTTTCACTGTGGAAGGTCAGTCAGCTGGTGTATTCTGCGTGGGAGATTTTGTAGCTTCCTGTCTGACAATGTCTGATCTCTGTACGGACTGCGGTAGAGCACTAATACTACCTGCGTCTGACAATCTGGGCCAATGCTTACACAACTCCTGGCAGCATGCTGCCGCGTCTGCCACCTAGTGTATGTCTGTGTAGCCGTGTGATTTGTCCGTCTGCTCGCGGCGTTTGTAAATGTCAGTCTGTTTACTTACAGAGGCTTACTCCGTGCAGCCGATTCCCGGCGCATCATCCTCCGCCTCTCGAACTGTACCCACGATCATCTCGTCCGTCATCATCATAGCCGCCTTCTTATTGTACGAGTAGCCTCCAACCGCTGTCACTGGCCGAATATAAAGCTATGCTTTTTTATGTTATTTTTAAGCATTTTTATCACATGTACATTCCTAGGATTACATTCCATCAAGAGTTTTATAGCATGTTGTTGTGTAATATAACAGTCGTCTCAACAATCACAGTCGCTTTCTTAGCTCTGACATTACCAGGCCACAAGGCACAAGTGCTGGTAGCTGAGAATGAGAGTTGCTATGGAAACGACGGGCTACATTCTATATAGGTCATGTACCATCAGCATCATGAAGGCTGGTGTCTCCTGTCCTAGCCTATTCCCAGTGCAGGATCTCTGACCTTTGACCCTCAGTGGATAGGGGTTGATCGATCTCTGTGGCGACAACTGAAGGAAACCCTTGAGGCAGTAATTATGATTTATAACAATGCGAGTTGACTGCTTCCGTCTTACCAGTGTATGTTGCAGCACAAGCGGTGAGCTCATTGCGCTGAGTACGCATCTATTGAACTGATTCGCGTCTGCAGTCTCACTGCCTTGGTGACCCGTCGTCTGCGAGGAGGCTGCTGCTGGGGTACACTATTTTAAGTCAGCAGTGACATCAAATGTTAGTACTGGTAATTACGTATCGATTGCTGTAAGATTGTTAGCCCCGTTCAGCAACACTCAGGCAAGTCATCCTCTTCTCATCAAATCTAATTTCCATGTTGTTTGCGAAGACTACGCTGAAACAGTGATCTGCTATGCGGTGTATCTGCTGGTACTGCTGATCATAGTTATGGTCTGCTACGCTGGAGTTGCCAGCCCCACGTGCCTATCAATCACACCTACTATCAGTGCGGTAGCGAGCAGGCAGCTTTCACTCGCTCTTGAGCTGTCAGACTGCGTGGTTTTTTGATAGTTGGGCTGAGCTGTTGCTGGATACATGGCCAGTGCCTTGACCTGTGCATCACGTCATCAACTAGCAGTCTATCATCTATAAAATACACAGCCATTGATTTTCCATAACCGTACTAATCATGCCGCTTTTTGGTAAAAAGAAGGAATCAATTAATGATTCTAGGAGCAAGATGCTGAGTGGGAAGAGCAGGTATGACATGAAGAAGGACCACGTCCTAGGAACGTGAGTATCTCACGCTGTGTGGTCGTGTTGTGTTCCCTGCCACTGCTGCAGGTGCCGGAGTGTAGGAGCAGTGTCATGTTAGTGGGTCAGGGACCTGTGCGTGTGTATCTTCATCAAACCACAATGCTATCAGCAGTAGGCTGTACATCACTGCCTGCCTACTACTGCCTAGTAGCTTGTCTTGGCATCTAGGCTACTACCCGGTCGTTTACACTAGGTCACTAAAGCCGGCATTCTTGTGCTCAGATTTGCTCAGCCAGCCAGCCAGCCAGCCAGCCGTGACTGGGAGAGTCAACACGAGCTGGAGTACTCAGATTCGGAGATATTAGCTAATGGCAGTCATTATGTTTCATGTATTTAACTCCATATTGTTACCGATGGTTAAATTATTACTTACACTCTTGATTGGCTAACAAACAGCAGAGTGAGTGCCTCATTGCTTCAGTGAGGAATCAGCTGTATGTGTGGTGGAGAGGGAGGGTGAGAGAGAGAGAAACTGAGATGTGAAGAGAGCAAAGTAGAGAGGGAACGAGGCATCAAGATGGAAAATGAGGTACAAGTAGAGCAAAGAGAGAACAATGTGGAGTAGAGAGCAGGGTGGAGTAGAGAGAGAGAGAGAGAGAGTTTTGTTTTGTTTTCTTTTGTTTTTTTTTTTTTTTTTTTTTTCTTTGTTTTTTCTTTTTTGAGTTTTTTTGTGTGTGTGTGAGAGAGAGAGAGAGAGAGAGAGCGATGAGGAGTGGAGCAGAGAGAAAGAGAGTAGATATATGTTGGTGGAAGTGGAGCGATGAGAATGCAGTGAGGTTGGCCATGAGTTTACAGTCATATCAGCAGCTGTTAGTTCCGTAAATACGAGTCAACCGGTGAGGTGGCATTGTTGCGACTATGGAATGCCTGTCACATACGCTTTTTATTCTTGAGCGAGCAGTAACTGGTTTCGTATGGGAACCAGCTACTGCAACATTCATTGCGTTCAACTACGTAAGCTGATGCGCCTGATACATCGCACCTGAAGCTCATGCACTACAGCACATGTTCATCCTCTAGTTATCATCCACTGGCTTATCTCTCTCCCTTATCTCTACTACCTCCATTCCTTGGTTCAATAGACAGCAATGAGCCTGTACACTCAGGCTATTAGGCCCTCTGTTATACTGCAGACGTGCTGTTATACTGCAGACGTGCCTCAGGATTTAGCTTGTAAATCATTTGCCAAAGGCTAGTCGACTTCTCCACAATTAAAATACAGTCAGGTCAACACAGATGCCTTCTAGGGCAGCTGATTTGGTTAGCCATCAGACTTAAAATTCAATGAACCTGAGAAAAATACGATGGTATATTTAGTAGTCCCAGAGGACCATTTGATTCACAGCAAATTGAATCGGACACCAGCTGTGTGGAGTGTAGAATTTCTTTGGCGTGTGCCCCGTCGGAGAGTCGGACACAATCAAAGCATGACCGTGTACTGTCCTTGAAAGTCCTTGAAAATTGGGAACATTAACGATTCCCGTCTATTTTCAGTGGGGCGTTCTCGAAGGTGGTGTTAGCAGAAGACAAAAACAAGAAAGGTACGTTTGTCGCAATAAAAGTTATAGACAGAAAAGCCATAAAAGGGAAAGAAGATTCATTGCAAAATGAAATACGGGTGCTGCAGAAGTGAGTTAGCTTATAACGCAGAGTCAAACTGTTACTTCGCATCGTAAAACTGGCATAATTTGATCCGTTATTTGTAGACTAAGACATCCAAATATTATAGAGCTGACGGATGTGTTTGAGGACAAGTCCTATTTCTACATTGCCATGGAGTTGTGAGTTATTTCAGTACCGCGTGTGTTATTAGCATCAGCGAGTTCACATTCGATAATCAGTGCGTGTCGTACCGAGATAACGAGAGCTCACACCCCTCTTCCAGGCTCACGCACTGCCTCTACAAATCAATATTGAACAACAATACGCTGCAAAATTTACACGCAATGATGCTGTTGAACTGCTGCTGCGAAGGAGGTGTGGGTGAAATGTTAAATCACACAGCCGATAGACTAGCGGCTAAAGCTAACACTGATCTGATTAATTGATCAAAGATGAGCGGCTTGCCAGCACTTCCTGAGTGTGGCCTGGCTGCCTCTGCGTGAGACTGCAGCCTCTGGCGGCGTTGTTGTTGGCAGGGTTACTGGAGGTGAGCTGTTTGATATGATAGTACAGAGGGGCTCCTACACGGAGAAGGATGCCAGTCAACTGATCAGGAGCATCCTGTTAGCCGTACAATATATGCACGCTCAAGGAGTCGTCCACAGGGACCTCAAGGTACTGATCATCATAGCCTCGCATTCAGCCTTGATGTCGTCCAAAGATGGTGCCACAATACTGCACTTCCTGTCAGTGAAATGTTTCCAATTATCACTCTGAATGCTGTCTCACTTCATGGCGCGGTCAGCCGCCATGTTGAGGTACTGCAATTTCTCTCATACTGTCAGCGCCCTGTCATAAGGCCAACAAGAATTCATCAGTACAGCAATTACGATGATTTCGCTATCAAGACTAGAAATTGTATTACAGCCAGAGAATTTACTATACTACAATGAGGACCCGGACTCCAAGATTATGATCAGCGACTTTGGATTGTCTAAGATGCAAGAGAAAGGCAGCTATATGGATACAGCTTGTGGAACCCCAGGCTACGTGGGTAAGGAATTGGCTACAGTGTCTGCGACCAGTCAAGGACACAGACAAGGACACAGACGTACCTGTAAGGCTTGTGTTTTGTTGTTACAGCACCTGAAGTTCTGCGTCAGATGCCTTATGGGAAGGAGGTCGATCTCTGGTCACTGGGCGTTATAGCGTACATACTGTAAGATAAATGAGCTCAGCTATTGTAATTCTGCAGTCACGGCAGCAGTGTGCCATTGTGTAGATGAGCAGGGATAGTGAGATGACAATAGTGCTGTGTGATTTAGGTTGTGCGGCTATCCTCCATTCTACGACGAGAATGATACCAACTTGTTCAAACAGATTCTAGCTGGCAATTATGAGTTTGACTCGCCCTACTGGGACGACATATCCGAGTCAGGTGGGTGGACAGTGCTCCCCCTTCTCTTTCACGCACTCACAACTGATCAATGATGTATGGAGCCTCGCATTGCAGCCAAAGACTTCATTAGGCATCTCATGACGATTGACCCGAAGCACAGATATACGTGTGACCAGGCGCTAGCGCACCCATGGTCTGTTTGAGGCACAAACGTTCATCGGTGGGATGATGAACTGGCCGCCTGACTGTTGTCTGTTCTGTTTTAGGATCGCTGGCGACACGGCTAAAGACGAAGACATCCACGGCAAGGTGTCCGAACAGTTGAAGAAGACTTGCGCACGAAGAAAGTGGAAGGTTTGTGTCCGGACGAGTACTTATTAAATGTTTGTCTATGTCAAACCCATAGAATTATATAAGTACATCTTAATCAGCTCCAAATCAATGCTCTCATGATTGACTACCGACCTTCAGACGACATTGACTTTTGCAGCAAGCGTACAACGCGACTGCAGTGATCCGGAAGATGAGACTCCTGGCCCTCAGTAGCCAAGATGGCGAGAAAGAGGAGGAGGGAACTGAAGAAGCGAGTAATTAGACAAATATGCTGTCATTACGGTATCAGATCATTGACACTTTGATCGGCAAATACGATCTCTCATCTGGGATTAGTGGCCACTATTCCTACCCTCTACCGCAGTAAATAAGCTATCAGATGATCCAGACATGCCACATCAGAGTACAGCCAGCCTCTTGGCCGTGGCTCAGCATGGCCAATGGCAGCTTGTATGTTGATTATACATGCACGTAGCATTGTTTCTCACCGGTGGTTACTTTGAATGGATGTCTACGCCATCATTCAGTCTGCTGGGTTATTAGCTAATCCTATCAGATGAATTTAGTCAGTTGATAAGTTGTGCATTCCATAATACATAGAATCATGATCATCTCACATATTCTCTAAAACTCCCAAACGAGCCCAATGTGTCATTGATATCACACTGCCATTACCTAAATCCTGGGAGTAAGCTGGTCTGTTGTTCACTTCTCTGGCTTCAATAAAGATTCGACTTCGAAAGTAAGCATTTTATATTAATTCGATATAGGTATAATATGATTTGGTATCATAAACCTGATACCAGCCTGCTCCTCATCCAAAACACTACGATGTTATGGGAATGGTTGAAATCATTGTGCTAATAAATCTTCTGACGTCTATGGTAATCACTCAGTTCATCTGCTTCAACTAATCATTGGATATTGTAATTTACTTCTTATCTCACAAATTGGCTAACGTACTATCCATCAGAAGCTAGAATGTGAAAGAAAGTTCAACACCCACAGACATGCTCGCATAGAACACAAAGTAGTTAGCTCTCAAGATAAACATACAGAGTTGTGTTCTCTCGTTATTACTAAAGCGCGTAAAATCGTTGTCCTTGGGAATAATCAGAAGCGGTATTTGTTATCGTTCTTCGCGCAACGGAACTTTTTACAACGAATATTGTGGAGCTATAGTCCTAATGACACACACAGATGAGTATCGATTCTATCTATTGCTTGCTATGCAATTTCCACTACTAAGTTGCGCGGGAACAGCTTCGTCACTTGCCAGCCTCTCTCTTCTGACAAACTCACCAGAAGAAATGATGACGCAGGTGAGACTGGGCACTCTCTTGGTAGATAACAATGGGTCTAAGATTTTAATTGGTGCTATGCCTATGATTTGTACTGTTAAGCTCAAATTTCCTTATGTTTCTTACGTAGTTGTAGGTGAAATGTTATCTTCCTTATCCTGTTATAGTCCTAACTGCCTGGAACCCTCGCCCATCTACTCCGACTCCGAGCACGAATACATATGGTAAGCTAGAACTGAACACATCAGTGAAATATATCAGTATGAGTAGATACGTATACTGCATGTATAGTGTGTAGTTGGTGCAACTGCGACTCAAACCATAGCTATATCTATTCGTATTCACAGTATTCAATAGCAGTAGGACCTACTATGATGAAATAGTTTCTTTGATTCTAGCAAAGGTAGAATATTTTTTGGCGAAGGTCTATTGGAAGATTCGGTGCTGATCACAAGTGGCTGCAGGAAATTGCTGCAACTTTGCTGTAGCCTGATGCATTTTGAGCAGTAGGAAGTACAGATACATGTAGTATCCGAGTTAGGAAACGGCTTGACGTTAATTTAAACCTTCTGCAGGCGAACTTAACCAATAAGTGGTGTCTATGAATATGCAGCCAGCAGCGAAAAAACTGAAGATAGATCACGATCCCTTTGCTGAGGAGGATGACTGGGATGATGATGATATCCTGCGGCTTGTCAATGATGACGTGCCGACAAACTCGCAAATGAGTCAAGTTATGCGAGTAACTGGCGCCGAAAGACCTGCCAACCATTTAACTGGCCCTGTGGATACATTCTTTGTGCAGTCGAGTTCAACCCAAAATGGCTCCAATTCAGCCAAGTCATTTCTTTTTAAAAAACCATCCACTTTGTACAACTCCGGGAACAAATCACTGACCAATGGGGGCTCGTCTCAGATGGCAGCTCTTCAGGCCTCATCACCAGCCGTACCAGACTCCACTGGTGGCAGCAGTGAGTCTCAGGCGTCCGCGTCTCAGGCGGCTCAACCGAGTTCCTACCAACAGGTGAGACCATTTCCTGTTGGTATTTTTCCTCTGTGAAACTGCTTGTACCGATGACGCTGTGTCCAGGCTCCGGACCTGGTAAGGAAGCAGATGGCGTTGGATGGAGAGATAAAGTGGCTGCGATCAAGTCTAAAGGACAAAGAGAAATGTATCAGCGACCTGCGACAAGCCATGCTAGACGAAAACAAGCGACAGAAGGTCCTCAGCGCCGAGAAGGAGAAGCAATTCATGCGTGATGTGGAAGCTCTCAGGGCAGAGCTGCAGTTCAAAGGTGTTCGATATGATGAGGAGAGCCGAACCACTGGCATCTCTTGAAACATTCATGGATGACTTCTCATTGCTTTAGATACAGAACTAAAGAATACAGCACAAGGCCTGGATATATTGAGGAGGGAGAAAGAGAAGACAGTTGGAGGAAAGAAAGCCAAGATGAATCTTGGGTCGGATGGCTTCCCCACCGATGTCGTCTGGTCAAAGACATTCTGCAGCCGTGCAACCAACACTGATCAGCTCGACAATCAGCCTCCGCTTGTCTCAGATCAATTTGGTATCCATCCATCACAACCGATTCGCGCAGCGTCTCAAACACTGCCTCCTGCTCACCTTCTCTTTCAGGAGTGAGTGTGGTAGAAAATGTCAAGCCGAGTCCCGGGAATCGACTACTTATCCAGGGAGCTCATCCAGGTCTGTAACACGTCACGCCGGTATCCTCTTTCTACGAGAGTAGACAACTCCCTAAATCAAGTTTTTCTGCAGCAGACGTCCGACTAAGGCGAGTGGCATCTTGTCTGATGGAGGCGAATTTAGTGGACAAGCTGAAGGTCAGTCAGAGGTGAGGTGTTAGAGGTAGCTCTATGTCGCAATTCTTGGGTAGCTGATAGAAGAGGATGTGTGGAGACGGAGTGATAGATCTGAAAGCCTCTCGAACGTAGTATAACGTAGTATAACATACGATCAGCGAATATCTCAGTCAGACAAAACAGGTGAATGTAGCTAGGGCCTGCTGTAGACTGGAGTATTCTTGCCAATGCCATTATTTGTGAATATTTATAATAGCAAAAGACAATCGCTAAAAAGTTCACCGCTTACTTGGCTATTTTAGGACACAAAGTCATGAATTTTCGCAAAAATGTTCCAATCTACAGTAGATATTGTGGAGGAAATTGAGTCAATTATTTCGATGCAACTTTACACTTTTTTAGAGTTGAGGAAGCAGCTAAGATTGAGAAGTTGTTCTCCATTGCATCTGTATCAGACGTGAGCCAAACTAGCCGGCTCATACCCTCTCTCACGTCCATCCTCACCCTCAAACATGCCTATCCACAACCAGTGGTGGAAAGTGCTTCTCAGATACTGCCTGTGGTCTTGGAGTCGTGTTGTCTTGGCGAAGGAGATGCGCGTTCTGGTGTCAAGCAGAAGTTGCTGACAGCATTGCTGGCTGCGCTGCGAGGCGACTCGAGTAGTCTCTCCCCGGCGGTGGTGATTAGCTGCCTCACCAGTCTCAGACAACTGTTCACGGCTGACTCTACGATCGCAGCAGATCTATCGTCAGTATAACGTATCTGCTATTCTCTCTTAGACCTAGATGTGGTCATGATAATAATACGGCCAACATGTTCTCTAGCGAAGAGCTCCGTAACCAGCTGATCAGGCTCGTCGTCGGCTGCATGAATCATTGTGAGAGTAATATTACCACGCTGGCAACGTCCGTCGCTTCCACTATGGCTGACGCGGGGCTGCCCTATCACTTACCTGGTAAATCTCAATATCTCTAGTTTGATGATGTCACTCGCCACAAATTTAGCCCATTTTTGATGGACACGCACAATTTACCTTGACCTGATATTAGCCAGGATCAGAGGCTATGTCAAGTTCCATTGCAGTTTATTATGTTACAGATATGTGTCTTGTGGAGCGGCTATGCCACATGTGTGGAAACTCCAATCTCCATTCCTCCGGCGCGGTATGTCCACCATGACAGATTACTCTGTCTGTATATTATACTGTGATTTCAATGCATCGATATTATCTCCTGTTTCAGATACTTCTGTCTCTCAGTCACACTATCCAAGGCTTCACCAGCAGGCCAGAACACAAGCCCTGTGAGCATGCCACGCAGGTATAATGTTTGATTAACACAGAGCTCTAGTAGTCCTGGCGAGGGCTCAGAACTCTACTTAAGTTTTTTCCAGCAAGCTATCCACTATGTGACTTGAGGGAGATGAATGGAAAATGAAATTAGTTTCATACAGTCATGGCTGCTAGTCTAGCTGGGAAATCTTTTTTACTCAAATTTGAATTTGTGAGATGATCATTAGTATGTTATAAGAAGACTAACCCCTGCGATGGTCTGTATTCATCAGCAGCTGTATTCCTCAGCTGCAGTGATCTATGAAAGCTCTCTCTCCTATCTCCAATGGTTTACCTGCAGTCGCAGTTATTTGCCTGTAGTCTGAGTTATGATCTGTTGAGTTGATGTTACCTACCTAGATCGGGCCTAGTCTGACTCACAGGCTCTACTCATTGATAAGCCAGTATCAGGGATCTACGTCAGACTGTGAGAAGGAAGATCTGTACTCGCTAATGGCTGCCTGTCTCCATAACCTCCGGCTATTCAGTGACCTTGACCCCTTGTTTGACGCTAACTGTCGAGACATCCACTCAGAGCTGTTGTACTGTGCGACGATGCTGAGGAAAGGAGGAGGCTGGGCTAATATGATACCAGGTCTGTAAGAACAGCTACCATTGGTGAATGTTAGATGACATTAATTGTATCCACACTTCTGTTATACAGATGCTCTGTTTGCCATTCGTGGATTCGAGTCTCTGGATGTCAAGGACTATTCAAAGATGCCGCCCTGAGAGGCTGATATTCTCTCTGATGTTTTAGTGGTAAACAAATACACTATTTTCTGTTGTACCCGAGTTGCTGTGCTTCATGTGTGCGCGCGCGTGTGTGGTACAGGAGACTGCCATAGTCAGGCTGTGATTACGACACTATTAGAGGGAGACTGACTGCGGAAAGAACAGGATCGTCTGCGGAATATGAGATGTCATACTGTACATGCATTTATTCAGGAAACCTGATATAGAAATCTGATACGGAGTGACTAAACAGTCTCGGTATATGAAAGCAGAGGAGGGAGTACTTTGATCTAGAACGTGCAGAGAGTAACGTGGAAGGCTGAACAGACGTGGCTAGCTGGCGTCAGCCTTTACTACCAAATAGTGGCCTCCTACTGACTGTGGTATTAGCAGCAGCATCGTCACTTAAATAAATTATTTCTATGGCATGTTGAGTGTACTGAATGAAAACGCAGTAGCCATATATCAGTTCCAGTGAGTGCGGGCCTTTGAGCAGGGGCCTGTGGCTGGTGTCAGTATCATGACGCTCTCCCTTCAGCTCGTTTGATATAGAGGTTCAGCAGCTTCAGCTGTAATCAGTCAAGTATGAGTTTCAGCATGCATCTAGTAGAGTGACTGAGGGGGCAGGGCTTGAGTGGTGAGTGACTGAGGGGGATAGGAATAGAGTGAGAGTGAGAAAGAGTGTTGAAATAGGAGGGAGGGGTGAAGAGAGGGAGAGGAGGGGGGGGAGGGGGGG
>ERZ1740065.2685-NODE-2685-length-11104-cov-11.949226_pt1 | contig 11104 bp, 12 predicted proteins | sample MGYA00581738_ERZ1740065 | MGnify/ENA primary metagenome ERZ1740065 (study PRJEB43018, sample SAMN04849749) | marine metagenome | isolation source: floating plastic debris | place: Pacific Ocean | collected 2008-09-01 | study: EMG produced TPA metagenomics...
GTCTACCCCTTCTCCCATGACTCTGCCCCTGAATCCGCCACACCGCCCCTGAATCTGCCACTCCACACAGATATGGACGACAAGGATGTGTATGAGAGGGAAAGCCGAGTGACTAGCAGACCTTATGGAAACCGCCTCGATTGGAGACTAGATTGTATAGGAGGTAGAGATCCACAGGCTGGCCAGATACAGTTGGTAAGTTGAAGAACTGAGTCCTGTAGAAGAAAATCACTGTCATAGGTAGAATCTATATCTACTACTACAATTCAGATGATTGGCTTAACACTTGCTTTTTTTGGCCATCAGTTTTACATGCATGGCTACTGGAGGATTCTGATTGGTTAGCTGGAGAGGCGATAACAAAGTATGAATGGAATCCAATCAATGTTTTGGGAAAGCCCTTCTGCCAGGATTACTATGGCTAAGTCATGAAGTGTGTGAGCATTACAATTCTTCATTGCCTACTTACCCTCTGGTGGCATGGAACTGAAACAGCTCTTTCTGAAATCTTTCCTTCTCTTGAGAGTAAGTGAATGGATCACGTCCAAGATACTTATCTCTCTCAGTCGTCATTTTCACATGTCAGCTTACAGATCTCTGCATCTGACTACAAAACAAAAATTAATACATACAACGTCGTACATTCACGGAAAATGAAACTAAATAATATCTTTGAATAAGTTATCAACTGGGTGAAAAGTTGAAAACGAAACCCAAAAACCTGGCGTGTGCACACAGATTTACTACACGCTGTCGAACAGATCCACCTGACAGATAAATGACAGTGGTGGTGATCTGGACTGCCTAGACACCTTTTTCGAACGAAGATGAAATCAAAGGAAAATATGTATGCTACAAGATTGATTGACAGTAAAACGCCTCTCACAAATAGTATCTCAAATCTACAAACTACACAAGAAAATAACGAAGTGTATTCGCGGCAATATTCGATGACATTTCTATCCTTCTACCCTACTGAGCACAATAGGAGTAGCTTTTCCATCAACCGCATGAAATTTACAATGGTCAACTTCATCGTTCGAAAATAAGTCTTTTAAAACCCATGGCACATGAACGCGAAGAGATTCGCCAAGCCAGTAATGGCCGAGCAGGCCAACATGGAGTCCAGTAATCGATTCTGTAAAACTTCTCTGTTCGTAAAAATACCCTATAATGCCTTACCACTACTAAAGATTTCACATAGAGCTCCAAGGGGGTAAGCGCGCAGGATAGTAATCCTTAACTGCAAGTTATCCGCCTCTGTACACCAACAAAGTCATCAATGCTCGGTTCGCCTACAGAAATCCAATTTGATCCACATCAATTATTATACGTACGCTTCCAATCCTGAAGACAACAAAGCACGAATCTATGACAGTTTTTGTGCGCATGATTACCGAGAGGGGTGCTACGTATTGGGTTGGGCTAAATAGGTCAAGCATGGCCGACGGTTTTTCTAGGTCTCGTATGTGCGTCGGGATACTATCGCAGGTAAATTCACATTTCACCGTTAGTTTAGTGACTTCAGTGCTTTACTTACGCACTTTAACGATCTATAACTATTTTAGAATTGATTAATACCGATATATTATGGATAAATCTCGGAAAATGTCTGTTATCAGGGTGAACAGCGTATGCCAACGCCCATATATGACATTATCTTATGAAACTTATATGGAATTGGCTGCTGTCAGTGTGTAAGTGCTATAATACAGCTACAGATTGTTGTATTTGATTATAAGTTTAGTCTCTGACAGTGGGAGCTCATACTTTCGTGTCTTATGGAGTGATCTATGGGTAGGTCTAGTATTCTGAAGTTGTTTTTAATTTGACGTTCAGCCTAGAAATGATCAGTTTCCTACCCGATGATTAAGATGGCCTAATAGCTGTACAATAGCCAGGCTTGGCTGAATTCTTCTGATATACTTCCTGGCGGAAATTTTATAAATGATGTGACATGGTCATTCATGCCGCAGGCGTACTCAGACTTATTTTCAATTGTCCATCTTTGTTGAGTCTTTACCAATCATCAGTAAGTATTTACAAGATCACAACTCCTGACGTTCAGAGATACTGAAGGCTTCTGTGAGGACTGATAAGCTGTGCTGATAGATGTGCTTCAACAATGAGGGCCACAACTACATTTCACAAATTAATAACCAGTTAAAGCTATCTATCATAGAATTATACTTATAGTCTGACAGTCTCCTGGTTTAATTGTGCCTAGTATTGCGGTATGCAGCGTTCCTTTGCTGCACCATAGGACAAGAGAACACGGTGTCATGTGACATAATGTTAGAGTTGTGCTCTCATAAATTTCACTGCACTTCTGACCTGAGTACTTTGACCACTCGGAATAGGCCACTAGTAATAGTAAACAACTAGTTATTATGGCACTACTGTGACCCCACTGTTTTGTTCCAGCTGTTCAGTCTCAGTCACTGACAGGGCTGGCGTGATTTAGAGCGCTCCCATCTGCAAGCAGCATCAGAAGACAAGGGACCCGCTCTGCTGCAACATGGCTCCACACTTATCACAAGGACAGCTGTTCATTGTGGCGACTCTACTGGTGTGTCACGTCAGTGGGTTTGGTGATCTGAGAAAGACTGCTGACAGCCACGTCTCCATCTGGAAATCTTTAGAATCTTCTCGTCTTAGCGACATCGACCCAGAAGCGAAAATGGACTTTGTGAGTTAGACATGATGGTGTCAACTCTCGACCACTCCGAGGAGTTTGGTCATAGACTTTCTGTACGTTTGATATGCTTCATTGTTTATAATTTCAGTGTCAGATAGTCCACTATCACGGCTACACATGTGAGGAATATCTGCACAAAGTGGAAACAGAAGACGGATTCCTGCTCACCATTCACAGGTCTGTCTGCGTGTCTGCATTCCCATCGTTTTCTGTCTTTCCCCAGCTCTCTGACACTGCAGTAGTTTCAAAGAACACTTGCCATGTTCCTTACATCTCCATTCTCTCGTAACCGTAGTTAGTATCCATGCAGTCAGTAAACAGCCTTCTCATTACTATTTGTCATTGGAGTCAGGCCTCTATTCGTCTATCTAGACCCAACCTCATATGCTTTCGATGAGGCTGTTGAGAGATTGCGTCTGTTCACTCAATTATCACCTCCTGATGATTCCCTTTAGCTATTAGGTATGTATTTCTAGACATGGAAGCTAGTCGTTATATATATGTTGGTACTATATTGAGCTACCAAAGCTATTATATAATTCCTCTTCACTCTACTTCAACACAGTCTGCTGATCCCATTATCTCACACAAGTCACACAATACCTTTACTACAATACCTTCACTGCAATAATCTCTGCTTGGGTAGAGATAGAAATCGCCTGCAAGGAGTGCTTAAATGGAAGGAGAGGGATCGCTGCAGTACCTGCAAGAAATTTCCAGTCACATCTAGAGGGGCCGATGGTTCCCACAGTCCCACTATATCTACCGCAAATAATTTCAGTATCGTGTGGTTTCTGCTCACAGTTTCGTCCATGGATGGCTTTCACGTGGCAACTGCAGCAGCTGGCAGTCTATGATATAGATATCCTATCAGATCCCATTTCAATGCATGAAAAGCCAGTCAAAGCCATCAAAATTTTCCTTGTCTTAGTGGTGACTATGTGTCTATGCTTGACAATCAATTTGACACCATCAGAGATCATCGGCACCATAGTCAAAGCACTGCTCTATCACTATGGTCATGTTGACACTGAGCTTTGATCTTTTTTGCAGAATTACTGGTAAGAAAGGACAGCTAAAGCCATCCAAGCCTCGCCCACCAGTTTTTGTTCAACACGGTCTCCTCGGTGACAGCACGATGTGGATCCTGAATCCACCGAATGAGACAGTGCCTTTCATGCTCTCAGACGCCGGCTACGATGTCTGGCTTGGAAACAGCCGCGGAAACACTTACTCCCGCGCACACAAAACCCTCAAACCTTCTCAGTCTAAGTTTTGGGCATGGAGGTAGAGAGAGCTAGCTGCCTCTGTGCAATGGCTCTCAGAAGTTGTTGTGATGGTGCTGAGTGTCACATTGATATGTTTAACAGTTGGGATGAGATGGCCAAGTATGATCTGCCTGTCAGCATAGATTTTGTGCTGAACCAAACAGGATATAAGCAGTTGCACTATGTGGGCCACTCTCAGGGAACACTGATCGCCTTCGTACACCTGTCTACTACTCAGTCTAGTAAAGTAAGTGCTCCCATTTCTGTTTATGTTACATATATACAGCTGGCTGAATATGATGGTATATGGTGTGGGAATTGACTGACCGAATGAAGCCATGCCTCTATTTTACAGATATCGCATCTTATAGCCTTGGGACCTGTGTTCAATGTCAGCCACATGATCTCTCCCATAAGATACCTGTCACCAATAAGCACTGATATCGCTTTTGTCTTGGAGATCTTTGGACTGAGAGAATTTTTGCCCAGCAATTGGGTGAGTGAAGCTAACGGTATGCCCATCTCGTCTCCATGGATGGATACCATCCCAGCAACATTATCTTAATATTCTAGCTGATGAAATGGTTGGCAGATAACGTCTGTGTGAAGGATGACCCACTCCACTCTCTATGCTCAAACATCTTGTTTTTATTCTGTGGATTCGATCCGAAAGAGCTCAATGCAGTAAGTATATACCAATGTGGATATGGATCAATATGGTTGTATGATTGCATAAAAATATTGTTCACCTCGCTGCTGTCATCCATGTTGAATTTGTTTCAGACTCGTGTTCCAGTCTACATAAACCACGCTCCAGCTGGGACGTCTGTCCAGGATATTGTACACTTCGCTCAGATGTATGATACCAAAACCTGTTCGAGATTTGACTACGGCTCGGCTCTGAGCAACCTGTTTCACTATGGCCAGCTGAAACCCCCCATGTACGACATTAGATCTGTATCGACCCCTGTGTCGCTGTTCTCAGCAGGCAAGGACTGGCTGGCTGACCCTGAGGTCAGTAGTATTTCTACTTTGATGTCTGATGTCACTTATGGTTTCTTTATCACCGAGGATAGCCTCGATCGGGAACTTTTTTGCAACTGAAACACGAGCAGACAACTGACAATAATAACTAGTGCTTGCTGGATGTTTTTTGCACACCAATTCGGTTGGACCTTGTGGATCAGATTTCAAAATGTTTTGCTCGAGAAACGTCAGAGTTCCTTCACATTGGCCCATATAGGGAAGGAGCTGGTCCTCTTATTGGCTAGATGTTGCAAAGAGCTGACTAATCAAACCATTGCTTGTATTCACTGCTACACGCCTCATGGTGTCACCGTTTTTCTACTCCGCAGTCAATCACCTCTGCCTTGTAGATCAGTTTCGGCACCGTAACAAACTGTGTGAGAGAAAATCGGTCTCTGTACAAATTTATGTTCGCAGTTAAATTCCCCTGTAAAATCGTCCTAAAACCTCAAGGCGAGGTCAACAATTATATGCCCAGACAAAATATTAATACAAAAGGGCAGAGATATAATACTCATAAATCTTGATACCACAGAGCTCTGATAGAAGGTTGCTTGCTAATCGTTCTGTCTGTATGGCCTCCTCTGTGCATAATACTATCCCTACTACAGCTGCAGTTCATCTTCCATACAATCAAGCACTGCTTCAGGTAGTGTTGTGCCGTCTAACAACAAAGTTTTTACCCAAACAATATGTTAACAGTATGTAAGACCTGCTAGCCGGGCTATGTATGCAGGAGCTGTCCTGTGGTTCTCAGTCTTTTTCTTGTGTGCTTGACGTCGATATACCAGTAGATAGATGGTGTAGTAATGATATAGTCAGTCATCTTTGGGAAACTCTCTGGGTATTTTAATCTGCTCGTATGACTGTAGGATGTGCAGTACATAGTGAAAAACCTGCCGAATATCAAGAACCAAGTGGTGATCAGTGAGTGGGACCATCTGGACTTCATGTGGGCCGTCAACGCGAAGACAGAGATGATTGATAAAATAATTGACATCATTGATGGCGATTTCCGCTAGGTCAGCTGTGGCGTCAGGGTTGTACCGCTGCTTACATTGCTACGTGTTGCTTCAATCCAATCATCCGTTCCTCATATCTCCGTAGTATTTTTTTAATCACAAATATACTCCTTATATATATCTAACTGTTTTCTCTATCAGTTGTTTAACTGCGCATGACATGAACCTTTATTCATAATCTGATTGATTTTTTATCATCAGAGAACAGTCAATCCACCATACTCCCTCAGAATTGAGGCACATTATCGTTGAGAGATGTTGTATGCAATCATTTTTTCAAGGGTTAGACACTGTTAATCATTTGTCTATGCGTGGTGAGAAGTTGCTTTTTCGTGAGTTACCTTACTTCACTGACTTTAGCACAGAGAGAATACGGTAGTTAGTTACACAAGCGCACAGCATTGATCAAGCGTTGGGGGGGGAGTGGGAGTTGGGAGGGTGTGAGAGGGCGTGAAATATATACAGCATATCATTGGTCCGTTTGTAAGGTCATTGCTAGTTTCATACATCTATTGGACGAAGAGATGACCAATCAGAACTCTTGTTTACCAGTATCTATTGCAATCTCTTTATCGTTAGCATTGGACACACTCCAACTGTGGAGGGCAATAAATATCACGACTTGATCCTAAGAGGTCATTGTTCAGTGCAGCCAAGCCCTACTTACACGATATGACTTACAGGTAAGTCCAGTGCAGATGAATCTGCTCATGCTGCCGTTGTGATGGAGCATTCAGCTATTCAACCTCTGCACAGATTGCTCGCTGTCCTCCTGCCAGTATTCTTGGCCACACTGGGACCCGTTGAGCTGTCCCCCCTGACTAGATCACTTCCCCTGATGTCTAACCAGTTGGTCGGCTCCCCTCATGCTGGAGCATCACAGAAAGGAGTGGATCCAATCGCGAATATGGACGTGGTAGGGTGCCATCTCTTCTCTCATTGAACGTTGTCATCGCTGCATTTAGTACATGGATCCTGCATTGAATTGTACATCCTTGTTTCACTTCATAATAACGATTGCGGTAGCAATGCTCCAAAGCAGTGTTCACTCGGTGCTTTTCCATGAGTCTTCTTCTTGTTGTTTTCCCTCAGTGCACACTCCAGCTTTTCATGTCAACAATGAACTGAATTTAGTTCGCCATGAAAGAAAACAAAAACACTGAGTTCTATGGTGATGATAACATTCTTTACATAACTGATCGATCAGTGATATGGCTATAGCTATATACATCATGGCTTCTCGGTGCCGAAGACACTCCTATCATTCTATTTGCGCTGCTATTATAGTTCTTGTTATCGTCATTACTCATTATTGACGGAATTTGGACCTAATTTCTGAGGCAGCAATGTCTTCTTTCTTCATCAACGAAGCTGCACCATTGAGTTATTTCACTTTCTCTGCAGTGTGAGATTGCGGACCATTACGGCTATCAATGTCATGTGTACAAACATCAAGTGGTGACAGACGATGGATTTCTGCTCACGCTACACAGGTGAGCTCCAAGAACTCTCTGTTTAACTGGCTTGTTAGTGAGCCTCTCCCTCTCCATCACACTGTTCATCTCCCTCTCACTGTCCATCTCCCTCTCCCTCCTCTCTCTTTATTGTAGTACATATGTTCTGGACATCACTCAGTCTACTTAATGACATCGAAGTCAGAGCTCATTACTATTATTGTGTGAGTCCTGGGATGATTCTGAGATTACCGTATATAGCAAATGTATACTTAGTTCAAGACCCACCATTCGTGATTCACTCGCTCCTGTAGCCATGAAACAGAAAGTCAAGAAACCAGGCATATTTCTATGGCTCTATCTTCTCTTAACTCTTCCAGGATAAATGGTAAGAAGGATGTGACTGACAGCGGTTGTGAGCGCCGCCCACCCGTACTTCTATGGCATGGTCTGCTCGGTGCCAGCATCAGCTGGGTTCTCAATCCTCCAAATGAGACCCTGGCTTTCCTCCTATCGGATTCATGCTACGATGTCTGGCTCGCTAACAGCCGCGGGTGTACGTACTCTAGGGCTCACAAGACTCTCCGACCTCACCAGAGCGAGTTCTGGGCCTGGAGGTGAGTATAGGACCAACTTTCTACCATTGGACTAATCACAGCCTATGGTCCAAGTGTGGGATGCATTCTTAGTTGGGATGAGATGGCCCAGTATGACGTCCCATCTACGGTAGATTTTGTGCTGAATGCCACAGGCTATGAAAGTCTCCACTATGTTGGACACTCCCAGGGCACTCTTATAGCATTCGCCTATCTCTCTATGGTACATACACCCAAGGTATGAATGCAGATGTACATAACAGAGTACTAGTATTTCAACTATATGTAATTGATGCATTGACTTTACTAGCAGTTTTGCTGTTTTCAGATATCACACGTCATAGCTCTGGCTCCAGTGTTCAATGTTGGCCACATCAAGTCACCAATAAAAATTTTCGCTCCATTCGCTAATGAAATCGACCTCCTCTTCAAATTGGTGGGAAAGTATGAGTTCCTACCAAACTCCAAGGTATGTACATGTAAGTGCATGTGTAGATTGTATTTGCTGCCAGATCAAATGCGCTCTGAGGTGGATTTTGGACCATAGATACATGACTGGCTTGCCGCACGTGTCTGCAAGAAGGACAACCCCATGCATATAGTCTGCGATAACTTACTATTTATAGTTGCTGGATTTGACTGGAATCAGCTGAATGTGGTGAGTTGAATGATGCTCATAGCTTCGGCAGTATAAAGTCGCCTGGGTAATGTAGCGGAATTTCATCTTCTGTTTTAGTCTCGGGTACCAGTGTATGACAGCCACAGCCCTGATGGCACCTCAGTACAAAACATCTTCCATTATGGTCAAATGTTCAACAAGAAAGCTTGCACTAGATTTGACTACGGCTCACCCAAGTCTAATATGGATCACTATGGGAAGACAACTCCTCCCTCCTACAACATCAGTGCTGTACAAACGCCATTCTCACTCTTCCACGCTGAAAATGACTGGCTTGCTGATCCTGAGGTATTGCACCAACGATTTGAATTGTGACCATGGAACAACATCTAACTTAGGCTCATTGCCCATTGCCCATTGCTTAGTGTCAGTATGGCTATCCAGTATGCTGATGTCTGTGCCTCATTTGAAGGATGTGGAGTATATATTGGAGAACTTGAGGACAATAAAGAACAAGGAGTACATCCCTCAATGGGACCACTACGATTTTATATATGCTGTCGATGCCAAAACGGTGATGATCGATCAACTGATAAGAATTATTGATCATGACTTTCATTGAGTTGCTCGCGCTGTCATCCAACTCCAACGCGCATAGTAAGATCTTTTTAGTTATGTGAATGAAGCATATTGTTTATATGAAGAGAGGTGGCCTGTATTCATTCACCATGTCTTTGATTTCTCAATCATAAAATATAATGTAATAAAATATAATTGTTGTTGTATTTTGTATGCAATTTATTTCATAGCATTTACATATAGCTTAAAGTTATCAGATTGTATTATCATATCATTACATGATACCATACCATATCACACGTACATATATAGTCCATATACTCACCATAATTAACATTCAACTACAAACCTTTATAACTGAATGAGGTTACATGTGTAGAGTTGATATTGTGCATAGTATAGTGTGTGGCTCTACTGGTTACAGTGGGGCCCACTGGATCGCTGAGCAATATAGTGCAGCGCAGCACTATATTGTAGTGGATTGGCAGGCAATCTGGAGGTTGAGTGCTCAACGCAGTCTAGAACAATACTCTTTGTAGAGAACTCTACTCCTCGTGGAAGAAATATAAGGTAGTGGTAGATTAGATTCAATCGTATTTAACTCTATTCAACTCTGTGCAGCTCTGTACGACTCTGCACGACTCTACACGACTCTATGCAGCTCTGCATGACTCTACACGGCTCTATGCAGCTCTGTATGACTCTACATGGCTCTACTCTATAAAACAAAAACTGTCCCCTTATATATGGGGGGCTGGTACCGCATTGCGTTCTGTTGGATCGATGCTGAACGTTTCAGTAGTACAATTTTGGGTGGACGGTAAATAAATTAATGTACGAAGTTGTGCGCTCTTGTGGAGTTGAAGCCACAACTAATAAAAACAACATTTCTATCTAGCTGTGAACTAACTCATTACTCAATACGAATATACGTTTGAATTTTAAAATGCTACTGAAATAGGACTTTTTAACTAGTTTTTTATTTTCGAACGGAACGTTTGGAGAACATTTATTTACGGCTAAGAAAAAATGTCAAGATTGGATTCGCACCATCCAATTACATTCGCCCAAAAGGAAAGCTGCGACAGTTTCTATTGCCGACTTGCTGGTCGTAAGGAGAAATACAAATGACTGAGAAGCTATTGCACTATTATAAATAGTCTGCTTCTGTAGCCGAAATCACATGGTTTTAGGCGTGTGATACATTCTATAGGCCCTGTTGCAGTTTATGCTGCGATAATTTGATCGATCAGCTTTGTCGAACAACTGATACGGCTAAGTGGGAGGTGAGTACAAGCTTTCATTCGATGACACCGTTTCCAAACTCTTGATATGACAACCTTGTGCCTTGTCATATGGCCAACTAACCTAGCCATTGATTTAAATGTACAATCTGAGTGTACGTGAAAATGGCTGCTTTCTCTCGCACCTAGTTGGGAGGGGAGGGAGCTAAGAAGCTTCATAGTGCACAAAAAATTTTTGTCTTTCATTCTCCTCCTCTTTTTCTTCCATACTGTCCACTCCTTATCCCTGTTTTGAACTGAGAGGAGAAGGATATCGGATCAATTTATGTGTAATCAAGTCCTTTTTGCCCTAACAAAAAAGTCATTATCGATACTTCTGAAGGCTTTGCTATGCAGATGGTTCCTCAGTATACCTGCATTTGTTTGGATGTGAATGATGTAAGGGGTAGCTATCACTGAAGGGCATCTCCTGGAATTAGTTGTGATCGCAATAGGTAGTGAAACCTCCTCTGTAGTATATGTTAGGCTTGGATGCTGACAGTACCAGGATGAGTGCTTAGTGAGCGAACTGATGCTCTGTAGTATATGTTAGGCTTGG
>ERZ1740065.2686-NODE-2686-length-11103-cov-11.934015_pt1 | contig 11103 bp, 5 predicted proteins | sample MGYA00581738_ERZ1740065 | MGnify/ENA primary metagenome ERZ1740065 (study PRJEB43018, sample SAMN04849749) | marine metagenome | isolation source: floating plastic debris | place: Pacific Ocean | collected 2008-09-01 | study: EMG produced TPA metagenomics...
AAACAGCACTTTACCGGAAAGTGCCGATGTAAAATTCCAACATGTTGAAAGTTGCGTACGGTAGAAAAAGTTGCCAGGCGCGAGCTATAAGTAGAAAGGAATGTGTGCGGTCCGTGACTGAAGGATGAAAATACGGCTAGTGTGGCTTAGCCTTAAGAGATCTATCTAAGTGGAGTTATGTTCTCATAGTCATGAGCTGTCTAAACAGATTTCTGCATTGCTCACTACTCTGAGAAGAATGTCTGGAATAGATGGTAGAAGCAATAGACTGTACTACTTCTATCGGTGCAGTGGAGAGCTTCTGATTGCGCTGCAGTGACAACTACTAGTGTAGGGTGAGGACCACCTGAACAGGTTCCAGAACTCGACAGAATAAATACCCAGCCACTCAGTCATGCGTGTGTCAAGTGGCCCAGGTAATCAGGGAGATTGGTGGGATTGGTGTTTGTGCTGCGCATATATCCGCGGGTGTGGGTAGCTCGGTAGCCTCGCCATCCCGTTGCTTAATTTCTCTTCGTGGACGCACTCCCGAGGTCCCATGCAGGCAGGGCACTCTTCCAAAACGCATTTCAGTGCCTACAGTTTAATGCTTTGCTTCTTCAGCATGCTCAAGTGGTACGCCACTCTTCACTTGGTGGTGAGGCTCAAAAATTCAGGCTTTCCGTCAAAAATTAAGACCACTGATGAATATCTCCACTGTTAGAAGATGAAACAGTTCGGTATCTACGGCTGCATTCTTGAAAGTGGCAGACAAACCGAGTGAGAGCAATCATCAACATTTCATCATCGCAAAGGCAGGTGACACCTATTGACAAAAATAGAACGGATCTTCATTTCCCTTCATCTAGCACAGAGTGCACACGTTGATGGTTAAGGATGATGAAAGCGCTCAGAGACGCTTAACTCACAGCTATTAGGTGTTGTTATGTAACAGCAGACCAACTGAATAAGTTATTCATAAGCTACTTCATAAGCTACTTCAAAATTTGAGAGCTCACATCAAGCACAAGTTATAATGGTTATTTGATTGAATCTTATGATTACATCTACACCTGCCTTTCTGCTGTGCAATCATTTTGCTATCGCAGCACAAGGAGGACAGACCTTGCAGCAAATCGTTGCCACAGAGACTTGTGTTCTGAGTTCGAGTTTGGTAAGTGGAAGTTGTCCATATTTCCTATCCATCTAATCAGACTAGACATGTCAAACATACATAAAGAATCAAAGTCTAGAAGAGCAGCGCAGATACGAAAAAGCATGAAGAAAGCGTTGGATGCGAAAGCCGGTGGGCAAAAAAAAGCGGATAAGGGAACCATGGATGTGATCATTGTCTTTACTTTGGTAATGATTGTCTTCATGCTTGATGTACTTTCTATGCTTATTCACTACTTCACATTGATGACTGTATGGGAGAAAAATATGGAACGAGTTTATTAAGCCGCCTCACACCAGTACCAAAACGATAATCTATAGGTGATGAACATTAGCCTACCAGATAAATGCCCGCCGCATATAAGGTTGATGAACAGCTTCTGCTGGACCATTTGAAACGTGTAAGACTATCACTGGATAGCGGATGATATAAACCGCAATACACAGCACAAGCTCATTGCTTGGTATAGGCTATATAGTTGGATGTAGTGTGTGCTCTGATTGGACCAATTTTGCTGTCATTGAAAGGGGAACATTTCATTGGTTAAGAAACTGACAAATAAGAAACTGACAAGCAGGTGGAAATTTCATGATAGCCAGCTATAGAGTCGTGCAATGAGTCGATGCGGCCTATTGTGGTTTATGTTGTGCAGAGTTACATTTGCAATAGGGCTGGAGGAAAATAAGGTTCTATGGTATGCATTTGAGAGTGATTTCGCTGTATCTATGTTGTATGATGGATTTCTTCCAGGACTTTTCAGGAACGTATCCGGAACTTCTCAACAGCCCATGATTGAACAGAAGACGCTTTTTACCAATCTTCATATCACAGGGTGCTGTGCTTGCTTATCCAGAGCTCAATTCCCAATTATTTTCAGATTCTGTGAGCTAAGATTCGTGATGGCCAATAACACTACCGCTTACAACTCATCCCTCCCGTCGGAAGCTTCAAGTCCGCAGTTCCAATGCCTCAAGCCAATGGATATCACCGCCTCCACGATGAACGCAATCTCTTTCCTCATCAATATCTTCCATTTGATTGTCATCACTTGTCTGGAGAGCCTAAAAGGAACACAATATCGCCACATCCTTATCAACATCTCTCTCGCGGACATGATCAACACTCTGGTGATGGCTGTGTTCTACTCGTGCTACGACTTCTTTATCTACATATTCGAGTATGCCGATGAAGCGTCAGCACTCAGAATTCCCATCAACACCCTCGTGTTATTTGTCAACTACGTAGGTTATCATGTGTTTTTGGTGGCGAGCATACAGAAGTATCTGGCCATCTGTAAACCAATCAGCTATCAGTCATCTCCTTTCGTTAAACGCTTACCGATTGTGTTCGTTCTAGCCTGGATCTATGTTTTCTTGCTCAACCTCGTGTTTCCTCTAATGGAGATGCTGGCGTCAATCCTACTGTCACGGGAAGACAAAACTAGAATGGCCCAAGCTGTACTCCTCTCTATCCCTCCTAATATCATCACAGGTGTTCTACTCGTTAAAGTCTACAGAGCCATGAAAGTACGCCAACAAACGAGGAAAACAATGAACGCAACAAGTGTCGACAAGCCAAAGGGGATCAGGGTGTCGTGTATCTGATTATCATCTTCACCCTGGAAATGATTGTGTTTGCACTTAACGTAGTCTCAATCATAATTTTCTACCAGACAGGGATGATAATATGGACAAAAATATGGAACACGTTTATCAAGCCCCTTTACACTGTCGCCAACACGATAATCTACGGATGGAGAACCAAAGCGTACCAACTACGCATCCGTCATATGTTTGGTTGTCAGACAGCTTCTGTTGAACCCTCTGAAACACCATAGGCTATCACTGCAGAGCAGTATAACGACACAAGCCAAATAATCCCAAACTCATATGTATCCTACCAATTGCAAACCGAGCTTCATAGGAAACTTTATGTGGTCATTTTGCTGTATTGATATCGTTTGGAACACCGATTTCAACGAGTTCAAGTGTCAGGAATCTCTCATTCGTTCGTACTTTCAGGACTGCCAGATGTTTGCGTGTTCACTACTGATATTGCTTTCTTGCGCCGTTGAGTCGGGCCACTGAAAACATGTCTTCAACGTTGTTGTTCGTTTTTGTGTAGCTCAATAGAAGCAAAGTGGAAGTGAAATAATCGGAAGTTTATGCTGATGGAATAGAATCATATGGATTCATATGAAATAATGGTATGTGCTGTAGCTCCTACTGAACAGAAAACATTTCTTGGTTGACGGCAGCAACCAGTAAACAAACACAGTTGCTTTACTGTCACCACATTTCTCAGCGTATTTATGAAATCCGGGGGGGGGGGGGGGGAGGGGCAGTAGGTATGATGCATGCAGTTGACGAATGTACTCAAATCTGATAGCTCTCTGTTTCCATGCAGAGGGCCAAGCTCTATGAGGCTGTCAAGTCCTGCAAATATATATGAGAGCTGATGAGGAAATACACACGCAAAGGGAGGATAGCTCCCGCAATCGTAAAGAAGCTTGTGGTTGACAAGACCTATAGCCAAGTGTTTCCCAGCAATTTACCGAGCTTGCCGAAGGTGTCTGCTCCCGCATTACTGGCTATAAATTTGTCATAAATGGATCGCTCCTACAATAGCATTCATTTGTCTCACTGGTTAGTAAATAGTTACACTCTTCCGCTTCATGTACTTTCAACCAATAGAAGGCCTACGACAGTGCTGTGACTTTGCTCTTTTACAGCACTCCTCACTCTACTACTAGATTTTTCTCAAAAGCTTCCCCAGGAGGAGAAAACTCTGCGATCTTAAAAAAAGTAGACAGCATCAGTCGAAGTGTAGAAAACTCCCAAAGGTGTGTTTTACCATCCGACCTTGTGGGGAAGTATCTGTAATATACTCATCCATGCATCCAATTCACATCCTGCAAAAACTAGGTCTTCACCCAGGTCATATCCCCTCCCTGAATCCTTTCACTTTCTGTGTCCTCTAGGGAATTGTGGAAACACTTATATCACTAAATAAGGTATGAAAACTGAAATTAATTTTGCCAACATTTTCCGAAAATGTGATGTTACCAGCTGGTTAGTTTTTTTCGATAGCGCATATCTACATTTCTCCTCTAACACAGACACGCGACCTCTATCCTCTGAGTTGGCCAATAGAGGATCACACCCCTATTAGGTGTGTTCGGTATGAAAACGTGTTATAGTGGCTAAACGTTCAACTCCGAAGGCATCACTGACTGCACAAACTAAGAAAACATCGGCTGGGTTGACCCATCTGAGAAGTTAAACACTAGCGCCTTACCGCAACCTTGATCGCTTTCGCAGCTTGAGCGCGTACTGAGTAAACGCTGGGTAAACGCTGTTGACGGCATTGATGCATGCGTTGAGAATAGCCAAATATGTTGATTAAATTAATTGCTTTTTAAACGGCCGTGCATAAATACCGTAAACGCGTTTGCACTCCGAACACGCCTATTACCTTTCGCTCGTCAATTAGAGTATATGTAAAGAGTCAAAGGCTAACGAAGATTGATCCAAGTGGAGTTGTCCTCTCTCTCTCATCTATCAAAATTTCTGAATTCCATCTCAGCTTTATGTGTATGACATTTGATCCTACAGTCAGCCAATGGAGTCGGAGATGGGGAATGATTGAAATTTTACGGTTAACTAAGATATCTATCTAAGTGGAGTTGTCTTCTCATAGTCATGAGCTGTCTGAAGCAGCCCATCCCACGCTCAATACACCCAATGCAGTGGTTATGTAACACATCCGCTGTGGCTGTGTTCGACATTCCGTAGCACAACCGCAACGGTTGTCTGTAAATAGCTTCAATACAACCATACCTGTTGTGCTGGGGGCTACTTGTCGAACACCTAATTAATCTCGAGCTGAAGGAAGCAGTAGTATGTTACCTATATTATTGCCAGCAAACTACATTATCAGTCAGAAAGTATTTAGGTATTTCAGTTTAAAAATCTTGATTTATTTTTAGTGATGAAGGAATGATAAATGAATCAATTTCAAGAATAGTTTTTGGAAACTCTAGAAACTTATAGAAACTTGCAGTATAAAACCTAACATCGTCTTATTCATCGTGATTGGATCATAACAAGTCAAATATGGCTCGTAGTGTCACAAATAACTATAAACTTTTCTCGGAGAGCTTTCCCAAGAGGAGAAACTCCCAAAAAATTTTGAAAATTCTTAGATAAAGTGATACGGCAACGCCGTGCCTGCTGTGCCTATTGGCACAGCCCTGAGTTTGCCTATGATTTCTCAGAAATTCCCAGGTAATTCTAAGAACCACCCTATGCAGGCCTTAGGCGGCCCTTAGGCAGGCCTATAATAAGTTCCTAGGCGGATCTACCGACCTAAGAATATTAGTACTGTAAAAGTGTAGAAGGGACCGGGTCAGTAGTGGAGGCACAGCAACGAGGAGCGGGGGGTGCATGACAGGGTAGATGGGAAACTGATAAGAATTTGGAATGCAAACGATAACAACTAGAGGAAACAAAGACAGAAGCGAGCGCACGCCAGGAGAAAGGAATAAGGGTCATAAGATGTGAACTGATACCCTTATATGGCCAGAACAATTTGACACAAGAGGACCCACACCCACATATGGTCAAGCGTGCCTGACGCAGGGACAAGAACGCATAGCCATCCATGCAGCTAGGATAATACTTGTAAACAATGGAGCCTGGCTGGACGAAGAGAATCCTTCGATAAGATAAAATCGAGCAGACAAAATGTACAATTAACTGAGCGATTATAATATGACGCAACATTAGGTAAAAATCCAGCCAGCAGCCCGGCAGTGTCAAATCTGATTGACCAGGACAGATAAAAAAATACTTAGGTATAAGTAAGGAGGGAAATTCAAAATCCAGTCAGACTCCACCGTCCCACTAGAAGGAATACATCCTTCCTTAGACTAATTCCTACCTCTGTGTGATTTCTTAGTTTTACTGTACAACCCTCATTACTCTATACGTCTGCAAGGGTATTTAGCCACAACTTATGATTGATAAGGCATGTTCTTATTTATCCTAGAGTGATCACTAATGTTATTATGCATGCTGTCGAGATGTAGTTGGATAACTGTGAGGTTACGCGGTACATGAATACAGTCATTTATTGTTGAATAAGGAATCAATAGAGCGATAACCAGAGCTGAAGTATTTAGTGTAGTATTACACGTCTGCCACCCTGGTGTAAACACTGAGAACCCTGACGTCTTGCTGAGAATCATAACCTAGACATCGAGAGTGATACAGTCAAACATGAGGTAGGGGTGGCATTGAGTATTGGTGGTGACGAAGCTTAGACATATACGCCAATAGAGTATGATGATCAGGCGGTCAGTGCCAGCTCATTTCAGAGGAAAGCTGGCGACAACGTTTGTCCGTAGAATGCCACCAAGGGAAGACGACTCCCGTATGCCACAGTACCCCCAATTCTGAGCTGAGGTAAATGCAAAAATTACCCATTCGCACCTGAAGTCGAAGAATCCTGGAGAGAGCCCTGGAGATTTCAAGTAAATGCAATGACCATCATTGGCTGGTTGTAGGCTTAAAATTGACACATAATGTTAGGATTGCCACAAATTTCTATTTCTCTTCATTCTATGAGAGTGAGATGGAGATTGATAAGCTTTCCTATGAGCTTTATGGCCTCCAAGGTGCAGTGGGTAATTCGAAACTAGTACATCTGGTGACCGCCAGTATCGCTCAGTCTGCGGGTTCAAATGACACAGAGTGAAGCTGATGATCTTTCAATAGCGACAACATTATACTTAACTAATAATATTTTAGCTGTTTGGCTCGGTTCAATATTTCAGATGTTTTCAACGTTTCATGATGAATTTTATGAAGGATGATGTTTATTATTTAGCCATCCGTCTGTGTTAGTGTGCACTTGCTATTGATCTAAAGGATGTAAGATGGACCTGAGGCTAAATCAGTGAGTGGAAACAAGTAGGCACATGTATTTCACCAGATACCCTCTGAATGGTCGCCCACAGAGTGGAAACTGGATAACCCCGACACACCCTGGGGATGTCTGGGGCTAGTAACCTGATAAGTGCACAGCAGACCTCACAATCAGTCTCTGATGGATAAAGTTCTTGTTGTAAGATAGCCAGCTAATAGAGCATTGTATGCGCTATTGGATCAGTTGGACACCTACTCAAGTATAAGTTCAAATTGATATTTATCAATATATGACTTAAGATGCCTATGCCGTCTGACTCGACGGTCACTTCACTGTCAGGGTTCAAGCACACCAGATTTGCTGACAAACAGTCACAGAAAAACTTGCAATCCACTACGTTCAAAGAGAGTAGGTAAGTTGAGACAGGCAGTGCTAGCTGTGAATTTATCTAAACTAGGTTTGCCAAAAATGTGTAAATAATCATCTGATGTAAGGTGGATAGTTCTGAGGATGTCTCATTGCTGTGGCAGAAATTGGCGGTACACTACCGAGCAATTACCTTCACATGCTCTCAATCAGTTGCTTGCAGTGGTATGCCTCTACATAAGAGTTTTTTACGCCTCTAAGTCCCAGAGGGAGACCCTGAAGGAGTTCCAAACAGGAATTTAAGCTGGAAGTCTCAGGGACATCCGGTTGTGCTCAGGAACCCCTTGAGGGATTTACTCTGGGACTTCTCAAGAGCCCCTGATCAAACCAAATGGGCTTTTTACCAATCTTCATGTCATGGGGCGCTGTTTTTGCCTATCCAGAGCTCAATCCTTAACTCTTTTCAGATTAAGTGAGCTAGGAACCGTGATGGCCAATAACACGACTGCTTACAACTCGGCTCTCCCGTCAGAAGCCCCAAGTCTGCAGTTCCAATGCCTCAAGCCATTGGATGTTGTCGCCTCAACAATGAATGCGATTTCTTACCTCATCAACATCTTCCACTTGATTGTCATCACTCGTCTAGAGAGCCTGAAAGGAACGCAATATCGCACAATTCTCATCAACATCTCTCTTGCAGACTTGGTCAACACTCTTACGATGGCGGTGTTCTACTCATGCTACGACTTCTTTATCTCCATCTTCGACTACGTTGATACAGAACCAGCTCTCAGAATTCCAATCAACACCCTCGTGTTATTTGCTAACTACATAGGTTATCACGTGTTTTTTGTGGCGAGCATACAGAAATATCTGGCCATCTGTAAACCGATCAGCTATCAGTCGTCTCCTTTTGTTAAACGATTACCTGTTGTGTTCACTCTAGCGTGGATCTACGTACTCTTGCTCAACCTTGTGTTTCCTGTAATGGAGACGCTGTCGCCAATCCTGCTGTCATTGACAGGGGAATTTAGAATGGCTCAAGCTGTACTCCTCTCTATCCCTCCCAATATCATCACAGGTGTTCTACTCGTTAAAGTCTACAGAGCCATGAAGGTACGCCAACGCGTAAGGAAAACGATGAACATAACGAATGTCGCGCAAGCCAAAGGAGATCAGGGCGTCATGTATTTAATCATCATCTTCACTCTGGAAATGATTGTGTTTGCACTCAACGTAGTCTCAATCATAATTTTCTATCAGACAGAGATGACCATATGGACAAAAATATGGAATGCGTTTATCAAGCCGCTTTACACTGTCGCCAACACGATAATCTACGGATGGAGAACCAAAGCATACCGATTACACGTTCGTCATATGTTTGGTTTCATGACTGCTTCTGTTGAACCATTTGAAACACAATAGACTATCACTGGAGAGTAGTCTAACGACTCACACCAAATAATCCTGAACTCATCTGTATCGTACCGATGGCAAACCGAGCTTGATAGGAAACTTTGTATGGCAATTTGCTGTATTGATATCGTTTGTGACACCAATTTCAACGAGTTCAAGTGTCACGAATCCCTTGTTTGGTCGTACTTTCAGGACTGTCAGATGTTCTCATGTTCACTACTGATATTGCTATCTTGCGCCGTAGAGTCATGCCATTACAAAGGTGTCTTTGATGTTATTGTTCGTTTTTGTGTAGCTCAATAGAAGTAAAGTGGAAGCGAAATAATTGGTACTTTTTGCCGTTGGCATAGAATCGTATGGATTCATATGAAATAATGGTATGTACCATAGCTCCTGCCGAACGGAGAACTAGCGACCCATGGAAAAAGGTCTGAATAAATTATTTAGAGGAGTTGTTTCCTCATGAGATATTTTAGAAGTCAAGAGTTGTTTCCATCCAAATAGCCATCAGCCTGCTGAACAACAGCACACTTGCCTTCGTATTTAGGTTGTTTCACCGCTCTCAACATCAACTATTAGTGAGGAGGCTTGACAGTTTCCCCCAGACACTTGAGATTCTTGAGCAGCCAGTACGTTAGTACGAGACGTTACTTCACAGGCTAACATTGTGATGAGAGGTCTTGGTCGTCGGTAGCAACAGGTAAACAAAGACCATTGCTTTACTGTCACCACAGTTCTCAGCATCTGTATCAAATCAGGGGTAGCAGGTACAAAGCTTGCGGTCGACGGTATGTATTCAGACCAGAGAGTCGTCTGTTTATATGTAAAGGGTTAAGCCATTTAAAGTTGTCTGCTCCTGCATATTCATCTGAGAGCTGATGAGAAAGCCCATACTACACTCTATACAATCCAGTGTGTTTTCGCAATCAAATACATCGTTGGAATCAGCCAAGCGATTGTTATCATTGTAGCACTAAAAATACTTTGCAGTTGAACTGGCTGTTGTGTACCGAACGGCTAAGTACCACAACCAAATACCTTCACCTTCATTTACAGGTGAAGGTCATTGCTACAGCTATCATTCAGATCAATACGGATGTTCTTGATTTCGGCAGGTTGAAACAACATTAAAAAAGCTAGATCCTTGTGTACGTCTTGAATAGAAGAATCCTTCCAAGTTTAGCTGGAACAATGCTTTGCATCGATCAGTTCATTGCTACCGCCTACGATCCTATTGCTGTCACAGCCTTCAATCGCAGGATATAAATCGCTAGTACTCACCGTGCACAGCAGGTTCTAGTAAGCCCTCGGCTTTGTTCTCTCACTCTCAGTAACAGCTTCTTTAATGGAAAGTATTTTCCCTGTAAATATGTCATCCGTGTTTCAACAATGATGTTGATACCATTAATGCAGTTCCTCGCTTACATTTGTTTTCCAGGAAAAGGTCACAGCTTGATTTTGTTTCGTGTCTGTGCTTGCTCTACAGCTGAAACTTACGATGCATTCCTAGGTTTATATATCATCCATAGTGCTTGCTCTCATTTTCCTCTATTTTGATCAATATTTCATTCTTAGATAATCATCTTTTTGACTTCAAATGTGTTTATTATAGCATATTGTACCCGGGCTATGTATGGCTAGTTCAGAGCTGTAGCGCAGGCTACGCGATTTTATTGGTTAGATATCGGCGCCCTAATTATCGCCAATTCTAAGCAAGTTTCTGCTGAAACGTCATCAAAAATAGAGGACAACTCCAAGTCACTTCTAGAAGGAGTAGACAAATCTCTATTCTGAGTGAATATTCATGATATGCAGGTCTGATTTACCCACTAAAGGTGCTCTGAAAGTTGCTGGTGAACCCCTTTCTACACAGAGTTCTACACAGAATAGAAAGAACTGGTGGATGAGCTGAACTATCTGCTGGATAATTATCTCTGAGTCATCAATAGTGGTTAGAACTGAACAGATTTTGACTATATCTGACCGAGTCTATATGGAAAGGCTGCCACTGATACAGAATTGTGAACTGAACTATATCCATTAGAGAACTGCACTGAACTAAACTCAAATCTCTGAACTGAACTGAACCCTAAAATCAGGGAATCTGCAACGGTTTGGTGTGAAGCAAAAATAAAGTAGTAAATTTGGCAACTTGAGTGCAACTGATTCAAGGTAGCCAGTGCAAGGTAGCCAGTGCAAGGTAGCCAGTGCAAGGTAGCCAGTGCAAGGTAGCCAGT
>ERZ1740065.2687-NODE-2687-length-11098-cov-12.244499_pt1 | contig 11098 bp, 9 predicted proteins | sample MGYA00581738_ERZ1740065 | MGnify/ENA primary metagenome ERZ1740065 (study PRJEB43018, sample SAMN04849749) | marine metagenome | isolation source: floating plastic debris | place: Pacific Ocean | collected 2008-09-01 | study: EMG produced TPA metagenomics...
ATTACTCTTTCTTTTACTCCTATATTCTCTCACACTCTCTCTCTCTCACCCTCTCCCTCCCACTCCCTCTCCCTCTCCCTCTCTGTATTTTTTAACCACTCGTCATCATTCCAGCGAACAAGACCTCCCCTCCATCTGCCAACCAGGACACTCCCCAGCCTCCTGAGCCACCTGCTTCCAAGTCCACGCTTGCAGTAGAAGAGAAGTCTTTGATTCCGTCTGACGACGCCAAGTTCTTTGACCCTTTGGGCGCTGTTTCCCTCCCTGAAGGTGAGCAGACGGAGCCAGCCAACACCAATGCTTCAGTAGACCCCAATTTCCCATCGAACTCAGCAGCAACAAGCGACCAGCGGAACGGGAATGTCAAGCAGGGTAGTGGTACTCTGACGTCTGGAGTTACAATTGTTACTGAAGGTCATGGTCAGCTGCCAGAGATATCGTCCGATAGCCCCATTGGAAATGAGCCACTGAATTCTGCAGAGCAAGTAGTTGGCAACCGAATTGTCTCAGCTGCGGAATTGTCAGACAACGCCCAGTTAGAAGAATCGGCCAATGAAACTTATCCGTCTGCTCAAACAGATGGTGTCGAGGCTCCCAGCATTCGTCGTCTTTCAGAACTTGCCTATGATCTGCTGTGTGATATAGATGGAGGAGGAGACAAGAGTAGTTCGACTCTATTAGCAAATGTAGAAGATTCTGAGAGTGAGCCAGGCCGCCTAGCGGAGAAGTCTACTGGTCCATCTGACAGTCAGCCATTGAGTGAGAACCTGTCAAATGATGATTTCATACCTCGCCAGTCACTAAAGGAGATAGACAATTCAACTGAATGTGATACATCCACTGGGGAGATGTCAGAACAGATAGCAATGAAGCAGGCGTCACCAGAGCAGTCTCCATCAGAGCAGACGTCATTGGAAGAGACTCTGTCAGAGCAGACCTCATCGGAAGTGACTCCATCAGAGCAGACGTCATTGGAAGAGACTCTGTCAGAGCAGACCTCATCGGAAGTGACTCCATCAGAGCAGACGTCATTGGAAGAGACTTCATTGACATGCAATGTGAATCATCCTCCATAGGCAATTCTAGTACAGATGCACCCGCTGTCGCTGACAATGAATATAACTCCACCCCCATTCCACCTCGGTCAGAAACCATTCCTCGCGTCGCAGCCTCCATGTCTGTCAGCAATCCGTCAGCTAGTTACCCTGACGAGTGTTTGGCGGGTGACAACGGTCTTCCTCTTCCCTCTACTGGTGCCAACAGAAGCTTCAGCACAAACGATGATGGCCTCATCTGTCCAGACGATGCTGATAAGAAAATGCCATCCAATACTGACAGTGGTCACCATCATGTTCCCTGTATGGAGCTCTTCATTACCGATCAAGACGACGTGGTTGCAACTGATGTCATCACCGATGCGTCATCAGAGCTACCCAAGGTGGGAGATCAGAAGTCAGCAAGCAGCCACGACACTGCTGACAGCGGGGACACACCCACTCTATTGACCAGTCCTGTGCCCACGCTGGCCGCCCACACTGGCCACCCTCGCCGACTCCGTCTGCAGCAGCACGGCTCATTGAACAAGGCGCTGATAACTTCTGCTCAGATAAAGTGGACATGGATACACATAATATACTCATTGATTCAGCTTTATTTATTACTACTGTGTACATAACGTATGCCGGACACTATGCATACCCCAGTCAGCGGACTACCTCCTCTCTGAGGTCTACCCTCTCCGTAACTATTATGTGACTGTCCTCTTTTTGAAGTGTTTAAGAGGTCGTTGCAAAGCGTCTTGATTTCTCTTTGATATAGCGTTATACAAATGATCGTGCCGACATGGGATGCTGATGCTCTGATTGGAAAGTGGAATTATTTTTCTATTTTCATCAATACTTTGAGTTAATTATCGTCTCTCTAGCAACTGATTTTAGATCTAACTAAGAGTCTTAATAAAATTCATCACAGACACGTGGCGTACGACATATCCTTGACCAAGGTCAAGGCCTGCTGTTGTAATAGCGGTAATAACGGAATTCTACGTGTGATAGCAGCTGTGCTGTCTGAGAGAGTGATGGCTGTCTGCTTGGCTGTGCCATACTGCATTCTCAGCATTGCTATGTGCTGCCGGTAAAGCTGTCACACAGGTAGATGGCGCTGCTCTGAGAGATGGTCGAAGTTAACTTCATTGATCAAATCAAACATGAGGTCACATGCTCATTTCCTTCTTCGTTCGGTTACTTTTATTCCGATCTGTTTTAATTCTGCAAAGCTTATTGTTGTCAGATTGCTGAACTGTAGCCATTTGAGCTTGTACACGTTTTAATTTTCGTTCAAAGAACTAACCACGAATTGCCGCTCCGACTTTTCAAGGTTTTATCGGATCTCTGTGTTTGCAATTCGTTAGCGCAAACGGACTCGCAGCTTCTCTACTGAATTAAACAGTTTTTTAATCCCGTCGCAGCGGCGTTCAGTCATGTTTGAGGAGAGAGCGCTGATGCTGCTGCATCGACGGCGCGGCCAGCTGACTTTTATCCCTCAATTCCATGTATAATCAGCACCCGATCAATCGGTAGGAGCATCGGAGAGGCAGAGGTCCATCCATGGCTGTGCCTTGAGTTAGGGATAGTAATACTTGTAACAGCAGTTCTATCTAGGAACCTGATGCCTGGCCCTGGAAATAACTCGCAGGTAGAATGTAAAGCACCTGCACTTGGTAATCACTTTTAAAACACCTGAAAGTATGTAGCGGTCCAACAAAAAAGTTAAGTACAGGAAAAGGTGTCTCTTACGCAAGCCTTGACACTGAATGATGAGCCTAGATCGAATCTACTCAGCTGTTTCAAAAGCGAAGGTGCTCCAGTGATCGAAATAAGAATCACCAGGTTATGTCGTCAGCATGCTGCAGCAGACAGATGTGAAGTAAGCTGTCATTGTATCAACGGGTGGGACAGCGCGGTGGCTGGTGGCAGAATATCTCAATCATTCCTCTGACATTGAATGCATTATGCTCACATGTCGCCCAGTATTAATTAAATTTCATCAAAAAATGAATATCTGTGGAATTCAGTTGACCTCCTGCTGGCAAAAGTGATGTAGAGACAGATGTGACGATGTAACACTCGCTCACTCATCCAAGTACTCGATCAACATCATCGGTAGCGGAGGAGGAGAAACAGGGTTGTATAAATCACTCAGAACGAAGGTGAGAATTTAATCCGTGTCAGTAGAATATGAATACCTATCAGACCAGTCATTGAGAATGTGGGCCAGATTAATTGCTACTCAGCATTACAGCACCCAGTTGTATTCAGCAGAAACTGTGTCATGTCTAATTCACTATCTCATTCGTTCCAGTCCGTACATCCATCACCAGTCCCGCTCTCGCCATCACTACAATATCATGTGTGCGACCGTTTATATAACAGCGTGTTGACTCTTCTGATTTGCTGTAGGAGTGAGGTACAAACTGCCATCCATTCACACTCTCCAGTATCATTGTGAACTAGAGAAGTGTGAGGTTAGTCTGAGTATAGCCGCTGGCACACATTACAGATATCACTCCTGGTATCCAGTAACTATCCTACTGTCCTACTGTCCAACCATCCTACTGTCCAACCGTCCTACCGTCCAACAGTCCATTCTACCATCCAACCATCCCGCTATCCTACGATCCATTTATCCATCTAACCATCCAGCCATCCAATCAACCAAACCATCCAGTCATTCATCCAGCCATCCATCTATCCATCCAGCTATTTAGCCATCCAATGATTGTACCATCCATCTTTTTATGTACTCGATTGAGCTATCACCATACAATCCAACCACGCTATGATCCGTCCATCCAGCCTTCAACACTCCATCCATCCAGCCACCCAGCCATCCAGCCACCCAGCCATCCAGCCATCCAGCCATCCAGCCATGCTGCCATGCTGCCATCCAGCCATCCAGCCATGCTGCCATGCTGCCATCCAGATTCTCCAGTAACTTCTGTTTCTCTATCCATAAAGCCTATTATCTTTACAATCTCTGTGCTCGCTCGGTCTGATCTACCAGCTGCAATCCAACTGTTCAGCTCTCAATAATCCAGTCAAGCAGACTATCTGCCTATCACACCTGTAAGCTGCTGGAACTGCAAATTCATCAAACTATACAGCATGATTGATCCCGATCGCCAGGCAAGGTAACTGGTTTAAAAAACTTCCATAATCTCTGAAAATACTTCTCTCATTGTTAACCAGTTTCATCTTGTCAACCAGCTATTACCTCAAAAATCTTAATCTGACACCTCGGGTCATTAAGGTTGTTCGGTAGCCTGCTACTTTGCAGCCATTCCATCTAGGGGGAAGTAAAGAGCACCACAACATGAATGTCATCCTCATAGTGTCCGTTTCCCTGTTCCGTGTAGACCTACTATGTTAGTCACAGAGCATCGTCTAGATATTTGAAGACAAGGCCATCTCATCGATTGCGTGTGAACGTTGTTTAACTTCAGCCTTGTTCAAGGGCTTCTCCTCAACATCATTATACTCACACTGTTCTTTCTCGAGAGCGTTTAGGAGAATGCCAATCGAGAGATCACGTTACGTCGCGGATCATTAAATATGCTTCACACGAGACAACATCTTCTTGACTAATTGGTTATCAACACTCAACAGTAAACTCCGCCACCTATCAACAAGTGCCCCAATGACAAGCGGCGATGAGAGTCGACTTCAATAATTCATCCATACAGACAACTTAGATGAGGGTAAAGTGGCTTACAGTTTGTCAAAGTTTATTTGCTGTATATACACTTACAATCTGTTGGTTTTGATCGACAATAAAACTGTTTATCTTGGTCCGCAGGTACGGGAAGCGTAATAATCGACATGGTGGCTGGTGACTTCACCGATGTTACAAGAATCTGAGTTGTATAAGTGTGCCTTTACGTGTTGTTAGGCTTTTCAACTCATGCTGCAATGACTTCATTTCTCCAGATTTTACTTTAAAATACGAGCGACTAGTGAACACGCAGCTGAAATTACGTTTGATCCATAACCATCAAGATTATAGCGCAGAGAGCCAATCCTTGTTGGAATCTTGGAATTTAAAACTCGAATGGGCTGCACGGGCATACCTGTCAAGTCTCCCATATTTCCCGGGACAGCTAATACTTTGTCATCATTGGTTTCCTATGGCTTATCTGTTAGATCTTGCTGAGCTGAGCTCAAATATGACAGAATCCTAGCTCTAGGAGGTGGGGGTTCTGAACAACTTCTTAAAGTTTAGAAAAAATGGAATCTCAAATTCTTTTAGCCTGAGAGATTGACAGGTATGTGCGCAGGTACGATGACATGTATGTGCACAGGTATGATGTGCCATTCGTTCGATCAGCTGGACTACACAGGCAATCGAGCTATATTCTAAAATCTAATACATTATTCAAGACATGATCATGTGACTTGATGCGGACCAATAGACTTAGGCAACTGTTGTCAAACGGACGGCTGAATAGATTGAGGCGATTAGAGGAGACTAAGCCCATAGATAAATGTACGGCACCTGCCAACCAGTGGTGGACTGGCAGAGCTTTGGACTGGTCGTGCCTCTACTGCGTATTGGACAGAGCTACACCCCAGACGACTCTACCAACTACTTACCCTACTCTCAGCCACACATATCACAGGTACGTACGCATGTACACTCGTTACAAGCGGCAAAATAACTCTGTCTGTTTTATCGACAAAGTAAGTAATTGTTTTTTATTATTGTTACGTGATGGTGATTCATGGTTTTATCCCATATGTGACAATATTTGTGGCAATGTTTTTTGCAACATAGCATGATTCACAGACTTTTGAGTATCAATTTTTCGTGTTTCCCACCATAAACTTATTTTTAACCAGAGTTGGAAGGATTAGGGCGAATAAATAACGAGTTGCGAAGCTTGTTCAGGCTGGCTGCTCAACGATTCATCAAAATGCATCTCGGATTAGTTTGGGCTAAGCTGTGGAGGATCTGGTATAAATCAAACGCTTGTCAGGAATTAGCAGGACGTGAGGGACTGGATGGTGTTTCACAGCTAGAGCCAGTGCCTGCGCCAACGCCAGGTGCCAATTAGCAGACGACACAGATCCGAGACCCTGATTCCTATCTTCTAGCAGTAAACATGTTTATCTGCCACGACAGCCACTGCCACAGTGTAGAATTGTTGTCTAACATCCTCCACAACAAACACATAAATTTAATGTCCCCTAATTAATGCTACCGGAGATAATCTCATTACTAGAGGCAGCTAATGCTGGATTAATGTTCGCCACCATCCTCCTACTCCTATCTCACAGATTAATCACTGCTTAATCCGCAGCAGATAACCAGGAGGCTGGTTATTGGCCGGGTTAGTCTGTCGGGGTCAGCCTCTCCCACCCGCCTGATATCACTTGATACAAGGTGCTCCGCAAGGAAGACAACTGTTCTCTGGCTTTCGAGATGAAACTGTTCGTATTAGCATTGAAAGGACTGAGCAAGCACCTTGTCAGTCGTATTCAGCAAGAGCAGGTGTCCGGGGAGGGGGCTGGCATTGTACCAAAATAGGGCTGTCCTGTCTGTCTACATTTAAGTTGAGAGCGAGAGGATGCATTTATCAGAGACCTAATCAATTTGTGATCGCCTAATAGATGTCATTAATAATCAAAAGGATTCTTCTATTTTTGTAATTTAGTACCAAATTCTGGCAAAGCAGAGACCTGTCAGTTCTCTTGATTGAAGTCTCACTATCTTTGCCAAGTTTCGCCTCTGACCGATCGTCACTACTTCTTCTAATACTCAAGATAGTGGGCGTAGCTTCTCCCTCCCTGCCAACATTTAACAACGTCAAGTGTCAGGCATTTCAACACCTAGTCATGGAGATACGCAGAGCTACTGTAGAACTCGTTACTCTCTTCCAGGTACCATGCATCATATGAACCCGTATTATCAGTATTCGACGGAGCTGCTGAAATCAGCACTTGCTCTACACCACCAGACGGTTGGGCTCCAGCCGGCGACACTGAGTTTGGAGAGTCTCCTCTCGCCGACCGGCGGTGCCTTGCTGCCACGACCCGCGTCGTATTTCCCATACATGCCAACAGGGCCGTACAGCGTCCAGCCTCGCCAACAGGACCTCATTACGGGTGAGCTGCCATCTAACTCACTCATTACCAAGATTAAAACATTACCGGTGTAATTGCTGGGGAGTTTGTAATTTCCTGATATGGTTACTGTGATAGCCGGCGATGGATAGAATGACAACGGCTACAATGAAAGGCGGTTAGCGCAGCCAAGAATGCAAACAAACCCTTAGAAGAATCGCATAATTTAAATCACCAACGGTAATCGATTAATCCTAGAGAAAAAGTTAACAAAAGCTTTTACAATGGCCGTCACCTTTGATTTATCGGGACCACACACGCGGTACTCCGCGGTGAGAAGGTGAAAGAGATGAGATATTTTCCTTGCTGAGTGGGTGATGAATTGATATCACCATTAGGCTATTAATAGATGGATTGTCCAAAACCAAACCGATTACTCCAATATGAAAACGGCAACCAACAATGCCAATTGAATTAGATTGTATGTCACATTAGAATCACGAGAAATAGGAAACTTTCACGCGGCCTGCGTCTTAACAATGTGTTAAAGTGCCCCGTAAGCTTTTGGCCACACATGGAATACAAACAGCCTAATATTTGCCATCTTTTGCCACCCGCTGCAGAAGCTGTATTGAAAAGCTTAATTCTCCTTTAACTAGCTCCTGTTCAAACAGAACCAAGTTGGATTAGCGGCTATTCGTCAGCTTGCCTGTATACTTTTCTAACGCGCTAATAGATATCCGAAACACAAACCCAGCAAAAAATGAGTCTGACAATGGGAAAAAGTCGAACCTCGGGTCAATTTATGAGTCACTTGACTCACCGATCTCGTGCCGGGATACAGACTGCCTCTAGAGACCGTAGACCACTTTGCCAACGGAGAGAGAGTGGAAGGTGTGGTCCGCCATTTTGTTTCTCTGTAACTATGGAGCACTGCATCATACCATAGTTTTAAATTAATTGGCGTCCCGACATTCGTTGGGTGTCCAGATAAGAATGCTCCTGTACCACACACCTATCTATCGCCTCTCTCCCCGCAGACGTTACCATGCGATTTCATCTGCATAAAATGTCAATTCCTTTCTCACAGCATCTTCCTCAAATTCTTCTTGTAGTAATTGATAATTTAAAGGGAGACAGGTGGTCAAATCCGTGACCTTTGACCTTTGAGGCAGATATGCAACATATACGAGATATACTAATCCCTTGCCATGCATATTTATGACATCAACATCACATGGTTACCAAGGATTGTCCCCGCACTTCTATGGGTCCTACAAATAGATGCAGTTGGCACCAGTATTGGTGTCTCCGTGTTTCATAGCTCTTTTACCTCTATATAGTTCGCTGTAGATCAGTTAATGGTTTGTCATGTAAATATGGCTTGGAACTGAAACACTCATTTACCAGTCCCCCCCTCCTATACTAATGATCCGTCTATGATTTCAGGCTACCCAAACCTGCAGAGTTATGCTCCGCCGTCAGACATGTCTCGCAGTGGACAGAAACGGAAACGAAGGCATCGCACCATCTTCTCTGAGGAGCAGCTGGACGAACTAGAGAAGACGTTTCAGAAGACTCATTACCCAGACGTCCTGCTGAGGGAGGAACTGGCCATCAAGATTGACTTAAAAGAGGAGAGAGTAGAGGTAACGCATATAACCAGCTACTGATAGGCAGGCTGAGGTATTAGAATCCTTAGACTAGGCTCTAAGTGCTGCCATTGTCACAGGTATGGTTCAAAAACCGAAGAGCTAAATGGAGGAAGCAGAAGAGGGAACAGCAAGGAACATCTCCTGTCGAAGATGGCGAGAAAAGTTTGTTAGAGGCAGGCAGTCTCAGCGGAGCAGACGCAGCCAATGACGATGATGAGATAATAGTGACTGACGACGATGACTTGTCTCCCCCTGCTAGTCCTAACTGCAGCAATCGTCTTGATGAAAAACTAACGTCAGCTTCCGAGAGAAAGAGCTTCAGGTTAAATGACACAAACAACAACATGCCGGCTGACACATCCCGTAGATTGACTGGCTGAATGGCCATTAGGCATACCTTTAACGCTAGCTGTGATACATTTCTGTTCTCTTTTACGTGAGGCCGCAACTCCTAAAAACTTCTCACCTGTTGTTTTGATACTAGCGATGTAGATTGATGTGATGGTTGCTGTAAACTGGGAAAGTAACAAAAGATGATTGCAAATACTTTGGCTTTAAATATCTCCCTGGTGTAAAAGTGTACAACCGTACCGATTGAATAAAAAACCGCAGACGTTTCTAAGCACATAGATTTCCCCATTTACAGCATCTCTGTACATATTGGAATGATGATGTGGACGCCGTTCATTGATTGCTCGAAGATTTCTTTCCCCAGTAGATTACTCACAGACCTTTACTAACTCTGTTGATGCGAGCTGATCTAGTTTTCATTGTTGTTGAATCCATAACTGTTACACCTTGAATGGGAATAAATCATATCGAGTAGACCTCATCTTCTGAGAGAATATCTGTAGGTTGATGAAGAATATATCTGACTATGTATCTTTCGTGGAATGCTGACACCAGGAGTCTCAGCTACTAGGGTTTAATCCTTACTGTTTGGACTTTGAACCTCTGTAGGACAAAAGGATGGGGCTTCCATGACTGATTCAGATTTTGGCCTTGTAGCTGGGGTTTGGCCTTGTAGCTGGGGTTTGGCCTTGTAGCTGGGGTTTGGCCTTGTAGCTGAGACGTTAGTTGCTATCACTTACTCTCCCAGCTAATAAAATAACATAAGTAAGAATATATATCCTCATGGTGACATGCCAAAACATATTTGATGATGCAAACGTAAAGTAAATGGTAATAACATAACCAGAAATACCCCATTACTTTGAAAACAGCTAAGCTATTGATGACGTAATACTGCAGAAGATACAAAATCTTTCTTAATGAGCTCTCGACTCCTGCTCTGAGGATGTTTCATTGACCTAGGTTGAGACCTTTGCCGCTATGTATGTTGTGATGATCAGCTAGTCCCATGATGGTTTTTGAGAGTGGGGAAATTTGGTGCAATTTTGTAGCATGAGGGATGATTCGTAGATCCATGGAGCGTATCTCTTACTATGGTGACATCAGTTAGGTGTTCACAGTTTTACTTTTAACACTTCAACTGTTTTAAAAGTTTTTATAACAAGCGGGTTGTTAATTTCACTTGAATAATTTCTATAGTTGCATTATCCATCCATTGCACACCAGCCTACACTACACTGGCAAGATGAGCATGATAGTCTAGTGCTATGCACTAAAAGGCAATGACAGGATGTCAGTGTAGTCGTTCTACTTGGAGTTGTCTGTCCCTGTCAGGTAGTGGTGTTTATCGCCTCTTGAGCTGGAGGGACAACTGGTCGCAGGACCGCACCACAAGCTAAGAGGGAGAGAGAGGACAACTCTCAGGCCCAATACTGGCTGGAATAGTACAGCTGGGACAGACGAGAGGAAGTGGCACTCTCTGTCAGGAACACTGGCAGCTGGGAATACAGAGGATAAGTCAGTGTAGCTGCCACCAGAGGGAGAATAACGGTAGCAACTACTCTCCACCATGGCCTGCTGTTTGTGGCAAGGAGGTTCAAGCTAGAGAGGCTAGAGGGGAGTTCCACTCTCTGTGACATTGCTCACTTGTGAAGAGCCACGCTAAATATATTTCTCACATCTCAACAAAGGAGGAAGCAACTCTTTCTGTGACAGTCACTGGAAATAGCATCACACGGCAGCACCCAGCTTGTATCACTGGGGCGAACCAAGGCTGGGAACATGGTGACAGATAATGGGATAAAACTATTTGTTAGAGGCTAGGAGAGGATGAAACAAGATTGAATAAGTTGATAGGCTCAAGGGTCAAGGTCTTCCCCCTCCCCTCCTAAAGACAACAACCCCAAAAATCAAAAAAAAAGGAATGGGGAAGGAAAAGGGGGGGCCGAGGGGGAGAAGGGGGGGCCGCTATTG
>ERZ1740065.2688-NODE-2688-length-11098-cov-11.946572_pt1 | contig 11098 bp, 5 predicted proteins | sample MGYA00581738_ERZ1740065 | MGnify/ENA primary metagenome ERZ1740065 (study PRJEB43018, sample SAMN04849749) | marine metagenome | isolation source: floating plastic debris | place: Pacific Ocean | collected 2008-09-01 | study: EMG produced TPA metagenomics...
TATGCATTCAATTAACTTATTCTCACGGTACTAAAATGGCAATCTAGCAAAATACGAAACCTCTATACCCAATGTAAAGCGATGTCTAAAGCATAAGCATAAAGTATAAATTCTATCCATAGCTCAATTAATTGCTGACACAGCCGTCTTATTGACTGCTCAACAAATTTATCTCACTAATATTACTAACATAATGATAATATTTGAAACCTGATACTCCTCTGCAGATTCAACACTGACCTACTTGTCTATCGCGTGGTTAAACAAAATTTTTGACTATAAATCTGTTCACCAAATAGCCAGTCCCACCGCTCAGTGCCACCTTGCGTGCCCTCTCAGTGCCACCTCACATACCCTCTCAGTCCCGCCTCGCGTGCCCTCTCAGTCCCGCCTCGCGTGCCCTCTCAGTCTCAGTCTTAGGGAGCATAGTTTCAGTTTTAGTCACTAGAACTAGTATGAGGCAAATATTTTATTTTCCAAGCAGTAAAAAGTGTTGGCGCTGATTTTTCAGTCAAATGATTTTGAAGTTGTCCTCGCTTGAACAACGGTTATGATCCTGAACAAGTGTGGTAAACATGCCCATCTCTGGTAATATGACAAGATCCACCACGAATGCACTAGGAAGATTGTGGCAGATCAGGGTTTCCTTAGAAGTACAGACGCAGACCTCCAACGCTAACCGATAACCATTCAACTGCTGTAAAACTGCAACTGAAATATTTCTTAACAATTTTTCTTGTTCGCAGTTCATAGCGTCTGCGACAACCTACCGTCGGGAGACAATACCATAGACCTACGGACCCGCACTTCCAACAGCTACATATATGTGGGAGCGTTCAGCAGAGCAACCCATCTCTACATTGATGAACTGTCGATCAGAAGTACCACCTACTGATCAGTACCCGTAGTGGCCAGCTGTCCTGGACTGAGTTTCTTCAACACTAGACAGTTTGCGCGGAACGGAGAACAGGGAAATCAAACTAAACCCCAAACACAGAACTACTTGTAAGACTGGTCATTTGAAGATAACAAGACACAAGCACTCCTTGGAAACTTCGGCCGTTGAAGAGTAGGGAAACAACTCCCAAATGATATCTAGTACAGTTCATCTAGTTATTCCCATAATCTATTAGTACTGCTTATTTTACATACATTTTATACTTTCTGCATTCTATAGTTCTATTTGTGTGATACCTTCTAGTCCTACTACACGAAAATGGAGTCAAGCATGACGTTACGTATCAATATGGACTTCGCGTCGTGGGTTTACACTCACGGGACCAATCAGAACTCCGCCACCTGGTACATCGGGGTAAGTCACTTCAGGACCACATCAAACTATCTATCATGACCACCACCACCATCACCATGTACATATATTTAGGTAGACATGCTGGTAAGAAAGGTGATCACTCTCTCTTGTCCTACTCGCTAATTATTTTTGAAAACATAACTAGGTAACGGTGGGAACGCAACCAACAGGAAATATATCACTTCTTTAAAGTTTTATGTGCAGTGTGCATTCACATACCTTTGTAGAACTACACTTACTGCTATCCTGTGATGAAGCTGGAAATTAATTCTGGTGTGTTTCATATTTACAGGTTGATAACCATGACTGCTCTCCTCAACCCATCGGAAAGACAGTTGCAAATTTGGCCAATCCAAATGAAGTTTACAACGAGCACAAGGGTATGGAAGGTATGGCAGACATACAAGTTGACTATAAAAAAATTCCATTGATTGGATAGCTGTAGTGCCTCACCGTAGCCTCTGTTCTGTAGTTGAGGGTTACTGTCGGGGCTTTGGCACTCGGTCTCGTAAAATTAGTCTGACAGCTCATACTAGTCTGCATTGGAGTAACGGCCAATATGACACAAACGCAGGGTGAAATTTGTACACCAGAGTGATCGTGGAGGAGTTCTGTGAAGGAAACAACATGATTGCAGGTGTCATATATAAATCCGTTAGACCAACGACACTGATCCCTGTTCGATGAGAAATTACAAGTGCTTATATTAGTGTGGATTTTAGCTGGTGATCCTACAGGAAGGAAAGTCTGTCGCGTACCCCAGTTCAACACGTTCATTCAAGGCTGGGGTCAAACAGTACACATGGTGTAATCACTGCAAGCGTAAAGTAAAGTATAGGTTTGTAGACGTACATGTATGTTATGTAGTCTGTCTATTCCATTGATTTTGCCATGCTGGGTCACAATCACCAGGTTTCCATGGATCAAAATAATTGGGTGCGCACTGGGGTGTACCCAAAAACTACTTCAAACTAACCCGTTTTCATGGTGCGCACCCTGTTCAGATCAGGCTAGTTCGCCCTGCTAGTGCAAACGGACTAAGCGCGGTTTGGGTTTGCACTAAACCCTTTTCATGGTGCGCGCTAGCGTCAGTACACACTGAGTTCGATCCATGGAAACCCTGTGATTTATTGCTGCTGCTGATACATGTAGAAGTAGATGAGAGGAAGTCGGGTGCAGCATTACAGGGCTTCTAAAATGGGAAAGAAACATACATGGCACGTTTCAGGACCAGAAATACTCGAGATTCAGTTTTTCTGAATATTTCTGAACTTTGAGAAACCGTCACTCAGAGGCTTTAGTCCCCACAGCTGATACCATATTTCATATATATATATATATGCCATATTTGAGCTACGCAAGATCTAACCAAGAAGCCACCGGAAGAAACTACAAAATGAATAATAGCAGTTTTTGTTAAAAAAATACAGAAACTTGTCAGGTGTGGAAAGAAATCTTGAAAATTGATTTTAAAATTTTTCTTATGAAAGATTCTGTAGGTGAAATGATATGATGAACATCGCAAAACAAGTATATAAAATAGTAAGCAAATAAGGAATAATAATAATAATAATGAAAAAGGGCTTTTGTCGTTCTCCCGTCAATATGCATGTGTGATACGTACGGGAGTGTGCAAAAAAATTGACAGGAGACAAAAACCATAATAAAATTATGAATAAGAAATTAATAATGAAATAAAACTGCTTCCAGGTTCTCTAACCTTAGAAACACCAGGCCCATATTGTCGGGAAGTTTTGAATGTGAATGTAAATGGAAAGTGAGGAAATATATTGGTATCAAATTAGTCTCAATCAAATTGTCCGTGTGCACACTCGCAACGTTATTTTTATAACATGTCTGTGCGCACACTCGCACCGTTATTTCCATTGAGGTTTTTCATTTCCTGATAATCATTAAATTTCATGATGTTAAATATTTGAAGTCAGCAGCAGCTATTGATTAAATTTTAAAACTAATGAAGCTGTGAGAGAACAATCAACGCTCTTTCGTTATTGATCATCTGCCCCAGGCAGTACCAGTCAGTCCTAAGCAGCACCAGGCAGCACCAGGCAGCACCAGGCAGTCCTAGACTGTGCTTCAATTTCCCCTTCAAGATTAATTGTAAGACTTATGAGACTTAGAAATGACTAATTAAGAATGTGATGCTTAGTTTGTGGACAACGGCGCTGTACGCTACTGTACTCAATAAAACTCTATATTCTATCACAGCCTTTGTATTCTTTAGTCTAACATTGTCTCACTGGTGGCATGGAAGCTCATATCTTGTAAATCAACCCTCAGCAGTTAGCGCAATATTACGTGTATCGTCCAATCCATGAAGAGGTACAATTGATGTAAAAAGTTACTTTTAGTTTAGATTTCAGGTTTTAGATTTTCAGTTGGTTTGGATCATAGCTCTATCAGGACTTACGCAGGCCAGCTGCTTACGACTTGTTTAAGCCCTCACAGAGGCTGTTATGGCGCAAAGAAGCTGCGAAAAAAGATATATGATTATAAAAGCAACTGATGATCTATTGTCGTTTTCTGTTGCATTTTGGTATTTTCTATCTCTGCAGTGAAATCTGATTTGTGTGGCTATAATTATGCCGCAGATCACAGACTTACCTCACTTACCTTACACTTACACTCAACTTACCTCACTGTTAGAGTAAAGGAAAGCATCACGCAGCATTTTAATAATTTTATTACAGCAATGAAGCCACAGGTCAAGGTCATAGAACTCATAAATACTGTTCAAATCAGACCATCACCTGTTCTGATGGATCTGAATATATTAGCTCAGGTAAATCCCAGACAAAAAGTTCTGGCATGGAACGCCGTTGCTAGCATGGATGACTCATTTTAGGTGCAGAAATACTTGAGATTCAGGCTCTTCTGAACTTTGAGAAGCAGTAACAAATAACCCCTACTCCTTATAGCTAATATCTTACCATATTAGGGCTCAGATCAGCAACATCTAAGCAATGCGCTACAGAAAACTATTAGAAAACAAATAATAGGAATTTTAGCTCCGAAATAGGACTGCAAAAATATGGGAGGCTGCCGGTAAGTTGCCACGTACGGTTGCTAGGCACACACAAGAACTACCAAGGACAGCTGATGGACCAGATATGGCTAGTTACTGTGGCCGCTGTTTAGCAGCTTTCGTAAACCCACTGATCATGTTCCATCCAACAATCAATACATATAACACACCCCATACTGAACACTCATTTTACTTCATCATTTCCCTTTGGACACTGGATACGATGGGAAGGATATAATATGCTGCTTAAAGATATCGTTTTAGCTGCTCTACTGAGCTTTGCTGTGAGGCTCGGCACAGCGCAAGAGGTAAGCCTTTGCAAAGGCGATGGAACATTCTTGGAGACTTCCAATGTACCAGGAGCGAAATCTACATGTAAGTCATCAGCGCAGATCTTATTTGTTCTTGTTTGGTATGTTGATGGTAGATGCTAGATGGTAGACTGAGAATGAAATGTGATTTACAGGGTAGTTAATCGTCTCTCCCTGCATTGGATACGCACTGACAGCTCTCTCTCTCTCTCTCTCTCTCTCTCTCTCTCTCTCTATAAATGGTGGTCGTTCGATCATGGTAGAAGCAGCTCTACCACGAGAACTGCTGGCACTGCATCTAGAGATGCTAAAAATGCTGCTATGAAAGTATGACTATCTTACCTCATTTTAGTAGGAAGGGAATACATCTCAGAGGTCAAGGACGCGCGCTCTGTTGTGGAGTGCGCTGGATTCTGTGTTACCAGCGAACGCTGTCAGGCTGCAGTCTTTCAAAACTATAATCGATGTCTCCTAATCGCAGAAATCACAGACGACCTGGAAATCACAGACAGTAGTCTTTCAGTGGCCATTGACTTCAGAACGCTTGAGTATAAGAATGTAAGTACTATGTTACCATTTCATGGATTTTCTTATGAACTCAAATTTAGCGCCGCTGTAAGTAGTATGTCAACAGATAGTATTTAAATCATGTTTGTACAGCTAGTTTTCTGTGTGAATGATCTGATCATGTGAGCGTGTGAACATGTGATCATATGATCATGGGATCACATGATCACAAGATCATATAATGATATTCCTTATATATCCACACATCTCGTGTACTATCCTTCAACAACCGATGGGCTTCAACTTGTTTCATTTATAGATACATACACCTCATATTTGAATCTGTGTGTAAAATTCAATGCTTGATCTGTGGTCGATAAGTTGGACTATGCGCTGATCGATAACAGTTCTTCTATAACTGCTATCGGCTATACGAGATAACTCCTCTAACTAACTTTTGTCATCGATGTATGGAAAGCTGTGGAATTTCTCCATAAATGTAAGATATGTCTATGGAAAAGGAGCATCGCGCTTATTGATAACACAGAGTCACACGTGTTACGCTGAAGAACATGAAATTTGGAATCTCCAATGATTTAAGAAGAGAGTTCATACTGCTAGTCCTATGGTTGATACGTGACAGAAAGTTATACACATTATACATTACATTAAATGATACACATTTTCAACCAAAATATAACATGGTAAAATACTGTAATCTGGTGGAATTTCCCAAAATGGTTGCTCTTCGCTCAACAACCTTTTTATTCTGTCTGTCTCACGGTCACATGATATGAGAACAGGGCTCTCTCCAGTCAGGGCTAAAAGTATGATTATTTTCTTGTGGGAATTCTCATTCATTACTATACAAAGGCACCGGCAAATCTAGGAGCAAGCGAAAGAGATGTGCAGCTTCTCGCAGCATAGCTAGCTACATATAGTGAGCCTGAGTATAGTGAATGTGTGCAGTAATATACCAAAGGTGCTGGGGTGGGTGTGGAAGGGGCTTCCCTTCCACATGGAGGGGGGCCTGGGGACCTCTCCAGAAAAAAATTGAAACTTGGAAACGCTCTAAGAGCGCATCTCAGGCAATATAGAGCGATTTATCATGACAACTCTTAATGAGAATGTAATAAAACTCTGTGTGATACAGTCACATCTCTGTTTATTGGCTAAAGGATCAAATACTATGATCTAGCTCTAGAGCATCAATACCTCAAAGCTTTGTAGTACTATAAGAGGCAGTGCCTACTGGTCTGATTCCGCATGTTTTCTGTGAGATGAAGATGCACATGAAGGACATTCAGATCTTGTCTTTGTGAAGAATACAGTGGCCTTACCGCCACCACTGTGGCGGTAAGGCCACTGTATTGTGAAGTGAGTGTTAGTGGCATTGGGAATAGTCAAAGGATTCTACAGGTTTGATAGAAGCTGGTAGATCAAAATAAAGTGGAGAATGTGATCTAAAATTAGAACATCAGAGAGTTGGCAACACTGGCTGTGGGCTGTTTATTGAAGATCTCTAGTATGCTCAGATCATTAGTGGTAAGGTTAAAAAGCATTTTGGTTCTATTAGGCACGCCATGACTTGTAAAGTAAAACTCCGGCGCAGGGTTCCGGACAAAGACCGGTAAAATACTGGCAAAATCCCGGACAAAGACTGGACATAGACCGGACAAATACCAGACAAATAACAGCATTTCGAAGGGCCCCAGTGCCGGTAACACCTCGGGTACTGTGACCGGCACTCGGGAATATCGGAGTCTTAAGTGCTATGAGGGTTTCACTGTAGTAGAGTAGTTGTATTTGTATCTAGTCGAGTACATCCAAAATGTATTCTGAAAAGCTGATTTCGGCTCTCAATAAATTGCCAGCATATGCATATCGTTGTTTCATGTCTTCCATGTTTTTCCTTCGATGTGATAGAAAACTTTCCTCCACTGTTACTGCCTTACTTTGTCTCGCCATCATTACAAAAACAGTCTTGATCATTTTAGTTTTATTGATCGGTTCTTTCATCACAATATTTCAATGCCTCAGCCTTATTGAGTGAACAAATAAATTCTGGTCTTTCAGAGTCTGCAATCAGATTTTAAAATGAATATCTACATCCTGAGATATGGGGAAGCAAAGTTGATGATACAAGACTCTTTTGTTTTTTCTAGTGATTGAAAAGACAACTCTAGTCATTGACCTTTGACCTTTTGACCTACTTTGCTAACTTTGAAGGCAAAAATTAAAGTGCTGAAGCTATCTGCTTGGCTCATAGCGAACTTTAAAGGACATGAACTATTTTATTCTCCTAATCTGGTGCAAAAAATCATGACATTTTGGGTTCCTATGGTGATTCGATGTGTACGAGGAAAATAAGAAAATACTCTCATATCATCAGCTTTGCTTCCCCATATCTCAGGATGTTGGCAATTTATTGAGAGCCGAAATCAGCTTTTCAGAACACGTTTTGCACATACTCGACTAGAAACGAATACAACTACTCTACTACAGTGAAACCCTCGTAGCAATTAAGTCTCCGGTATTCTTGAGTACAGGTCACAGTACCTGAGGCGTTACCCGCACTGGGGCCCTTCAAAATGCCGTTATTAGTCTGATATTTGTCCAGTTTATGTCCAGTCTTTGTCCAGGATTTTGCAAGTATTTTACCGGTCTTTCTCTGGGGCCCTGCGCCGGATTTTTACCGGAAAAGTCACGGAGCGCCTGATAGAACCGAAAATACTTTTTACTGTGGTAAGAGCACGAGTGAGCTTAGCCAGTCTTTTTCTTCTTTTGGGACTATACATTCCCACAACTAAAAGGTCAAATTTTCTTGTTGGAATGTCTTAGGAAGTCTCAATACTTCTTCAGACTTCCTCAAGACTTTTTGAATTATTGAAGAACTCTTAAGAATTCAGTAACCAGATATTCAGTCTGTGAACATCCCAGTGCTAACTCGCATCCTGCACTGGTAACTGCACTACACCGCACTGGTAACCGCACTGGTTGTGACCGTATCCTGCACTCTGCTGGGATACAAGCGTGCACCGAAGGTAACCATATACCACACTGCATACTGTACCGTCTTCCTAATGTGCTCGAGTTGCATCGCACAAGATAGAATAACTTCTACTGAAAACTAAATAAAATCACACTTCACTAAGAATCTCAAGACTGCTGCATACCTTCACTCTTGTGACACAGAAACACTTATGCTGTCATCCTCAAGACAAACGTTATGAAATTAGGACATAAAATACAGTTTCTATCAGGTTTTGTGGTTTGAGTGTCTGATTACGCCAGTGACATGTCTTATTGGTGCTGCTGTCCACTGTCAACTGATCAGTGTGACAGGCAAACTTAATAATAAGCTGAATAAGCTCAGACCAAGCTAGGTTGCTACATAGGAGAGGCAATAGAAAGCTAACATTTGTCTTGAGGATGACACCATCAGTGCGTTTCTGTGTCTGTTTCTGTGTGCGTTTCTGGTACGGCATGCAGTGTGGTATACGGTTACCTTCAGTGCGTGCTTACGGGAACGACCAGGGCAGCTACCAGAGCGGTATAGTGCGGTTACCAGTGTGGGATATGAGCTAGCACTGGGTGGTTCAAAGACATGTAACATCTGGTTATCAGGAATTCTTCAAGACTTCTTAGGAATGCTTCAATTGTTTTTGAAGAATTATTTAGGAATTCTTACAAAACTCTTCAAGAACTTCCACAGCGAGGAAAATACAATTACCGTATTGGGAATTTTTGAAGAACTCCTAAGAATTAATGTAGGATTGTTAAGAATTCATGAAGAATTATTCAAGAACTTTCAGGGCTGAAAAATAGACAATTACAATTTTTGAGCTAAGTCAGCTATAAATAGTTGACAATGAATGCTCTCCATGAACTCTTCGGGGAACTTGGGCAGGGATATAGAAAACTACCAGCAATTCTTTTCAACCTCTTTAGGCATCCATCTGTCCGACGACATGCAATGGTACGTCTGTCTGTGTGTACGACGGTAGAGCTGACATGAAAATCGGAGGATGCATGGAGTTGAGTACGTCTCAATACGGTAAGCCTATAAGATGTGATTTATCTAATTTGGGATACGTTACGACCTCCAAACAAATATTGATGGTGAGGATAATTATTCCATTTGTTGAGTTTACTCATCAATTTGGTAGTTGCCTCCCCACCTTAAAATTACTCGCAATAAGAAGTCATGAAGAAGTTTTGAGGGAGTCTTATGAAGTCTTGAGAAATTATAAAATTCTCCAAGAACTGTCAGGATCAGAAAGTAGACAACTACCACCAATTTTAAAAAAAGTAGCATGTATAAGAAGCTCAGTAACTCCAGTAAATTTGCCTAGTAGTTGAGAGTTGTCCTCTCTCCACCCAGAGTTGAAATTCTGCCGTAGAATAACTCAGCCTTCGGGATCCGATGTTCCTAACTTCTCCCACATCAGAAGGACATAATTATTCTGTGTGATTGTATGCAGTTCTTGTTAATTTTCATTTTTGGTTCGTTAGGAACCCTGAGAAATGCCCTAACAATTTCATCAGGGGTTCATCTCATGAAGCCTGAGGTATAACTTGGTTTCCCCTAGTACTTTCTTTAATAACCTGCGAAATTTCCAAGTAATCCTCCAAAAGAAGTTTGTCTCTTTTTCTGTACATATTTACCAGATTTTCGGCGTTCTTGCATTTTTCATGTTCGAGGGGATTCCCTAAACTGTCAGTCGTAAGTAATGTTTAATACAATCGATACAACCTGGAAAATCAATAAACCTTGTAAAAAACACAATAAAGGAAGGTATTTATGTCCAATTAAAAATAAAAGAGAAGATTTTTCTTTAATTATCAAATATTAGTTTAGGGAATCCCCTCGAACATGAAAAATGCAGGGACACCGAAACTCCAGTAAGTATATATAGAAAAAGAGAGGACCTATGTCTAAGGAATTACATGGAAATTTCGTTGGTAAGGAAAATACTGGGGGAAACCTAAGTATACCTCTAGGTTCATGACATGAACACCTGATGAAATTTTTAGGGCATTTGTCGGGGTTCCGACAGAGCCAAAAGTGAAAACTACCCAATTCTTTGCAGAGTAGACGACCAGTTGTAGTATTATTATACTGCAGATGTTTCCGGCATCAATAACAAACTGAACTAGGTTTCCTGAAACGCCGTATTTGGTGAAAGATTCGATGCTGTTCGTTATTATTATTGCGCCAACTATTGACCAGTCATAGGCCACGCCCTCAAAGTCATGCCATCAAAGCAACGCCATCAAAGTCATACTCTCGAAGCAATGCCATCAAAGTCATGCTCTCAAAACCACACCCTCAAAGCCACACCCTCAAAGCCACACCCTCAGAGTCACACCCTCAAAGCCATAATGATGAGTACATGATGAGGGTACTGAGGGCCCATCTGCTGTTTATCTTCCATGGAAGTGAGCAGTAGTTACAATAGGTAGAGGTTTTGAATATCATTCCTGATTCACACCAAGAGCTCTGCTTTGTCTACATCACGAAACAGATATTACCAAGGTCATCTGCCACATGATGGTTTATTATCACAGCTATAATGGGAGGGAAACCTAGCGCTGGAACTACTGCTTTCTCACACGACTGAGTGTATCGCTATCATAGACTTCTGTGACTGTCATTACTCTGGGAGATTAGTAATTGAAGTGATACAATAGATACCTTTCTCCTTCTCCTGCTCCCCCTCTCCTGCTCCCCCTCTCCTGCTCCCCCTCTCCTGCTCCCCCTCTCCCTTTGTGTTCCATTGTAGAATGTCTCTCGTATTCTGAGCAACGGCAGCTTAATCTCTCATGGTTTTCTAAGTGTAAATCAAAAAATTTTCTGGGGTCACTGAAGTAAAAATCTCCACTGGATCAGGAGTTATTAGTAATTGTTCATCACGGGTT
>ERZ1740065.2689-NODE-2689-length-11095-cov-11.825543_pt1 | contig 11095 bp, 10 predicted proteins | sample MGYA00581738_ERZ1740065 | MGnify/ENA primary metagenome ERZ1740065 (study PRJEB43018, sample SAMN04849749) | marine metagenome | isolation source: floating plastic debris | place: Pacific Ocean | collected 2008-09-01 | study: EMG produced TPA metagenomics...
GTCGTTTCCCGCTCCCCTTTTCCCGCATCTCCTCTCTCCTCTGCTTCGCCACCCTCCCCCCCCCCCCCCCACATGATCAGAGATCATCCACATTGCTGATGATCTCTGCTATGATGCAGACATGACTTACCTCTACAGATACCCCAGAGTGATTGTCAGCAGTGCTGCCAGAGAAACTAGTTCCAATCTTTGACTGGCTGGAATCTGTAAAAAAAAGAGTATACGTCTAAATGGAGGTATACTGACAGGCAGACAAGCGTGCGACTGCATCCGATACACAAGCAATGTCAGGACAGTACCTGAGTCATCAGTGTTGAGTAGGCGCCGGAGTCGTTTGTGCAACGCTTCTCGGGTGATCATAATTCGATGGTCCTTGTTACTAGAGGAGTCTGTAAAGTACATAATGGCAACTGGCAGCCAGTAAACTGAGATCACTGGTAGCAGCCTTGACCCAGAGATGATGTTGTGGGTTTGGGAGGATGGAGACTCTATGGACCGGAGGATAGAGGGGTTATACTTGTACAAAGTAAATTTACCTGCCACAAGGGCATGATGTGACGCACTTAGCCCAAGTGCATGCCTCAGCTCAACCCTGAATGCATCATGGTCCGCCTGAGACGAGTTGGAACTGCAGAGATTTTGGTAGGATGATTTCAGCCAGTCTGGCCATTTCCGAAAACGCTGCTCGGAATTCTGAAATGGCAGTTCAAGTTCACGTATGACTACTGAAGGCCAAATAGCACCAGAGATTGTCCACAATCTCAGAGAGTACCAATGATTTTGACTGATCACATACCAATTGTATAGCTTGCTGAACTTCGTCGGTAATCACTGGCTGTGTGTGCCACCGCCTCCTCACTTGGTCATATCCTCTGGTTCTATGTAAGCTGCACTGTGATTGGACATACCTGCAGCGGTAGGTATTCAGGACCCGTGATGATTGCTGGCACGATGTGAGGTAATATTGCTTGGCGTTCCTTCCCATGCAGGGTTGTCGATGTCTCGTGGAGTGATTCAGAGCAGGATTTTGGTCACATGACTGACTGTAAGAAATGGAGAGCTGGTCTTTCCTCCTTACATTCTCTGATGAAGAGGAATCAACAGAGCTCGTCCCAAAGGCAGCATACACACTACCGGGCTGGCCATGTTGAAGGAAACTAGAGCAGTTCAATATTGGAGAAGAGCTCGACTGCCAGGATGAGGCTAAAACAGCCATAGGAACCAGGCCTGGGATCTACACTGGACCTACGAACTGCAGCGAACTGCAGAGTGAGAGGCAGTGATTTCCAGTGAATGAACTAAAAAAGCAAATAGTAAGTGGCTGACAATAGCAATAGTGGCTGACAATAGCAGCTGATGGAAGCTTTGAAAAGAACAAACCACTAAGTGGCTAATGTTGAGAAGTAAAACAATAACAAAACAATCAAAAGCTTTAAGCAAACGGATTTCCTTATCAGATAGGACTTAGTCACCCGATACAATCAAGCCTCCTTCAAGGTGAGTCACCACTGAACTTCTAGGCTGTAGTAAGAGATTCTAGCAGCAGATAAATATTCTGCACTTGTTACGAGGCAATGCAATATCTGTATTTGAGCAATAACGCACATAAGAGATGGTAGCAAAAATCAAGACATTACCAACCTGCTATTACTGTTATTATCATGATGCAAGAAAAGCAGTACCAAAAATGATTAATGTATGAGAATGGGCAGAGTGGGAGTTGTCTCCCATAGCAATGTGAACAAATATCATTGCTACACATTCACAGATCATGATTTCGTGATCTGGTTGTGTGGTTTTGGTATTGATATCCTATAGGACATGCAGGTTTTGCTAACCCATCTCTGATCCCTTGGAAGTAGAGTGAATGGCAAAATCAGTTCAGCTGTTATTGTAAATTAACTCAGCACTGACTCTGACTGAAGTGATTTAAAATGGCAGCATCACAGCTTGAACACGACAGTCTGGTACTTAAGTCAAACATAGTGATAGAAATGCACAAAACCTCACACGGGACAATAAAGTAGCCTATAAAACGCATATCACTGCAATGAAACACTGCAGTGCAACGTAATTTTAACCCAAGTAGAATGAAATGATGTAAGGGTCAAGTCAAGTAATTGCTGATACATAATGAAGCGTTTGTGCCTCCAAATCCAAAAGAGTTAGTCAGGGCGATTCTCTGATCCTCAGACCAGACTTGATTCGGTTTGTCCACCAGATTTAAATGTCCTACAAGTAAATGACAATCATGAGAACTGAATGAAAACAAATATATCAGCTGGACTCGCTGTAATATAGCCTGTAATAGCCGATCAAGTGATATGCGGGTTGACAACAGAAGTTAGAACAGATAATTCACCACTGGCTGTCCTAGGTTGCACTACACTGGATGGTTCTAGTCCTAGATTAGTTAAAACTACAATTTGTCTCTCCGAGCTGACATTTACCTCGGATATCTGAGTTGGTGAGGTTAGCCGTTGGAGGCAGGACAGCGTTGTAACAGGCTAGTGCAGTGATTGCGGCCTCCAGACTACCGGCTGCACCCAGCAGATGTCCTACAGTAGATTGCGGCACGGTCAGTAAGAAGCCCGTCCTGACACGGTATCAACATAGATATCGACATAGACATCGACATCGACATAAATATTGACATAGATATAGTATACACATAGAAATCATTGAATCAGATGATAGGTTACCGTGTTCCCTCCCCGAATGGCGTTATAAGAACAAGATGCATAGGTACCCGCGGTTAGCTGAGCATGTCGATAGAGGCTGAAATCTAACAAGCATCATGCTCTACCCCATACAAGAAGTGACCCTTCCCCTCCTCGTACTGTCTTGAAGTGAAAATGAATACATGGCTCATAGTAGGAAAGTTCCAACAAGATATTCAATACAAAATTGATCCAAACAAGCATCAATGGCACACTGTTCCTCAACGCAGGCTGGTAGATGGTGAAACAGGTATCCCTAATACGGAGGACTTGAACTACAGTTAGCCTTCACACGACACACTCTCTTCTATCCTACATCGCTATTACCTTGTGCAGCCCAGAGGTAATTTCCCACCACTGTTTCACATACTTACTTCTAATTTACAGGTAGGTAGGTAGACATTTATGCATGACTGGACAAACTTCTCTCAAAGCTAGCCACTCTCTAATATCAGTAGGTATCGCAAACGTAATTATAAGCATAAAAGAATGTACTCAGCTGATGAACTCTTTAAAGTGAAAATTGAGAAGGCAACTCCATATCAACCTTCCTACCTATATATGCGTGACTAAGCTAGTTACATACAAACTCATATCGGTGTGTGACAGAGTCCACTGCAGCTAAAGCGTGGGGTAGTACTAACCGAATGTGCCTTTCACAGAAGACACATTTACAGGAGAACGGTTTCCTCCAAACAATCGATGAATGGCATTGGCTTCAGCAGCATCTCCCAGAGGTGTGGATGTGGCGTGGGCATTGATATAGGTCACATCATCTGATTGCAGCATGGAGTCAGACAACGCTAACTTCATACACCTGTTCGTTAAAACCTCAATTAGTGATTAGTAAAACTGCATTTCTTCACAATAATAAATCTCGATTAATATTTTTAATCTTGTATTAATCTTATTTTAATCTTGCCACTACAAACTAGTTTCAGAGCTATATAATTCACAGCAGCATCATTGCTACCAGCTGCAGCAGCTGACATTGACATCACTGTAACGTCTTTGGTGGGTCATTAGTGGTATTCAGCTGCACTGGTGTTGAGTTTACTTAGATAAATATGCAGTCATACTTATTCACAGATCTTGGTGGCACATTACTCCTGGTTTATCATTAGAATTTACCTAAAATAGCCACAAGATTAATCTTGTGGCATAAAATTAATCTTCTGAGGAATTAATTTTAGTTAATCTTAGAATAACTCGATTAAAACGCAGCACTAGTGATTAGCTTACATATAAATAGAATCCAGTTGTTATGATCTCATGGTAGTATGTACCTGTAGGCCCCATCACCATCCTTTCTCGGTGCAGATATGTGGTAAGCATCACCAGAGAGACCGTAGCCCAGTATTTCTCCATAGATCCTTGCGCCACGACTTAATGCATGATGTAAACTCTCGATCACAAGGACTGCTGCCCCTTCAGACATGACAAAGCCACTCCGGCTGCAGGGGGTATACATATATAGTAGACTCAATATTGCTGGTCTTGAGATGAACTAGCTTGATCAGGTGCTGTATCGTACCTCACATCAAAAGGCCTGGAGGACTGTTCTGGAGCATCATTTGAATCCACGCACAATGCCCTCATCCGACAAAATCCTGCCATTCCAAGTGGACTGATAGGAGCTTCAGAACCACCGCAGAGCATCAGCTGAGCATCACCTCTTTCTATGAGACGAAATGCCTCTCCAATAGCATGGAGACCAGTGGTACAAGCTGTTGACACAGACAGGTTCGGTCCCTTAGTTCATGAAAACATGTAGAAAACTAACAGTAAATTATTATCACCAATCAGGAGTATGAGGAAGAACGGAACTTACTTTAAAGCCAGTTAGCATACTGATATGACCAGCAGCCATGTTCACCAAATTCCTGGGGATGAAAAATGGGCTAATGGACCGGTAACCATGGTCTGTCAGAAGTCTTCCAGTTTTATATACCTCCTCTAGATCAGGCATACCCATACCAACCGAAACACCTGTCAGGACACAATAGGACAGCTTAATCGCATGCCAAAACAAACCTTTATCTATGGGAGAGAGGAAAATGCACGGGTGCAATGTTTTACCACATTCATCCAACTCAGCTGTGTTTTCCGTCTCATAATAGCTGTCACTTAGAGCCCGTTTAGCTGCAGCAATTGCATACAGAATAGGGCGAGACTTTTCTCTCAGATCAGCAGCGGTGTAGTCATTTTCTAGCTCACTCTGGCGAACTAGGCCAGCTACTCGACATGGTATATTATCCCATTCTGTACGAAGAAGGTGAGAGCAATGGTTTTTTGTATGGAATTGTAGCATTTGACTGATCTAGTAATGCAGAATACCTGAGCCCTGTAGTTTTGAGATATGAGAAACTCTATTCATCACATCTTGAAGGATATGAGATAGATTACAACCAGCAGCTGACACAATCCCGATACCAGTCACTACAACTCGGCGAGTCTGCATGGGCGCCGCCATGATAATCACAGCAAAAAGTAAAATTAACTGTCATTTCTAATTTCCGATGAATCATTGTCATAATTCATCGTATAAATTTTAAAAGGTATTAACATGCGGAATATATATATCTATGCGACTAAATATGGACTAAAAAAATACAGTTTATTTCACAGCTATATAACACTTACGTTGCTGTGACAAAATAACGCTTCTACTGCCGCTTGATTTGCTGCTCCTTCAACGGTACTTGAATTACTGCGTGCTGCAGCATTTTCATATTCAGCAGCAAATAATTATCTCATTTCTAAAAACTGCATGAGCACGTTTGGAATAGTTTGTTCTCCTGCGACATAGTTTACTCACTTTACTTGCTTAAATAGTGCGTGTAGAACATGTATGCATTAGACTACAGCGCAGCCTCTGTCCAAAAGCCCGATGGAGAAGTGATTGTCACTGCAAATACAAAAGGGAGAAGTAGAAGTAACAGTTTGTCATCTGCGACGTCTGACAGTCATCGAGTAAAGCCACCACACACAGAAGGGCACATAAAATGGCTCACTACAGTGTCAGTTCCTGAAGTTCATGGATGCTTTCAAAGTGATGGCTAAACTTTTTGATGATCATTTGTCCATGTTACTTTGTTTCATCAGGGAATGCCAAGCTGAAGTTATGTGCACCAAGTTCTCACAAAGTGGATCTATTTTTGCTGTGGGCCTGTCAAATGGTGTCATAAAAGTGAGTCATAATTTACTGTTAAAAATTAAATTCTGGTGATCATGGTGAACTCTTGCCTACTAATCCTGTAGATCAGCTCTTCGAGCGTTACCACACCCTCCTTATTCGTCATTGTGTGATTTACATGTAAGGTACTCTACAGTAATCCAACAGTGACCTGGTGTATGATGTAGATATTTCAATCTGATGGGACATTCATCTACTCGCTGTCTGATTCTGATATACTCAAGAGTCGTCTTCCATGTACCAGCATCCAATTCATGCCACAGTCGTCAGCTGATAATGAGGACCAAGCAAACATGATTCTAGCAGCATGTGAGCTTATACTAATTGTTTAACTTTCATCAGTGCTTGGGCCACTCAAATCATACGAGAAAGTATCAGCCTACTATTATATTATTGAGATTCAGCGCCTTTATTTCTCAGACGCGTCAGGGTGTATTAAGCTCTGGCATTATCAGTCGGCCACATGCATGCACACTATCAATGAGCCAAGGCAGTGCCTGTGTGCAGCATTTGATGACAGGGGTAGCAGGTTTGCAATCGGGGGATCTGATCCATGCATCTACATCTACGACACATCTACCAAGAAGAATCTGATGAAGCTGGAGCCAAGGTATTTCTTTTGTTAGTGTAGTGAAGTGTCAGCTGCCAACTTCATTAATACTATCATCAATTTTTTCCCAGTGACAGCAGAGATGTTATGAACGGACACAGACTGAGAGTTTTTGCACTTCGATATCATCCAAATAGCCCTCATCTACTGATCTCAGGAGGCTGGGATGATACTGTTCAGGTTTGCCCCATTACATTCAAGGTTAACACATTGACTGTGGTACCTGAGATTCATTACTGACCCTGATTTAGCTCTGGGATGATAGAACCAAACATGCAGTGAGGCATATTTCTGGTCCACATGTCTGTGGAGATGCACTAGACATTGATGCTACTCATAACCACCTCATTACTGGTTCGTGGCGCAAGAGTAACGTACTACAAATCTGGGACATAGACTCTGGCTCAAAAATCAAGGATGTGCCTCAAGACGCCTTACACAAGTGTATGGTAAGGAAGATGGTGCTGTACCACTTTGTACCAGATATCCGTGCTGGATATAGAACATAGTGTCTCAATGTAGCTCTACTGTTGCCAATGGCTGGGGAAGGACTACATCATATGTGGAGGGAATGAACAGAATATGGCCCGCATAATAGACAGAGGCACACTAAATGTAAGCGCTGTCAACTACTTGCAATAAAACAATTTCGCTTTTCACTGATTCATTAACACAGATGTCCTTCTTACTAGACGGTGGCTCAAGTCGTTGATCTGGAGCAGGGTGTGTACTGCGTAGATAACGACAGACAGGGCAGCCTTCCAAAGATCGTCATTGGGGCTGCGTCTCAAGTCCATGTTATGAAACAAGAGAAAAGAGTCTAAAGTAAACGAAGCAGCATAAGAATCTTTGTCAGAGTATGTTTCTACCTTGTACTCCTGTTTACAATGCTGTTTATTAATAGCTCAATGTGACGTATGGCATTCTAGTTTACTCTAAAGCCTACTTGGGCCAATCAAGCATATTCTTCAAAACAACATTAATCAATAAAACTTAAAACAAAAGCCTTTTGTGGACATGAGTTGGTAAATAAAATAGAGCGTATGTTATCCTGTGGGAATGAATTATTCCAGTTGCCTGGCTGGCTTGTTTACTAATCCTGTAACTGTAACACCAATATGCTGACTCGACATGATTTATAGGCTGAAAGACTGCAAGTACGAAAACCATGAGACAGGGGTAGTCTGTAACTCTAGCTCGCAATAGAGATCTACTGGTCATATATAATAAAATAAATAACAGAATTATCTCCAGAGCTACAGGAATTCATCTAGAGAGCAGATGGTCATGCGAAGGTGGTACTCTCCATCCATAGCATGGGTGTTGTTGGTGTTTCATGGTTGGGTAAGACTTGTGAAATGACGATGAGAGCGCGTGACAGTAACAGCCTATCAGCAAAAATGCTAGAGACAAGTGTTGAAACTTTGATTACTATGCAGTAATGGTAATGCATGTCATGTAGAATAACTGATATCAAAGGCAAAGAACCAGGTTGTCATAAGTTAGGCTTTTGTGAATGTACCATATTTGAGATCAGGCCATTACTTCTAACCTGCATACATGCGTGCACACAAATACTTGACTAGCCTTATTGCTGATCATGATGTTTGCTTTTCACAGACTTCCCTCTACTATCAAACACTGAAACAAGACAAATAAACATTGCCATCACATTTATTACAAGTAATATTCATGATAGTCAAACATCACATTTACAAAAAATTCAATTCATGTGGCTATTATTTACAGTCAGTTCAATCATTGCTATTAGCTTATTTTTACATAAAATTACATACATAAAATGCCATGTCGTCACTCCTTCACCTCATTTGGTGATGACTTGGCTTTTGACTCAGTAAATTGGCTAGTCTCATCCGCAGCGACAGGAACTTCAGGTTCCTTATGATTGGTGTCAGTGGAACAAGTAGGGCTTGTTGAGTCCTTGACATTTGATTGCTCTTCATCATTATCTGTCTCGCACTCATCACAGTACCACAGATAGCCTCTCGGCTTGGGTGACTTCTTCATGGGAGGATTGAGGCATGCAAAGTGATACCACTTCTCACACTGGTCACACCTGTAATGAAGTGTCATTCTGGCAGCGTGAATATGGATGAGTGGCTGCACTGATATTGTGATCCTCTCACCTCACAGCGTTTCCGCTGTTGCATTCTTTGTCGCATCGTTTACAGATGCCCGTTGGTAAATGTTTTACTTTACGGCTCTTTGAGGGGTTGGCTGTTGTGGCAGCATCAACCGATGGCTCCCCAGTATCCTGGAGCAGAGCAGGTGTTTGATACCGGCTGGTTTAAAGTAGAACGCAATCGATGTAACACTCACAGTGGGTTTGGCAGGAGTTTGGCTGTGGGCCTTGACATCTTCAGTTGTCATTGGCTTCAGCTCAACTCTGGCAACCTTCGTCTTTGCTGACCGGCTCCGCAATGATTGTGAAGGTCTGCTTCGCTTCCTGATTCTCGCGTTTTGAGACTGGTTAACAATAGATCACCGGTTAACTCTAAGACCAGGGCAGTGCCATAGACATCTAGGCGAGAGAGCTTAACTCACCGCCTGCCGTCTCTTCTCCACATACAGCTGCAGCTCTGGCAGTATGAACTTGTCTGGCTCTTTGATGGACTGTCGGAGCATGCGGGGTGCCTCCGTGTCTATCACTCGGTCTGGGCTGGCTGGCTTAGCTTGACTCTTGTGATCACATATGGAGCAGACCCTGCGAGACAAATGAGTGTTATGATCCAGCCTCTATAGGTCACCTACACGGTATCGACAGCACCCAGACTAACCATCCGCACTGCTTCGTCTTCTTAGGCATACGTGTGAGAGGTGGGTCGAGGCAGCCCAAGTGATAGTAGTTGTGACACTCATCACACTTGGCTAGCAGGTGCTGATCCTCAGTCTGACTACATATACCGCAGGTATAATTTATCTGCTCATTTCTCCTCTCAGGATAGCTCAATGATGCAGCTCCTGCCTTCTCCATGAGCTGCTGGGGTATTTCAATCTGCGCAGACGTTAACAGTTGAGGGGAATGCAGTAGGCGACAGGCTGCACGCGGAGGGCCGACAGTAGGAGGGAAGTTCAATTTCACCTCAGACGACAGGCTGTTCAGTACTCGGTATATGGCTAAGGCAGTTTGGCTCTGCTCCTCATACGTCTGATCCAGATCTTTCATTATTAGCTTCAACTGCAATGACGCGACACACTACTGAACACGATCCGCAGGCAGACATCAGATATGCTGCAGACTGCAGCACGGCAGACTGCATTGCTGCATATACATCTAACCTTATCAATACGACCCTGCAGCTCCTTCTCCTGCTCTTTCAGCAGCTTTATCTGCTGCACAGCCTCATCTGTCTGCTTCTTAATAGATTCTATCTTATGCTTTCTCTCTATGTGGAATGGAACAGACAGGTAATTGTCAGTGACAATTGACAGCTGATAAGAGAGACAGGCTTTCTTACTCACGGTGAAAATACGAAGTGAATTCCACTGTTAGATCAGGAGCTACGTATGATTTCTTCACTATCTCAGGCCTCTGAACTGTGCTCTTGGGAGCCTAAAACAAAGCTCACTGGACTGCTACTCGTTTGCCACTAGGTATCACTGTCCTACAGCATGAGAACTCTGTCAACTGATTGTTGAGAGGCTGATTGGTAGGTGTTTGATACCTTAATCACTTCAAGTCAGCATATTTTTTCAAAGTATTTAGAAGCTATACTGATTGTTCATATTTTGAATGTGAGGCATCATTGAGTAGAAGTGCTAACACACATGGTTTCTGCCTTCCATTCAGCATGACACTAGCTTCATATATTATATATATGAATATATCATAACAGATTGTAGGATATCATTGTCCTTTAGTTCACAGATGGGTAACATAATAATATACATGAAGCTACTAAAGGACTATTCTCTTTATGAAAGACACCATTTTCAGTTATCCAGATGAGAGAGGAACGGTTGGATAGTCAGTCACATAGGGCTGCTCATGGATCGAGTGAAGGAGCACACCAAAACCATCAGCAGCCAGATACAGTGTGTGTTTACTGCATGCCAGTAAGATATAACGTACCATAAAACAGATGTCTTTGCAAAATGAGAATTTTTGCGATTGAACTGCTGGTTGATCATTCGCAAATAACATTAAGCACATTTACTTCCTATATCATTATATAAAATGAAGGTCGAAGTACAATTGCAAAATTATCCAACCAAAGAAATTTTACATATGTGCGAATCCAGTACCAAGCTCAATAGCCAGTGTCAGAAACTATGACCGCCTCATCCACACATCTTCCAGCAGTAGATCAGTGGAGCAGTAAATCTACTCAAGTCCACATAGTGATAGCGACATGACAACTCTGACTGCTCTTATGAGTACTGGGTAATAATCAGCTTGATAGCTTGCACTCTGACTCTTCCCTTCAATGTTGTAAAAATTACATCACTTTATCATCTCTCCTATCCCATCACCTGTCCCTCTGGGGGGGGGAGGGGGGGGGGGGGGGGGGGGAGGGGGGGGCGGGAGGGAGGGGGGGGGGGGGGGGG
>ERZ1740065.2690-NODE-2690-length-11094-cov-12.317692_pt1 | contig 11094 bp, 10 predicted proteins | sample MGYA00581738_ERZ1740065 | MGnify/ENA primary metagenome ERZ1740065 (study PRJEB43018, sample SAMN04849749) | marine metagenome | isolation source: floating plastic debris | place: Pacific Ocean | collected 2008-09-01 | study: EMG produced TPA metagenomics...
CACTTCACCTCACGTCAGTTGTCTACCAACCTAAGTCCAGTGGCAAAGTACAGAAATAAAGGCCATAAAATGAGTTTCAAGGCAGAGTATTTTAGATTACTGAAATCTACGATATTTTGCGTTTGGGGTTGGCAACACTGCGCATATGTGTATTTCCTCAGTGAATGTAATATGAGCTAGTTAGTGGAGTATTCCGCTACTAGTCTATATGATGATGTACCCACCAGGTCTATGATTCACATTCCGAAATATCTATATATTCTCTGTTTCATGTTCTACAAACAGGTGAATGCTGTGCCTACAACGTTGGCTGATAAAGTGGAAGCGCCACCGACAAGACCTCTCTCAGCCAAGTCGAAGTCCGCCATTACTGCCCCAGTTATGACAGTCACAAAGCTGAACACGGAGCAGAATAGATCAGTGGATGTAGGTAGCTCTTGGTAGATTGGGGGTATCTGTGCAGTACTTTTGAATCGGATTTGATAGCAACGATCTAACCATAGTGAAACTAGAGATCAAACAACCATCCCTATTACTAGTTTGCTCTATAGGAACTAGGCATTTTATGCCTAATATGGGAGTTATCTTCTCATTGTAGGATGGCTATTATTAGATTACTGTCATTATTATTTCTTCATTAGTTTTAAGGAAATGTCAACATTTTCATTGCTATGAGATCCTGTTCTACAGTACCCGTTGGTGGGGGGGCTCTTAGGGCCTTCCTCAAAGACACATTAGCTAAATTTCTGTTCCGTTTTTAGGATTATTACGGAAGGAGTTCAAAACAGACTAGTGAAGTGAAACCTGGCAAGCTCGACCCCTCATTCTTTGTTACGGAGCCAGTGCAGGATCTGGATAAAGCTGCAGAGAGTCTCAACATCAGGAAGATAACGGCGCCCCTAGTGGAGGACCAGATTACTCCCATGGCCAGACTCGAGGATACACCAGGAATGTCTATAAATATCCCTGACATAGAGCAGGACACAGACACCGTCTCACAGACGATTAACAGCATCGATAGGCTCACTGACGATCAGGCTGCCGCTACTCCTGATTGTCCATTTCCCTCGCCATCAACGGCACCGAGCGGAGGCCATCGTGGTCTCGAACAAGACATTGTCCAAATACAACGTGATGAGGATCGCAGCAAGGATCCCGAGCCTGATCTAACCGGAGCTCAAATCTCTGAGGAATCGGGCTCTAAAAACCTGCTCAACTCTCAGCCTGCTCAGGCATCCAAAGGTATCGTGGAAAATGGAGAAGGCACAAAAGACACCGGTAGTGAGACATGTGTCAATCATTCGATACAACCGCAGCCTGTCCCAACAGTTACAGTAACCCCACCACCAGAACAGCATGATGAAATAATGTCGTCTGCTGATGTCAACCCTCAGCCATCTGAATTACCATCGTAGAGTTACCTGAATTCTTCATATTTAAAGCCACTCGCATGTTTCCAAGTGGCTTTTATTTTTGACACGGCATCAAATACTCCGCCTAATTCTGTTGGCTGGCTGTGTAGATTGAGCTTGAAAGTTTTAATATTTATTCATTGTTTCATCGCTTCCAACCTTATTTTTCTTTATAAAAATCAATACAGTCTGATTCTGATCATTATTCTCTTATTCCTGAAAGTACCTTGCAGTAGGTTTGTGTCATGACATTTAATGACATACCTGTTAAGTCTCCCGCATTTTCCGGGAGACTCCCATATTTAAGATGGCAGAATTTGGAGTCAAAATTGCTTTATAATGCTCTCCTGTAGCTCACCGGTTAGAGCTTACTGAGCCGAGTACAGATATAACATAATTGTAGCTGTATGAGGTAGGGGTTTTGAACTATGACTTCTCAAAGCTCAGAAAAATTGAATCTCCAGTATTCTCAGCGTGACAGGTTGACAGTTATGCACAGTGATCTCTACATATGCAATTTCCAGTCTATGCATGATACTAGCACGTGATAACTACTTACATACTGTATGCTGTCTAACCTACACAAACCAGCATAGTGTTATGTGTAGCGATTATAAATGTACAGAAGATATACTTGTACTGCTTGACTGGTGGCAGTGTTGGGAGGAATTCAATCCAAAGAGATTCCCGAAATTTCGTAGTCGGGAATCCCTTTGACCGAAATCAGTGTCAAGGTCGTCTCTGGCGCCAATTTCAAAAAGCGCTCATAGAAGTATGTCAGTCTCTAATTACGAGTAGTATTGATATTGACTCCCACGTGAAAGATTTTCCTGTGATGTAGACTCGAACTAATCAGCGTCATGAATGCTAGCAGCATTGAGGTATGTAGATTCCTTCTATTTCGATTAGTGGCAGAATTTTTTTTCGAAATGTTCGATTCACTGTGTTTTCGATGCTGTTCGATGTTGCTGGAAAATGATGCAGCTTTTAGAGGATTCTCCTCTCCAAGCTCGTCTTAAACGTTTCCTGTATAATTCTGATGGAAAGCTGTTGTTAAGAAATTTTGTTGTGAAATTTACTAGCATCTGTTTCCCTTCGACAATCATTCGTAGTGTGATAAGATCAAAATCGTAAACGAAACCTGTTGCTTCATGATTGTCTTAAAATCAGAGATTTTTCGTTACGCCTTTCGCTGCTGAGTATTGACTGCCATGTGATCATCAGTCGATTAATCTACTGCCTGAGAAGTATGTCTAGCCTACTTTGACTGTGAATGCAAGCAAAAACTAACTATTCATTCGTGGCCAACAGGATTTTCAGGTGCTAAACCTGATAGGTCGTGGTGGATTCGCCTGTGTTTATCGTGCTCGATATGTAAAGACTGGTGATGAGGTGGCCATAAAAATGATCGACAAGAAGTTGATGAGGAACAACAACATGATCCAAAGAGTCAGACGAGAAGTAGAAATCCATTCAAGGTAAGAGCCATGACCTGTTGAATATATGAAATTATGAAATACTAGGTATGATCCATTGATAAACCCCTTACTCTACCTAGTAGAGTTGAACCTCTCTGTCATGGCTGTGTTGATTAAAGCATTGGTCCTTGTTTTATGCCTCTACCACTAACTACTGGTCTAATCAATGCTTCATGGCAATAGATAAATAAATTTATCGATGAAAATAAGAAGTTCCAATACCACTTCAGTGAAACTTTGCTCCATATTACACTCTATTAGCTTTGAGAGGAAACGTATGATTGGTCCCGAAGTGTTGATATATTCTATTAGCTATGAGACGCTGATACAAATTCTCCATCAATTTGTAATTTAACTTGACTTTATAAAGTATATTTGATTCACCTGAACTGGTCGTTTCATAGCTTCCTACGCTGACCACAGGCTCCCCGATTATAATTGATTCAGTGAACAGTTGTGTGCCGTAACCAAAGCAATATTCCCGTCAGTATCTGGGAGCTGGAGTCTCACATAACTGCAGTCTACTATTTTTGTCAGTTACAGTTACAATTTTGTCAATTTTGCTAATTCTCTGAATATTGCTAAATTTAGATGCTTACATATAAGATGATTGATGATCAGAAGTGAAGAATTGATCACATGTATGAATTATTATGTTTTAAAGTCTAAATTATCATTGCTATACTTTTCATTTCCTTGATATGTAATACTGTGATAATAATAATAATAATAATAATACTGTGATACTGAGAATTCTTTGCGTGGACCGTTTTTCCGAAAGTAAATGTGTGTGATGTTAGTGAATTATGTACTCACCGTCGCGAAAGTTCTCAATTGGCAAAAATCCTGTTTTACAGTAGTTCTAGATTGTTTTAATTTCCTGCTGTTAACCACCTCTGGTTTCCCCAATAGGCTGAAGCACCCATCGATTTTAGAGCTGTACGCGTTCTTCGAGGACACGAACTACGTGTACCTGGTATTGGAACTGTGCCATAAGGGTGAACTCTATCGGTACATGAAGGAAACCGGTGAATCTTTCGCTGAGAATCAAGGTCAGTGCCTCTTGCCCCTGTCAAGGTCAGTACCAAAATGGCATTGACTTATACATGCTCAGGAGTTACCCTCCCCTGCATGAACATTGGCAAGGGTTGTTCTACGCTCAAGTAGCTACTCTACCTATGAGTGTGTACGTGTGAGTGCGTGTCCCCCTGACTGGTTTACAATACCTAGAAGCTCTCCCCTGTTTCTTATTTCACTGCGTGATTTCGGGATGAAGCGATACAGTTTCTGTGTCCTAATCACATTGAACACAAAGGTCCAACAGAATCTACTGTAGAACTGGATAGCGACAGTCCAACGGCTACGAAAACAGCAACAAAAAATTATTCTTATTGTTGGAATTCGCTATAGAAGTTATACCCATTATACCTTATGTAGGAGTTGTCTTCTCATTTATCGGATCACTATCATTAGATCACTATCATATTGATTTCTTGATGATTTTGAAGGAAATGCTAACGTTTTTATCGCTATCAAATCTGGTTCTACAGTAGCGTGAGAGGTGATTTTTGACACATCCTCCACACATATCAGCCTGATTCTGTGGCTCCTATCAACCCAACTCATCAGTATTGCTGGGCCCACATATCCCTGTGTCCCTGTCCGCCCGTGTCTATTCTTCTTGGTCCTTCCACTCTACCTGATTAAAAGTTGTTTCATTTCCTGTTTCCCGTTATACATGGAGATCGACTTTTTCTAATTTCCTTGCATCAATATAGATCCATTTTGTTTCCAATTTGACGTTGTGCGTTTATGAAGTGCGTTTTCTGTTTCTAGTCCGTCAGTTCATGACTCAGATAGTGTCAGGAATGAAGTACCTGCATCAGCATGCCATCCTGCACCGCGATCTATCTCTAACCAACCTGCTGCTCACGGCTAACATGGCTGTCAAAATAGCTGACTTCGGTCTGGCAGCGCAGCTGAGCAGTCCCGCCGAGCAGCACTACACCATGTGTGGAACGCCTAACTACATCTCACCGTGAGTTCCGAGACTTCTGCTTGTGTTGCCTGAATGGGAATTGTAAAATTTTTTAATCGAACAACAAAAGTTTGTTGTAGTGATTTGGATTCATCTTCCATTGTACTGTTCATCGGATTTGTTGTTATTTCGACAATTTTCTTTTTCCATCACTCAACGTCTTTGTATTGAGGCCACATAAAACCACAGTTTACAGTACTTAGTGTATGATAAAATATGTCATTTAGCAAGATACCAAATGCGTCCCAGAATTTTGGTGTCACAAGTTATGTTGCTTTCTGGTATTCAATCCGTTTTGCCACATCGTATTCTTATACATACATTATTTTGGCCTAAGTGACTGCAAGTGAAACAGGTAGAAATTGAAATAATGACGTGGTAAGAATAATCATGCACAGAATTTAGCGAAACTAGCAGATAAATATTGTGAGTTGTCGTATTCTTATTATTCTCTTTTTATTCTTTTTTTCTTTCATAGCATGTCTGCAGCATTTGTTATGAAAAGTGTGCAGTAATCAATCAATTGACTCAGTTATCATTTCTCTCTTTCTCTGCTGTTCGACAGAGAGGTCGCGCAAAGGTCAGCTCACGGACTGGAGGCAGATGTCTGGTCTCTCGGCTGCATGTTCTACACACTGCTGGTTGGCAAACCGCCATTCGATACAGAAGCCATCAGGACGACCTTGAACCGGGTCATAGTCGGAGAGTACGAGATACCGAACTATCTCAGCTCATCAGCGTCCCATCTCATCCAGGTACCTAAGGCTATCCGCTATAACTATAATGTGTGAGATTAGATGTTAGTAGCAGGATCTCTGCAGTCCACTACTGATGTGAGAATGTGGGTCATGGCATCCCACCCGCTCTTCTCTAGTGGCCCTGTAGGACTATTGGCTACACTGCAGTCCTTATATCTCATAGTAGCAGCTGCCGTTATTTGATATGATATGAATGTTGCAGACTAACTAAAAGTGCATTATAGAGTAATTGATGATTCGTCGTCACACTCATTTGTATTCCTTTACCTATACTGTGTCGAGTATTTGTATCTTACACGCTAATATTCGTCCCCCTCTTCCCCTCCGTAATTTCTCCTCCCTCCCCCTTCTCCTCTCTCTCCCTCTCCTCCCTCCCCCTTCTCTCCCTCCACCTCCCCTCCCTCCCTCCCTCTTCTAACTCCTCTCCTTCTTACCAGCATTCTAGCAACCGGATTTGGTTGGGTTTGGTTATGCGAGTAGTGCAATGATAGTACAAATGAAGGTAGCTGCTAGGCTTCGGTATGAGAGGTGAAGCTGAGATGACTGGATCACGTTAAAGGGTTTATAGTGTAGAGAAGGATACAATACATAACTATTGTCCATGGACGTATGACTAGGTTTGTGCGAGTGGTTACTGTATATCTCTGACGGGTCATGCCATCCACTGAGCCAGCTGTCAAACAGCAGGTATCGTACTGCGACGTCTCTATCTAGGCTTGCCTATGTTGCAGTGTCTGCTGAGAAAGAAACCCTCCGAAAGGATACGGCTAAACGATGTCTTGCAGCACCCCTTCTTTGATCCTGGAGGAAAGAATATTAGTACTTCGACTCAGGTACATACCACGCAGGGAAATGCTCCGAACTGGCACTACTTACCAACTCATTTCTATTGTGCGATGACTCAGTCCCTAAGGAGCACCAGTATAGCTATGTCAGTCAGAGAGTAGTGCTCATCCCAGGGGTGTATCGTTACGGGCACCGCGAGTTCAGTTTTGATATTTTTATGATGATAACGGTAGATTCATTTCTGTCTCTGAGTAGAGAAATATTACGATTGCGTAGCAGAAGAATTCAGCACACAATAAGAAGCGAAAACCAGAAAAAAATTTTAATTGGAGAAGGACGGATGGAACTTCATCTCATCGATTCAGTTTTTTTAGAGGCTCTGTACCTTGTAGTGTTACGTAGTCTGTTGCCCACACATTGTAACTGATCAGATGATGATTTTCCCAGAACATACCTACTTGTCTGTGTCACTCCTGGTCATTCATTTGTGATGTTTCATTTGGATTGATCATTTACTACACAAACATTTCCTTTTTTCACCCATTGAGAGCAGGTATCCAACCAAATCGAATCTGTGAAAGGTTTTGTGATGAGCTGAGGTCGGAATAGATGCTTCCTTTCCATAATTACCTAGCTGTGGGACATAACTCCCCATACTGTAGCTGATTATTCTTGTCTATTTTGCAATGTATAAGGCTTCTTGTTTTGAATACAGCAAATGCAAAGATGTCTTAGGATGTGAGCACTCACCATGTACATGTAAAGCCAAGTGTCCATGTTGCTATGCTCTAAGCTCAGAGTGAGCTCTCTGTTTTCTCATCAATTCACACTATCTCTCTCCCTCCGTAGGATCTGACGATCGATAGCGGTAGATACAGCGCCCCCTACTCAATGGCTAGCAGCGGACGTCAGTCCACTGTATCATCTGGTCGTCATGGTGATGTGAAGACTAGCAGCGGCAGCTCTCAGAGTAATAGGGTCAAGGCATTTCTAGATACTGTACAGGAGAGAGATGCATCCAGGTGAGGCCTCGCATTTCATATTCGCTTGAACCAGAAGGCAGACGGTTCAAACCCATCCCCCATGGGTAATCTGCAAGGTCTCTGTAGTGTACTTTGTAGTGAAATTTCCTGGCTTAGTGCAACTTGGCAACCGTTGCCATGGTTACTCCTGTGGCCGCTCCACTTCCTCACTGGGTGATTGCTGTGACATTTTCAGCTATTTTATGCGATTTCCTCTCCTATCAGCAGGTCTCTGTGGCGCAATTGGTTAGCGCGTTCGGCTGTTAACCGAAAGGTTGGTGGTTCAAGCCCACCCAGGGACGATCTCTTTTTATCCTCGCTCAGTTATGATCTCCACAACCACCCACTCACGCTATTCAATGAGCAAGGAACAATACTTAGACATACATTAGTTGGTGCATGAAAATGGTTATATGAATGACCACAAACGTCTGTGTGGACTCCCCCCCCCCTGCAGGAGTCCATGCGTTCCCATTTGGACACCACCGATGTACACTCTTCCCCTCTCTCTTCTCTCCCCATCTATGTCCCTCCCTATGTCTCTCCCTCTCTCCCTCCCTCTCTCCCTCTATTCAAGTCTGCAGATACTCTAGTCTCAGTTCTCTCTGATATCTGTGATCCTGGATAGGATCTCTGCTGAGATCTGATCGAGATTCATTCCCATCATCTCAAAAAGAAATTATTAAAAGCTGACCTACAAAAGAGATCGTCCCTGGGTGGGCTTGAACCACCAACCTTTCGGTTAACAGCCGAACGCGCTAACCAATTGCGCCACAGAGACCAGCTGGCAGATGATGGAGATCAAATAATTATGATGAAGATGCAACACCTGATGATTAGGCCAGTAATAAGATCGTTCTGACACACCTGGCGACACACGTCACGGTAGTCTCCGGTTTTAAGTCCTGTTTCTCCTTATGAGATTGAATTACATGAGTAACCATGGCAACGTCAGAGCGGATAAGGAAGAAGATGGGGTTCAGTTTAGCCTTCCAAACCCAATATACCATTTACACTGTACTATAAATCAGTTTTCTACCAGATTGTATTTCTAATCTGCCCATCAAACATTTCAAACATCAACATTTCAAACAGTTTGTTGATACTCAAGTCTTTAAATGCCGTGCGTTTCTCATTTTAGCATTTTCTCTCATGAAGGGAGACACTATTCTATGACGGGTATCTCAACCGCGTCCCGTGCTTCACAGTTGATCTCAGGCCATTCTAGTATTTCATTACTTCCCAACAAGCTCACTCTCAATGACCAATCAGATCCTGATACCAGCCTCGCTCCTCGCTGGAAAGCAAGAGCATATAACTCCAATACAAGTGAGTCAACTCTCTCGTCTCCAGTTAGTGACATTAATTATCTGAGCTGTTATAGTCTCCTTTCTACCAAATGATTCACCAAAACTGGTCCAATGCTGTCTGAGCACGTGATATAGCATAATCTACATTCCATACTACTGTCTTAAACAACCACTTAAAATCGTATTAACTGGTTTGAAATTGAATTATTCGATCTCCTTCTTAATCTCTCAAATGCTTATCATTCGCCCTTTACCATTCTCTATTTTGCTTCGTCCCGCCCTCCATAGCCGAATGAATCACATACAATCGTTATATTCCCTATCGTTGTACTACTAGAGTATATCGCTACACTACTAGAGTATATCGCTACACTACTAGAGTATATCGCTACACTACTGGAGTATATCGCTACACTACTGGAGTATATCGCTACACTACTGGAGTATATCGCGGTTTAAGTGTTTATCCAATTAGTCTTGTAATTGTGGTGACAGCTGCTCTGCTCTGGCATCATTCTCCATTCCTCTCAGGGTAAATCCAGATTTTAATAAATATTATATTGAGGTATTATCATTCCTCATTCGAGCGTAGGATGGACATATGTCATCAGCTACAGTCAATAACGTTCCTCTCAGGTACCTACATGCCTGGTCAGTACAGCCAGTCACCCGGCCAGTCAGTCGGTCACTACAGCCAGTCGCCCGGCCAGTCGAGGAATTCGTCTGTACACAGCAGTAGCAGCAGCAGTGCTGCATCCGTATGCAAGGAAGCAGTGTCCAACAGCAGAAGGTAACTTATCAATAACACTGTGAGATAGACACAGATTCTCACATCTCTCATCTAACTGTCATACTGACTTGCTTTACTCTCCAGCAGGGAACAGGCAACGCCAGTCAACGGATCGGTAGCCGTTATTCCTCCTCCGAGAGAGTTTGACGCTACAGCTGATAGCGGCGTAATGCAGCGACCTTCACGTACACGTAAGCACTGTCTGCCTCACCACCAGATAATCTACTTCTTAGCGTGGAGTACAGGCTTAGATGGAGTCTCGTTGGAGACATTGAATACAACCGTTGTAGTATCACCCTATAAGGGACATTGTTGCTTTCTAGTATTGCGTTAGATACTGTAAAACAGACTTGTTATGAACATTATTCGCAATGTACCGGTGTAGTAAAATATTAGCAATCGTACCTCAACTCTTGTCTCATATCGTGGCATTGAAAATAAATTCACTTAGCGACCAACAGCTCGATCGCAAAAATTCTCAATTTGCAAATAGTGCTGTCTGCTGTGATGTTATTGAACTGGTTCCATTGCATCGTAGCTATTCTAAATCATTTCCGATAATCTGAAAATCAAAAACCTGAACTTAAGTTCTTCATTTCTCAGCAATCTAGTTTCCCATTTCCCATTCACTCATGTTGTTACCGACTGTGTGCCACTGAGTAAGGTCGGAGCTACGGCTGCAGATATTACAGTACGACGCTATAAACAGCTGAGGAGCGTCTGATTGCCAAGCTCATGACTTTGCCCTTTTTCCTATCTAAGCACACGGAAGGTATCAGTGAGACGCTGCGGTGGTTAATTAGAGGTTACTTTGTAGGCTCCTGTCATTTAAGCAGGTATACTGATAGTAGTTTGGTGAGGCTTAGGCGTTGTATCAAATTGGTCTATCACAGATTCGGCAGTCTTTGTGTGAAACACACAATGACTAGAAAGAGAAAAAATCAATAAGTGGGCGGAGTCAGGCATCACTAAGTAGGCGGAGCTTGATGAGTAGCAGTCTATCCTTCTCATTGACACAATGCCGCTATCAGTAGTTATCAGTATGTAGGGTGATTAGCCTGTACTGACTAGTTATGCTCTATGATACAGGATAATATAATAGTATCACAATCATCAATGGATTTGGGTTACACTTCAACTTATTGTACGTACCGTACGTATCGGCTCTCTATGTCAACGTATGACGGCTTGTTTTGTTTGATTTTTTATCATTCACCTATTTTACGTCTGTTTTCAGATGTGGGATGTGATGTAGCTACTAGCAGCGTCAGGTCTGTCTGTGACGCAGAGAGAAATACCATTGGGGACGTGGTGAAACCATTCAATTCGTATCGCCTCAGGCCAATTCGACAGCGAACGAGAAACGCCATTGTGAGTTACTATGCCCTCCTCTCTTCCCAGCCTTTTTCCTCCACTCCTTGCCTGCCACCCCTCTCCAAACAACCCAAACCAAAACCCCAAAACCACACCACCACAAACGAACGCCACACAAAACACAAC
>ERZ1740065.2691-NODE-2691-length-11094-cov-12.192318_pt1 | contig 11094 bp, 7 predicted proteins | sample MGYA00581738_ERZ1740065 | MGnify/ENA primary metagenome ERZ1740065 (study PRJEB43018, sample SAMN04849749) | marine metagenome | isolation source: floating plastic debris | place: Pacific Ocean | collected 2008-09-01 | study: EMG produced TPA metagenomics...
CCCATCAGCTTCCCCTCTCTCTCTCCTTATCATCCCCCCCCTCTTATCCACTCCCCCCCCCCCCCCCACCCTTCCCCCCCCCTCTCTCTCTCCTTATCTACCCTCTCTTTTTCCTTCTGTCTCTCCTCTATCTCTCATTCACCCTTTTCCCCCTCTCTCCCTCTCCCATTCTATCTCACTCATGGAAGGTATAATCGTTGCATCACTCATGTAAGGTATAATCGTTGCATCACTCATGGAAGGTATAATCGTTGCATTCAGAGAAGGTTGGGAAATCCAGTTATTATCAGGTTCTACTCAAACACGTATTTTACTGGTTCAGACAGGACTTCTTGTCACATTCACAGGTAAGTTGATAGTTAGTCAGTTAGTACAATCTCATACGCACACTCTCATACGTACACTCTCATACATATGTACACTCTCATACATATGTACACTCTCATACATATGTACACTCTCATACGTACACACCCATACTCTTGGATTATTCATGCCTTGGGATAGTCAGCCACATAGTTGGCACACTCCTTCATTAGTTTGTAATCATAACGCACTCTAATTCCTACCAATTCTACTCGGTGAAAGGAGACTCAGTCTGGGATTATCTAAGTGTGAGCAGCATTCTAAGCTGTATTATAAATGCTTTCAAATATTTTTATTCAAGAACAATCAAGTTGGGTACGGCATCTTGATTCAGAGTGTAAATAATCTAGCCAGCTTGACTTGCTGCACATTTGAGATACTGTATGCGAGTAATCAAGCTTGCCTTAGCCCCATTCTCTCTGGCACACACACACACCCTCTCTCTCTGCTGCTGCCATTTTTATAGGTTCAAAAAATAGCTTGTGATGCTGGACATAGAGGGAAGTAGAGGGTCCGGTTGCAGAAGTCAAATTAAGTTTGGAAATCAATTCAATACATAGAAAATGGGCGGATAGCTGTGGAAGGCTGATGGGCTGTTTGTTAGTTGCTTTTCAGCTGGCATTGCCAGTTAAAGGAATAGAGCAACTGACATTGCCAGGTCAAGGAATAGAGCAACTGGCATTGCTACCAGTGGGAATAGAGCAACTGGCATTGCTACCAGTGGGAATAGAGCAACTGGCCATACTACTGGTGGAAATAGAGCAACTGGTATTACCGCCAAATTGAATAGAGCTGCAGTAGAAGGGGGTCGTTATTCTAGGTCTATAGCATATATAGCTTGAATAGAAATGTAGCCTGCTGTGAAGTTGTCTGTGAATTGCATCTAACTATCTATACGATCAAATCACTTCTGCCATTGTTCATTATTTATTATTACTGACTCATCACTGACTCATCGCTCATCATATTTTGTTTTGCTGAGCACTGAAAGAAAAAAGAAAGAAAAAGATAAATTATAAAAAAATTATTGCCATCGGCTAAAAAAGTATGCTATTCAGTTTACGTACACATAGAGATCGAAAACAGTCAGATCGGATGTTTACTCTCGCTTTCACAGATTTATACCGACCAGATGGTAGTTGATCAAATACAAACACAGAGTTTGTTCGGCTAGTTGCGGCGAGTCTAAGACTCTAAGGATATTTAGGAGCCAGTATACGCGGACACAATGCTAGTCCAGTTACTTATAGCATCATAACGACCTTGACATTATCACCAATTTTGTGATCAGCTGCCGCTGATAACTCGCTCAACTTGTGGAGTTACAGCGCTGTACGCAGACTGAATTATTGGTGCTATTGTCCTCTGCCGTGTAGAAATGTTGACTGAACTGATGAGAGATGAGTTTCACTGCTACGAGTGTTCTTATATGGCGTGAGTTGATGATAAGACAGCGGTATGATTGTACAGGCTTTGATTGCTGACAAAGAATCGGCTATTGAGAATCTGAAGAAGGAGACGAGAGATGATCTGCTTGAAATGCACAAGAAATTCACAGACAAAGAGAACTCCTTGATGGAGACGATCAAGAAGAAGGACGTTAATATCGGTCGATTGAAAGACCAGCTCGGTGGTACGTCGCTTCACCGACATCATCGCAGCGCACGTCACTAGTGAGTCCATTATTGTCAGTTTTGTATCATATATAGATCACGCCAAGGAAGTGACAGTTGTGAAGAGTGCCATAGAGAGTGCGCACGCCGATACGGTGACTCGTCTGCAAAAAGAGGTCAGACAACTCCAAAAGCTGAATCAGGACTTGCAGCAGAAGTATCAGCAGAAGCATCTGGAATGCAAGGAGAAGGTAGTCTTATGCCATCTATTACTGTATGTGGAGGCTTGAAATACTGTATTCCCTCAATTATTGTCCTAAATTCTAAGGATTAGATAGAGATGAGAAGAGCGAGGGAAGATGGAGGGGCGATGCAGGGGAAAGGGAGGAGGGGGAGAGGCAGGGGGAGGGGGCGAGCCAAGTACCTGTAAACATAGTCTGTATAATGAGGTTTTAATTTAGACTGTTTATAATGATTCCCTCAGCAGCGCTATAAAACAAAATCCTACAGTTATTTGAATTTATCTTCTCTTGTTTGATCCATTAGATTCAATTATTACAAATACTACCATTTCCTGTCACTTATAATTATAATGATATTATATTAATAAAATTAATATAATATTATAATTATAATTGTTTCGGCAGTGATGATGAACACATTTACAATGGCTTGTGTATAAAGGCGCTATAAGTTTCACAAGGGAACAATAAATAAAAAAACGACAAAAAATCAAAGATCAAAATCTTAGTCAGCAAATAGAACAAATATTATGGTGTGATGTCATTTCTTTAGACTTATAATAATAAAGGAAATACAGTATCTTATTCACAATGTCTCCTTCTAGGTGGAAGAGATGAAACAGAGAGAGGAGGAAGCAGAAATAGAACGGCAACGTCTGCTGAAAGATGCTCTCACTACCCGTCTAACAAAAGTCAAGAGGGATCAGGATTCAGGTAGCTAGTCTGTCATGCATGGTGTGACAACTCCAGGATTTCGATGAAATTGTTTTTTGCAACCTGCCAAGTTGTTGAATAGTCGAAGGTTGCAGATGCTATGGACAATCATGAGTTACTATTAATCTGATTAGCCTTGAGGCCAGCAATATATAATGTTCATTACTTTCTGTCCTAGATTACGATCAGTAGAACTGCCTGATGCACAAATACCGCATCCAAGTTGTGCTACTATGGTCTATATTTCTTGAGATATAGTATTTGTAGTCAATGACTTACAGCCCTATGTATGTGATAGCAGTCTAGGTACTGTATGTCTACAACTACACGTTGTTTCCATCAGACTGTGATCAGAAGATCTTTTATACCAGGTGGCAAAGTTGACTCTGCAAGAGAGCGAGAATTGTCAAATAAAATCACGGATCTCACCACGGCCTACAAAAGGTATTAGTACTTTTACAGTGAGAGTTGCTGTGCGTGAAAGAGAGAGAGAGGGAGGGAGAAGGGAGAGAGAGCAATGAAAAACCGATTACATGTGTAAGAAAAGAGTGGAACAAAGGGAGTGGAGGTAAATGGAGGGGCAGAAAATGTATTCGAAAGACGGAGGGGAAGGGGAAGAAGGAGAGAGTGGAGGGAGGAAGGGTCAGAGAAAAGAATAGTAAGACGAGCAATCAAAGAGTGTGATAGAAGAGTGTGATCATTGCATGAGTGAGAAAAGGTAGAAGGAAGGGAAGGCTGAGGGTTACATGTGGCGGAGAATGCGTAATGATAACAACGTACCCTATCTTTTAACATTTATTCGATCGTTTTGTATCAGTGTCGTTATCATTTTTATCAGATTATGGAACTGTTGGGGCTGAGAAATATTTGTATCAAAGTAACTATAGATACTTGTATTTTAACATAGAGATGTGCCGAAGTAATCTCTATGTTTATATTCTAGACTAGAGAAGAGGTCGAGCGCTCTCAAAGAAGAGAACAGCGTTCTCAGGAAGGCTGAGTCCAGTGTGAAGGACCTCGAAGAGCAGAACGCCAAACTAAAGAAACGGAACTCAGAACTCTCCAGCCTGCTGAAGGTAAGACCTGTTTTTACAAATCTAAAACCATTTCAGTTTGATTGAATTATTGATTGATGAGGATGAGGTTCTGTTTTTCAATGCTGCTCAATTTAAGAGTCTTACTGTGCCTTGAGTATGGATATTACAAGTCTGTTCACGTGAAATTTTGTATTTTTAAATGCAGACGGCTGGTGACAAGAACAAGGCGTCTCTCAACAACTCCAAACGATCTCAGGATACGTCTGAGCCTGCCCAGGGCGTGGAACATGCCAGAAAGATCTTTGCGCGCCAGAGAGCTAAAGACTTCGCCGAACATGCTAAGGTTCTCCTCATTGACCTATTTAACAAACACTGACCTATTTAGCTCAGACTGACCTTAGTGATGTAAATGTGTGATCAAGGACCTTAGCGTCTTGGAAGGTCAGGGTTTTTGGTATGATGATTCATTTGATGAAGATTTACCCATTTAATACCTGCTACCTGTACTACCTATACTGTTTCTATGTGTCATTTACAATCCACCAGACTACAGTGCTTTACAAATTTAACGCCCAGTGCATTTGTTCTTTTCTGTTGCTGAGATGTCGAAAAGCGAAAAGCCCTAATCTTCTTTGAGCTTCTCTTGGCTTTTCTTTCTTGTTAACACCAGCTTATAATTATCGCTAGAGCTCTTCTGATTCCAGTATTGATAGAAAACACTGTGAAACATGACCGTATTTGAGGCAAGTTTACTGTATATCCCTGCTTGTATTGCAGGTGCTTCTGGCGAAGGACAATGAGATTGAGAAGTTATCAAGAAAGAACCTGTCGCTATCAGAGAGTATCAGTAACATACATCGTGACGCCGCTGCCAGCAGTCAGCTTGACCTCAACACGGTGCTAAGACAATCAACAAAGGAGAAACTACTGCTGGAAGTGAAAGCGACCGGCAAGTGGCCTTCACTTATCTATTGTTAATGTAGCTCTAATGATCAATATATAAATAGGCCTATAGCTTAGTATATGTACCTATAAATGAGGATATGGACCTTCAGAAGAGGATATGGACCTATAACTGAGTGTACTGGCTTGTAGATGAGGATGTGGACCTATAACTGAGTGTAATGGCTTGTAGATGAGTATAAATAACTATAAATAATTGTGCAGGCTTATAAATGAGGATATGGACCTATAACTGAGTGTACTGGCTTGTAGATGAGGATGTGGACCTATAACTGAGTGTAATGGCTTGTAGATGAGTATACATAACTATAGATAATTGTGCAGGCTTATAAATGAGGCCGAAAAATAGATACTGTAAACGTGGTAATTATAATTAGGTTCTATTTATAGCTTTCATATTGATTTGCTCAGCAATGTCATCAAAACATTCGTTATAGTTATAATATGGAGCTTAGTAAACCCGTATGTCACTCATCCCAATCCATTATTGTTACAACTAGTATCATTTGCCCTCACCTAAAGCTGTTATACTTTAGGCCGCAATCAATGCCACGTTTACAGTATTCAAACTGCACTGGCGTATTAGTGAGGACTTGAGTCTACCTAAAAGTTCACACAACTTTACACGGATACTTTGGGCCCCCCCCAACCACACATAGACATATAGATAGGTGCAGAGACCCACTAGGTTTGTTGTAGCTGTAGCACTGTAAACCCAAATATTGTAGCTACCTCAGAATTATAGGTATAATAGCGACTCTAAGAAAACGCTATTAAAGTTGAACGCTATATTCCTGATAGCTCTTTATGTTGTATACAAGCTTGAAATCGTTAAAAATGCTGCTCTTTTGAGGAAAAAACACTATAATATTTTGCCTGCTAAAATATTTGGGTTTACAGTACATGACCAGGCATTCCTAACTTTTCCTACAGGAAGTTCATCCAGCGACTCAGAATCTCGAGCCACTCTGTTCAACCTGCAGATCGACTACGAGTCGCTGCAGGAGAAATACACATCGCTACTCAGCGAACACAACTCTGCACAGACGACACTAGAGAAATACTCTCAGCGTCTGGAGACGGCGTCTGCTGACCTAGGTATCTTTGTCTATGCATCCTCACTAAGTTATTGTACATATTTATCTATTTCCCCGCCAGAAAATTGCTCGATATAAGAATTCTTTAGACTTCTTAAGAATTCTTGAAGAATCCTTGAAAATGTCTTGAAGAACTTTCAGGGCAGGGAAATAGACAATTGCCTTATTTATATTTAGTATTAGTATTATTATTGTATTATTATTATATATTTGTGTTATAATAGTTTGTTATATGAAGTGAATGTACATAAATCATCACTGTACAAAACTAATAGAATGATATGATAATTTTATTCGATACGCGAAAACATGAAAACGGATGACTTAGTACTTCAGCGTGTGTCAGTGCCCAGCAACCAGTGTCATTTCTTGTGAGTCTGATATAAAATGGAAGGTTCTAGCAGGAATAAAGAATTAAAATATCTGAAATAGTGTTTTGTAAAATTTAAGTTTATTGTTATTGTATTATTATATTTATTTACTTTGTTTATGAGATTAAAAATCATCAAACTCAGTTTTATAAAATTAAAATTGCTAATTCTTTGAAAACACCATTTTATCTCCAAATTTCTTTATGTTCCATAGAGAGATAGAAAGAATTCAACCACAAATCACTCTCTCATTGCTGACCTGACTAGCTTCACGGTACAGCACCACTGAGATTGTTGATAACACACTTTTCTTAAAATTAAAAATTAAAAGGTGAAGTAAAAACAATGAGCTACCGTTAAAGCTGCTTTTACACTGTACAGACTTTGTCCAGATTGTTATGGAAGACTCCTAAACTGAGGCAACTCCAAAATCTGACCTTGGGTCAGATTTCAGCTTCGGCTCAGGAGCCAATTTTTGTCCAGATTCGGTGCATTGTGGGAAAATGAAAGACCTGTGAAATGGCTTCAGACAGTGGCTTGTTGTTGTTCAGTCATGTGGTTCATAATTGGCTATAATTGGCTTATATAACAATCCTGCTGGCACTAGAGTCTGGACAGTGTAAAAGCACCTCAGTATCTCAGACTCAGATTTTAGAAGTCTGGACTAAAGTCTGGACAGTGTAAAAGCAGCTTTACAGACACATTCTGTATCGTACTTGAAATCTTGCGTGTGTTTGATATTGATGTACTTACCGTACTTACCGCAACTCATCGTAACGCTCCATTTCTCTCACATCTCAATCTCTCTCACACATCACAAAGTCTCACACTCTCACATTCAATCTCTCTCATCGCACGCTCTCTCATCCAATCGCTGATTGTTACTCGTGTTGTGTTGTGGCAGCTACATCTAACCATGAGAACACAACTCTAAAGGCTTCGCTTGATGCCAGCGAGCAGAAGAGAACTCAAATCTCGGCAGTTAATACGAATCTCTCTACAGAGCGTAACAATCTGAGTGGTAAGCCAGCGTATGCAGATATATGTCAGCTAATACCTTTTTTACTTTCGTTTTGTAAACTCTTTGGTTCTGTGTCTAATGCTTAGTAAATTATTGTAGTTAGTTTTGTGAAACTACAAAGGTCAAGAGATTAGTGCTACATTTCAAAATAATTAATCTCGATTAATCTTCCGATTAATATTTTTGATCTTGAATTAATCTTATTTTAATCTTGCCACTATAAACTAGTTTCTGAGCTATAGAATTCGCAACAGTATCATTGCTACCAGCTGCAGCAGCTGACATTGACATCACTGTAACATCTTCGGTGGGTCATTAGTGATATTCAACTGCACTGGTGTTGAGTTTGCTTAGACAGATACGCTATCGTACTTGTTCACAGGTATCTTTAGCGTATCACTCTTGGTTGATCAGTGAAATTTACCCTCAAACTAGCCACAAAATTAATCTTGTGGCATAAAATTAATTTTCTGAGCAATTAAATCTCAGTTAATCTTAGAATAACCGATAAAAATACAGCACTAATAGAAATATGTGTGGAACGGTTCATCATCACACAAATGGACGATAATTGTCAAATTACAAATTATTCGTAAATGGTGGGAATAGTAGATGGCTTAGTGGTAGAGCCTGCACCTCGAGACACGCAAGTGTTGAGAGGTTCGGAGTTCGAATTCCACTGCAGTCTTCCTGCTGGGCCTTCATGCCACGGGTGTGCTCCGACCTGCCTAGAAACTGAGAGCAACCTGGCGCCGCCTATGGCAGCCTCGCCCGTACGGCACTGTAATTTCTCAGTGTGCAAGCGCATGAGACGACCCTATGATTGTTAAGTTTTTAATCTACACCATATTAGTACTGACGCCGCTCTACTTCATACATAGGTACTGTAAACTGTTTAGTAGCTGTGATCAATGTTTTCAGCTCTAGTGGCGGATTTGTGAATTATCACTCTGTTTTTTGGTGAGCTAATTTGACGCTTGTGGAGTATGTATTCGATTTTCATCCGAGTGTCGTTACCATGTTTGTAGAAACTGTTGAAAAGCAGAAGGAAGAATTTTTCAAGTTTGAGCACGAGAACCAAGTCTACAGGAACAAAATCAGGGAATTAAATGATGATAATGCAAAACTTACCTCCTCTGTCCGAGAGCTTCAGGTACTCACAGCCCATTCGGAGGAACTAAGGCAAGACAACCATGACATGACTGAAGAATTGGAAAACATGAAAGAGAAGGTAACTCCGTGATATTGTATCAGGGTTTTCCCTAGGGAAACTAGACTGCAGTGAATGAGGAATGTAGGCCTTGATCAAGCAACTGGCATATCAACCGGCATAGCAACCGGCATAGCAACCAGCATAGCGACCAGTCATCTCAGGTTGAACAAGCTTTTATAGTCTTCGTAACTGCAAATGTAAGAAATAAATTTATACAGATATAATTTTGTACTTCATTATTTTCATTACTAATAATAATAATAATTATTATTTTACAGTCTGCTCTCATAGTCTGACATACTTTGACCTCAGATAGTTACTTCCCCTTGTTTGACATTGTTCTTTCGTACCTGCGATGTTTTAGACCACTGACTACGCGGCGCTCATTGAGAAGCTAAGAGAAGACAATTCCACGCTATCAATGAATTCTGCTGATATCGAGGCAAAGAATGTAGAGCTGAGCGATACAGTCGTACCCGAGCTGAGGCGTGTGATTGGTCAGTATTATCTATCCCTGAGCAGCCGGCTTTATTGGCGAGCTGTGTAATAGTGACTATCGCTAAAACTTCCTCGCTGTTATGAAAATTAAACAAAAATGGAATTCATTCTTTTGAAATTGAGAAATCGGTATCAACTCTTATTTTTAATTTTAGTTAAATAATCATTTGCTGAGATATAATGTTCTGGCAATGATCAGACTCAGAAGTGTGTTGGAGACTCTGTATGTATTTGTGTTTCAGAAAGCCTGCAAGCAGAGAATCAGAGCCTAATTGCAGATGTTGAGATCAGAGTCAGAACAGCGAAGGAGGCGGCAGAGCAGGAGTACAGGACAGACACAGCCGCGCTGCAGGAGAAGTGTCAGCTGCTCGAGGAGAATATACAACGTATGGATCTGGAAATCGATAAGGAGAGAAAAATCAACATGGACGACAAGGCAACGTTGGCGGAGATGGACAAGAAGCTAGATACCTCTCGCAAGGAACTCGCTGCGAAGCAGTCTGAGAGTGATGCACAAACTGTAGAGATCAATGAGCTGAAGGAGGTTGTGGCCAGACAGTTACGTCAGATAGCAGAGTTAGAGGAAGAGCTGTCTCGTACCCGTGACGAGCTGGCACGCCTCAAATTCTCTACCAGCCAACGTCTGCAAGAACTGGAGGATAGCCTCAGTGCCAAGGACTCCAAACTTAGCTTGGCCATAGAAAATGAGGCTACCATAAAACAAGAAATTAGCCTAATATCAGAAGAGAAGCAAGATCTTTTGAATATGACTATTGAGCTAAAGGAAAAACTGGCAGCTAAAGAGAAAGAGCGGACAACTCTGACAAGCCAGATTAGCAAGATGGCAAAGGATGTGGAGCAACTACAAGGGTCATATCAGAGCTGTAGTGAGCAAAATAGGTCACTGCAGCGGCAGTATGAGGTCACGAAACAGGAAGCTGAGGAAATAAAGCCACGTCTCGAGCGCTTCCAGTCTGAGCTCTCCTCCAAGACTTCTCAGCTTGTGGAGGCCGCTAAATTGCAGCAGACGACAGAGAAAGAGACTGAAAAGCGCGTAGAGGAGGCCGTGACAGAGCTGACAAGGTCGTTTGAAACACGGGTATCAGAGCTGACTGCCAGCTTGAGCGAGTCTAAGAGTATGAACGATGATCTGAAGTCACGTCTCGCTGACTACGAAGCTGAACTAGAGGAGAGCAGGGTCAAACAGATTAGCGTCTACGCTGGAGAGAACTGCTACCATCTATACGTCGCCAAACTCGCCTACGACCCTATACTACTAGAAACTGAGGATAGCCTGAGCCCTGAATCCTCACCTAACAAGTCGTGCGATAGGTCGGGTGCCGACAGCGCCCTATCCGCCACAGACAAACTGACTGAGATCACAGTCAATGCTGGCGACTACGTGTTTGTCAGCGGTGAGCTATCGGAGGAAGGTTTCTATGAGGCTCACCTGCTAGATGGCCGAGCCGGCTGGGTACCATCCAACGTCCTTGAACCCCTCTACGAGTTTGACTTACACGGCTTTGTCGTGGCAAATGGCAGTCAGGAGGAGGAAGAGGAAGTGAATGGAGACACAAGGGCGGCGAACATGTCTTCATTTGACAGCACCATGTTTAACGACAGCAGCCTGTTGCCGAGCACACCCAGAGCCCAGGCTCCGTATCCAAGAAATCTGGTGCTAGAAAGGCAGTTCGCTAACAGTATTCTTATTGGCTGGGAATCTCCTGAAGGTAAAAATACTTGGCTACTTTTCTGTTATAGCCTAGGCTTCTAAACAGTACAATACTGCTACCTCTGCTGGCAGACCTCTATCATAGCATAGGCAGTTAGACAATGTCTATTTCGAAGCTGCAAGAATTGGAACATGTTGATACTGTTTTGTTGTTACTGCGGGGGGGGGGGGTTTGGGGAAAAAAAAAAAAAAAAAAAAAAATAAGGAAAGAGCCCAAGAATGAAAAC